>OIWM01003619.1_pt1 | contig 10992 bp, 7 predicted proteins | sample 1587451 | NCBI WGS metagenome assembly OIWM01 (sample SAMEA3888907, study PRJEB22519) | human gut metagenome | biome: human gut; feature: human-associated habitat; material: faeces | place: Denmark | collected 2011
CGCCGCAAAAAGTAACAATCCGTTCTCCCTCGCAGGGAGCTTCGAGGTTTTCCAAACCTCGAAGCAGCCCACCCAAACAACAACTTCCCACTAACAAACTTAAAACCTTTTCCAAAGGAGATTCGAGGTTCTGCAAACCTCGAATCAGCGCACAAAGATAGCAATCTCGAACAATCCAATTAAATCCTTTTGCCGTCCAGCGGTAGCATTTTTGCCCTACTTTTTGTAAAACACAAAAAGTAGGGCAAAAAATCTTTGAAACTTTCCTTTCGGAAAGTTTGTCCCTGCCGGGACGGCACACTCCGTGTGCTTTTCGCTGCCCTGCGGCGGCTATTTCATGCGCTTGCGTTGCCAAGCGATTAAAAAAATCCTGCACGGTGTTCCGCGCAGGATTTTTTCGATTCTATCGATATTGCGTATAGATTTCTTTGACCGCATCGCCAAAAAATACCGGAAGATACCGTTCAAAATTCGGCGGCAGCGTTTGCTGCGGCAGCTCTTCGGGAGAAAGCCAAAACACGCGCCCTTCGTCGGTCCTGCCGATAAGCTCGCCCGAAAATTTGTCTGCGCGATAGGCAAACACCAGATATTTTTCGTCCTTTTCCGGGTTGTCCCAATGAATGATGCCGCAAAGAACCGGATTTTCGATGACAAGTCCCGTTTCCTCGCGTACTTCACGGATAGCCGCCGCTTCAAAGCTTTCGCCCGGATCCACATGACCGCCCGGAAACGCAATGCCGCACCAATATTTGACGCGCTCTTGCACAAGCACTTTGCCGTCTGCACGACGCAGCATGACCATATTGGTGATTTCGGTTTGATAAGTATCCATGGCGTTCGGTGTCCTTTTTGGTGTAGTTTCGGCTATTCGGCATAGGTTCGCACGATTTCCGAAGCGATCTCCGCTTTGGGAAGCCGGCTGTCCATGGCCTGTTTTTCGATGTATTTGTGCGCCTGCTCTTCGGTCATGTGTGCAAATTCGATGAGCAGACATTTGGCGCGCGCAAGCGCTGTTTGTTCGGCAAGCTTTTGCCGCAGCTTGCGGTTCTCTTCGGTTAATCGTGCACAAATGCCGACCGACGCGGTCACAAGCTTTAAGCTTTGATAAAACAGCTGCTTGGACACGGGCTTTGCCACGGTGAGAATGCCGTAATCCTCCATGCGGCAGCTTAGTTCCTCATACAATTCGTTCTTGACGAGAAGCACCACGCCTGTGCCGGTCTTTTCGACCGCCGCCATGGCAAGCTCATGCCCGAATTCGTCGCCTAAGGGCGTGTTGACGATGACCATATGGTAGTCATTCTCCATGAGCTTTCGCCGGGCTTCTGCGCCGTTTGACGCGTGCTCACGCGTGCAGATGACCGCTCCGTCCGTAAGCTCTGCGATAAAATCGGCACCTTTTTGCGTGCCGGATACCACGAGAACGCGATACACATTCTTTCCGGAATTCATAAACGTTCCTCCGGTGTGCTTTTACCGGCGGATTCCGGCGCGTGCGGCGTATGCGTCGATTAAGCGTTCCGGAAGCACGCTTGCGGCAAAATCGCCGTCTAAAGCGATTTTTGCTGCCTCGTGCAGGCTTTCCGGCAGCGTATCTTCCTCCGTACATTCCGGAAGCGGCAATTCGTCGCGCATTCCCTCTAAACCGGCGTGCAATAACAGCGTGTAGGCAAGATACGGGTTTGCCAAACAATCTGGCGAGCAGATCTCGAACAGCAGGCTGCTTTCGTCGTCCCGGATGATGCGGATCAAATCGGAATGCGTATAGCCCCATGCGATGCTTTTCGTGCAGGCGCAAGCGGCAAGCCGCTTGTAGGACGATTCGTCGGGATTGAGAAACAGCGTCATTTCGGGCAAACGGCGCAAAATTCCGGCAAGGAACGCCTTGTTTTTCGCCGCATCGCCGCTTGCAACGCGCACATTGATGTGTAACCCGTTGCCGTCCGCTTCATCCAGCGGCTTCGGATCGAACCGCGCGTGCAGACCGTTCTTTTGCGCGACCGTCTGCACCACGTTTTTGAAGGTGGTGACATGGTCGGCGGCTGTGAGCGGATCGGCGGCGCAGAAATCGATCTCATTCTGTCCCGGGCCGTTCTCATGGTGGGAGCTTTCGGGCTTGATGCCCATTTCCTGTAAGGTGAAGCAGATCTCACGGCGCACATTTTCGCCGCGGTCGGCCGGTGCTAAATCGAGATAACCGCCGCAATCGAGCGGAATATCGGTCGGTTCGCCGTTTTCGTCGGTCTTGAATAAGTAAAATTCGCATTCGGCACCGAAAAAGACCGACAGCTCTTTTGCGCGAAGACTCTTGACGGTGTCTTTCAAAATGCGGCGCGCGTCAAGCTCAAACGGTTCGCCGGAGGCCGTATGCAGACGGCAGAACAGCCGCACCACGCGACCGGTCGAAGGCCGCCACGGCAGAACCGCCATGGTGCTCGGTTCGGGCATCAGATATACGTCCGCGGTCTTGTCGCCGAACCCGGCAATGAGCGAAGCATTGACGGGAATGCCGGTTTCAAAGGCTTCTTCGAGCAGACACGGTTGGATCGCGAGGTTTTTCTGTGTTCCGAAGACGTCGCAAAAGGCGAGACGGATAAATTTCACATCGTTTTCCGAAATAAATTCCAGCACTTCGTTTTTGGTATACATATGAACCATCCTTTTGGCGGAGTTTTTATCAGTATAGAGGATTTTGCGGCAGGATTCAAACAGATTTTGTAAATTCTGCGGACGCGTCGGCAGCAAATGCTTCGGCAAGGCGGACATACTGCTCGGCGTTAAGCGTTTCGCCGCGCACGGTTTCGGCAAGGCCGACCGAGGCGAGAATCGCGCTTATTTTGGCTTTATCGCCGCCGACGAGCGGTGAAAGCGTGTTGGAAAGCGTTTTGCGGCGCATGGAAAAGGCGGCACGAATGACGCGGCTTGCTTTTTCGATGATTTCCGGCGTGTAGCGCGGCGGACGATACAGATTTAGACGCACGATGGCACTGTCCACCTTCGGACGCGGATAGAAACAGCCGGACGGCACGGAAAACAGCCGTTTGCAGGTGCCGTATAAGCCGAGCGCGGCGGTGATGCTGCCGTATTCGGCACTTCCCGGCGCGGCGCACAGTCGCACAGCCACCTCTTTTTGCACCATCACCGTGATGTAATCGAAATCCATACCGCTTTCCACCAAGCGCATGAGAATGGGCGTTGTGATGTAGTACGGCAGATTGGCGCAGACTGAGAGCGGCAGAATCCCGTTTTTGCCGGTTCGCCGCGGCGTAAGCAAAGCGGCAAGATCGGTTTCCATGATATCGCCGAACACGACCTCGGCGTTGTCATACGGCGCAAGCGATTCGGCAAGCACGCCTTCGAGCGAACGGTCGATCTCGACGGCCACCACTTTTTCAAAGCGTTTGGCAAGCTCACCGGTCAAAATGCCGGCGCCGGGACCGATCTCGAGAATGAGTGCCGGAATCTTTTCGGCTCCTTCCCCAAAGCCATCCGGCAGGGCATAATCAGTGCATTCGGCGGCAATGCGTCGCGGAATTTTGATGTCCTGCAAAAAGTTCTGCCCGTACTTTTTCTGAAAGTGAAAGCCGTGTTTTTCGAGTAAGTCTGACATGGTTTCTCCTTTGTCTTTTGGGGCGAAAAGGGCTGCCGTCAAGGCAGCCCTTTGATTGGTTCGTTTGTTGCGGTGATTATTCGGCCGCGGTGTTGTCGGCGTTATCCGCGTTGTCGGCGTTCGCATTGTCGGCATTGTCGGCAGCTGTGTCATCGGCGTTGCCGGTACCGGCAGTGGCGTCAACGATTTCTTCGGGCAGATACTTCTTATAGTTCTTCTGGGACATCTTGGTGAAGTTCCAGGTGCCGAAATAATCGTGCTTGATGCCGGACAATTCCTTGGTGGCATACACATCCACGTTGCAGAAGAGCGGAATGATCGGGGATTTTTCGATGAGCAGAGCCTCTGCACGGTGCATGGCATCGGCACGGGCATCGTTGTTCAGCGCACCCACGATTTCATCGCAGACGGCGTCGTATTCTTCATCCGCAAAACCGGTGAAGTGTGCGGAGGTATAGGTGATTTCGTCAACCGAAAGATCCACCGGCGCGCCGCTGTATGCCGAAGAGAAGCCGACGAGCATACCGTAAGCGTCGGGTGTGACGCACTGGAAGTCGGTGGCGATGATGCGGTTTTTGCCGTCGGTCAGCGTTTTGCCGGAAATGACGCCATAGAGATAACCGGCGGTTTTGCCCTCCGTTTTGACTGTGAAGCCGAGATCCTTCCAAACGCTCTTGCAATAGTCGGCAACTGCGCGTTCGTAGTCGCGCGACTTGTCATATTCGAGCGTAATGGAGCCTTTCTTCACACCGGCTTCGGCAAGGAGCGCCTTTGCGGCTTCCACATCGCCGGTCGGCGTGAACTGCTTGCCGGCATTCTTGCGGAATTCCTTTTTGCCGTCGGCATCATCGATACCGAACGGAACAACGCCCTCGGCTGCCTTGGTCTTGCGGCCGGTCAGCGAATTGATATGGTCGCGGTCAAGCGCGATCGAAAGAGCCTTGCGCACGCGGGCATCCGCGAAAAGCTCGCTTGTGGTGTCAAAGAAATATGTATAAACCGAAGGGATCGCGTTCTGCGAGGCCTTGCCTGCAGCGTCGATGGTTTCGGCTTTGGCACCGCTCAGATTCAGATAGAAAATATCCTTGTTTTGGAAGCGTTCCAGCTGTTCTTCGGCGGTGTCGCCCTCCGAAAGAAGCGTGATGAACTCATAGGGCTTTACAACCTTATCCACCGGATTGTCTTCGTTGGCACTGACGTTGTTGTAGTGCAGGTTACGCTCCAGCTCAAAGGATTTTGCGGAGATCTTGCGGTATTTGAACGGACCGTTGGTAAGCGGCATACCGAAGGTGGTGGAAGCATTCCAGGTGTAATCGATGTTGTCGGGATCGTCAAACTTGGTGGCGTTGTCTTCGCGAAGCGGCACAAGTGCCGGGCTTGCCAGACGGCGCAAAAAGTATTTGACGTTGGTAAATTCCGGTTCAAAGGCGATTTGCAGCACATTGTCCTTGATGGCGCACACGCCGAGATCGTTGACCGAGCAAAGGCCTTCCTTGACGCGGCGTGCGTTCTTGATCGGATACAAGAGCGATGCGGCGGTGTGTTCCTCGGTCGGCGAAAGAAGTCTCTGCCAAGCGTAGACGAAATCGTCGGCATCGACGATAATACCGTCGCTCCAACGGCTGTTCTTTAACTTGATCTCCAACTTTAAGGTGTTGTCGCGCGCGTCAACATAGTATTCGACTTCATCCGCAAGAGCCTTTTTGAGATCGCCCTTGCTGTTGATGGAATATAAGCCCTCATATAACAGGCCGAACAGCTTGGCATTGTCCGCATTATCGTAAATCGATTCGGTCGGATCCAAGTTTGCCGGCAACGCGCTCAAATACATCTGAATGACAGCGCCCTTGTCGTCATCGAGTTTCTTGCCGCAGCCGGTAAACGTGAGCATACCAAACACCATCAGAGCGGCAAGCACAAGAGCTAAGATTTTTTTCATTTTAACAGTCGCCTCCAAAGAATTTTAACTGAAAACCGTCCGATTTTCGAAAATGGGGATAATACAGACAGTATATTTACATACCATTATACCATTAAAACCCGGCAGAATCAATTGATTTTTCATAAAATGCGTATTTTTTTCGGTTTGCACAATTTTGGCCTATATTTTTTGTCACCATTGCACAAAAGCGGACGTGTTTGCGGCCGCGCGGCATATTCGAAAGCCGTGCGGAATAGGATAAAACGGAAAAACCTCCGGCAAATCCGCTTCGGAGGAGCCGGATACGAAATAAAAAGAAAGGTAAGGGCAGAAAATATGACGGACAGCTACAAACCGGAAGGCGTGCTCATCGACACGCCGGAAAACCGCGAATTGACCTCTTCGCTTGCGTCGCTCGAATATGCCATGAACACGGGAACGATTTTGGAGGGCCGCGCCGCTTTGTGCGACAGCTCACACGCGCTGGTGGTGGAGCTTGGCGCCTACCGCGGCATCATTCCGCGCACGGAGGCGGCCTACAGCATCGACGGCAGTGAGATCCGCGATATTGCCATCATCACACGGGTCGGGAAGCCGGTCTGCTTCAAGATCGTCGGTACGCTTCCCGGAAACGGCAAGCCGACGTTTTTGCTGTCGCGGCGGGACGCACAGATGGAATGCTATGAAAAGCGCGTTTCGCAGCTGCGTGCCGGAGATGTCATCGACGTGCGGATCACGCACATTGAGCCGTTCGGCTGCTTTTGCGATATCGGAAACGGCCTTGTGGCACTGCTGCCGGTGGACTGCATATCGGTTTCGCGCATTTCGCATCCCAAGGAACGCTTTAAGGTGGGCGATCGGATCAAATGCGTGGTAAAATCGAGCGACCGGCAGACCGGACGCATTACACTAACGCATAAGGAGCTTCTCGGCACATGGGAGGAAAACGCGGCGCATTTTTGTGCCGGTGAGACGGCCGCCGGCATCATCCGGAGCATTGAGCCGTATGGAATCTTCGTGGAGCTTGCGCCAAACCTTGCAGGCCTTGCGGAATGGTGCGAAGGTGCGGTGGTCGGGCATTGCGCGGCGGTTTACATAAAAAGCATCCTGCCGGAAAAAATGAAGATCAAGCTTGTCATCGTGGACAGCTCCTTGCCTTGCCCGGTCTTGCCGCCGACCGACTCGTATTATACCGATGTGCCGCACATGGATGTGTGGCGGTATTCACCGGAAAACTGCGAAAAAGAGATTGTGACGGTGTTTGAATAAGAAGCTTGGCCAAAGGCCGGAGCTTTCCGGAGCTTTTCGGAAAGCTCCGGTTATTGCGGCAGCTTCCGGTATGCCGTTTTGACGTTGTCTTCGCCGAGAATATCGCATAACAGCTCGAACATGGCCGGATTTAAGAAAACGCCGCGCGACAGCTTGACGGTCTTGTTTTCCGCCGCAAAGTGCAGAAACACCGGCGTTGTGCCGTATTCGAAAATTTCGAGTAATCGGCGAACACGCAAAAACTCCGGACAGTTTTGTTCCGACAGCCGCAGATAGACGCATAACACACCGCCTTCGGCGTTTTTTAGCGGCGGCAGCGCATGGCGGCTTTCGGCGGCTTCTTGCTTTGACGGAGCGGCACGGCGCGGCTTTTCGGGTGCCTTTCCCGGCTCTTTCGAAAACGCGTCTTGGCCGAGCTTTGCAAAGCTGACCGTGAACCTGCCGTTTTGGGCGGTATCCTCTTTGTGGATCACGGCGGTTTCTTGACCGGTGAGCGGCAGCTTGCCGTTTTCCGCGGCCGGCACGGCACGGCTCACAAGCAGCTTTCCTTCGCGGAGCGGCTCGCCGTTTTCGCCCGTTTCATCGGTGTCCTTGAAGGTGAGTTCGCCCGTTAAAGCCGCCACTTTGCCGGTTTCGAGCAGTGTGTTCAACATTTCGAACCGCTTGGGAAACAGAATGGCCTCAATGCTGCCGACTTCATCCTCCACCGTGAGAAACGCCATGCGGCTGCCGCTTTTGGTAGCCGTGATTTTTTTGGCCGTTACCAGTCCGAGAATTGTAATCGTGTCTTTTTCGTGCAAGAACGGCGTTTCGCCCTCCGCCGGATTGGCGGCGGCAGCAATTTCGCTCGTTTTGACGGCGTTCATGGCCTTGGCCGTTTCGCTGTACCGTTCGAGCGGATGGCCGGTCAAATAGATCCCGGCGACTTCTTTTTCCAGTCCCAAACGCTCCATGATGTCAAGCTCGGGAATGTCGGGATAGTCGATGTGCAGTGCGCCGAACGAATCGTTTCCGTCGGCATTCATGGCGGAAAACATATCGTATTGACCCGAAACGCTCATGCGGTTGCGCTTTGCAAGTGCGTCGGCTGCCGATTCGTATACCGCAAGCAATTGACTGCGCTTTTTGCCGAAGCCGTCAAACGCGCCGCTCTTGATCAGACATTCCAGCATATGCTTGTTGACTTCGCCCTGCGGCATACGCGTTAAGAAATCCTCAAGCGACTGGAATGCGCCGTTTTCGCGCTCTTTCACGACCTTGTCGATAAAGCCGCGTCCAACGCCCTTGACGGCAAGCAGCCCGAAACGGATGCTTTCTTCGCCATCCTCCGCACGGAACGTTGCAAAGCTCTTATTGATGTCCGGCGGCAGAATGCGGAGGCCGAGCGATTTGCATACATCGATATAAAATGCCACCTTGTCGGTGCGGTCGAGTACGCTGTCAATCAGCGCACACATATATTCCTTGGGATAGTGCGCCTTCAGATAGGCGGTTCGGTACGACAAAAATGCATAGCACGCCGCGTGCGACTTGTTGAACGCATACTTGGCAAATTCGCTCATTTCGTCGTATAAAGCCTTTGCCGCCTCCTCCGGTACACCGTTTGCAAGTGCCCCGGCACATTCTTCACTGCCGTCCTCGCGCTTTTTGCCGTATAGAAAGTATTCGCGTTCCTTTTCCATGACCGCGATCTTTTTTTTGCTCATGGCGCGGCGGACAATGTCGGCGCGTCCGAAGGAATATCCGGCAAGCGTGCGGAAAATCTGCATGACCTGCTCTTGATAGATGATACAGCCGTTGGTCATGTCCAAAATTGAGGCAAGCGCCGGGACGGCATACCGTATCTTTTCCGGATGCTTGCGGTTTTCCAAATATTTCGGAATGCTTTCCATCGGACCCGGTCGGTAGAGTGAGATGGCGGCCGTTATATCTTCAATGCTCTCCGGCTTCATGCGGGCAAGTAAGCTTTTCATACCGCCCGATTCGAGCTGGAACACGCCGTCGGTGTTTCCCGAGCCGATGAGCCGGTAGGTCTTTTCATCGGAAAGGGACACGCGCGTAATGTCAAACGCCGGTTCTTTGCGGCGCACGGCCTTTTCGGCGTCCGAAATGACCGTTAAATACCGCAAGCCCAAAAAGTCAATCTTTAATAAGCCCAAATCGGCGATGGTATTCATGGTAAATTGGGTGACCACCGCACCGCGGTTTTCGGCCAGCGGCACATAGTCGCTTACCGGTTTGTCGGTGATGACCACACCTGCCGCGTGGATGGATGCGTGCCGCGGCATTCCCTCGAGCCTTTTGGCAACGTCGATCATGTGCCGCAGTGTCGGGTCGCTCTCGTAAATGTCGGCAAGCACCTTGTTTTCGCTCATGGCGCGGTCAAGCGTCATGCCGAGCGCAAACGGCACGTTTTTGGCGACGCTGTCCACCTCGGCATAGGTAAGCCCCATGACGCGGCCGACATCGCGGATAGCCTGCCGTGCCGCCATCGTGCCGAAGGTCACAATCTGCGCCACATGATCCTTGCCGTATTTGCGTGCAACATAGTCGATGACCTCGCCGCGGCGTTCGTAACAGAAATCCACGTCAAAGTCGGGCATACTCACGCGTTCCGGATTGAGGAACCGCTCAAATAACAGCCCGTATTTGATGGGATTGACATCGGTAATGCCGAGCGCAAACGCCGCAAGGCTGCCCGCGCCCGAGCCGCGTCCCGGGCCGACCGGAATGCCCTCGCCCTTGGCATACGAAATAAAATCGTTGACAATGAGATAGTATTCGGCGTACCCCATGCGCACGACTACGTCAAGCTCATACGCCAATCGCTCCGCATAGACCGCCTTGTCATACGGTTCATTTGTCGCGTCCATTTGGTCGAAACGCCGCTGCAAGCCCTCCCGGCACAGCTTTTCGAGATACTCCTTGGAGGATAGCCCGTCCGGCGGATAAAAGGCCGGTAAGAAAAGCTTGTCGAATTCGAAATCAAAATTGCATTCTTCGGCGATCTTGACGGTGTTTGCGACGGCATCGGGACGGTCGGCAAAAAGAGCCGCCATTTTGTCGCCGTCTTTGAGGTAAAACTCCCGTGAGCCGAAAGCGAAGGAACCTCGTTCGGCAAGCGTTTTGTTCATCTGGATGGCCATGAGGATTTCTTGATTTTCCGCGTCCTCCGGCAAAAGGTAGTGGACGTCGTTGGTCGCGACAAGCGGAATGCCCAACGCGTCAGACATACCGCATAGCACCGTGTTGACGGTTTTTTGTTCGCGAAGACCGTGATCCTGCAATTCCAAATAGAAATTGCCTTGTCCGAAGATTTCGTTTAATAACAGGGCGTGCTTTTTCGCGCCGCTTGTATCGCCGCTTAAAATGTGCTTGGGAATATAACCGCTGAGGCAGGCGGAGAGGGCGATGAGACCTTCATGGTGCTCGCCAAGCAGCTCGATATCGGCGCGCGGCTTGGAATAAAAGCCTTCGGTGAACGCTTGTGAGACGATTTTGATGAGGTTTTCGTAGCCGGTGCGGTTTTTGCACAGCAGCACCAAATGGGAATAATTGCCGTCTTCGTTTTTTTGTTTATCAAAACGCGAGCCGGGTGCGACATAAATTTCACAGCCGATGATCGGTTTGACGCCGGCCGCTTTGCAGGCACGGTAAAAATCGACTGCGCCGTACATCACGCCGTGATCGGTGATGGCGCAAGCGGAGCCGCCGGCGTTTTTGACGGCGGCCGGAATTTCGGTTATGCGGCAGGCGCCGTCAAGGAGGCTATATTCGCTGTGCAAGTGCAGATGGACGAAATTTGTCATGAGCCGACCTCTTTTCTTTTCAGTTGCGAAGCCGCCTGCGGCGGCGAGCCTGTTCGAGGTTTGCAAAACCTCGGAAGTTCCCGGCAGGAAACGCGTTTGGCGGCTATGCCGCCTGGAATGCGCCGCCAAGGGCGGCGAAAAAAGCACACGGAGTGTGCTGTCCCGACAGGGACAAACTTTCTGCGAAGCGGAAAGTTTCAAAAGGATTTAATTTTGTTTCAGCGAAGCCGCCATTGCGGCGAGCTGAATCGAGGTTTGCAAAACCTCGAGCTTCCCGAAAGGGAAACGGATTGTCACTTTTTGCGTCGTGCAAAAAGTAACCAAAAAGCACGCTCGGACGTGCAAAAAGTTGCCGGTGGCAAGTTTTTGTGCGTCGGAGACCG
>OIWM01003620.1_pt1 | contig 10990 bp, 13 predicted proteins | sample 1587451 | NCBI WGS metagenome assembly OIWM01 (sample SAMEA3888907, study PRJEB22519) | human gut metagenome | biome: human gut; feature: human-associated habitat; material: faeces | place: Denmark | collected 2011
ATCCATAAAACGAATCCCCCGTGCAGTTCAGCTGCACGGGGGATTCGTTTTATGGATCAGTTCTGGGGATGCACGATGTCGCGCCAGTCGAGGTCGCCGCGCTCGAGGCCGTGGATAAGGACCTCAGCGGTGGCGATGTTGGTGGCCATCGGGATGTTGTGGACATCGCACAGGCGCAGCAGAGTCATCTCATTCGGCTCGCTGGGCTTTGCGTTGATGGGGTCGCGGAAGAACAGCAGCAGATCGACCTCATTGCAGGCAATGCGGGATGCGATCTGCTGATCACCGCCCTGTACACCTGCCAGAAAGCGTTGTACCTGCAGGCCGGTGGCTTCGGCGATCATCTTGCCGGTCGTACCGGTGGCCACCAATTTATGCTGGCTCAAAATCCGGCAGTACGCCGTACAGAACTGTACCATCAGCTCTTTTTTGGAGTCATGCGCAATCAGTGCAATCGTCATCGGTCAACCTCTCCTTTTCCCACGCCCCTGTCCGGGGCAATCATCTTGCACATATCATAGTATCACAGTTTCCGTCTTTTTACAACTGTTTTTCAGCCAAAAGTCCCAAATTTTCATAACTTTCTGCCAAATCCACGCACCATCGCTCAGGCGGCGGTCTGCTCTGCGGGAGCGGTGTCGCCTGCAAGGGCGTCGTTGTTTTCCACAGTCTCCGGCGCAGCATCCTGCCCGCCAGCTGTCGTGTCAGCCGTCTCGCCTGCTCCTGTCTCGTCCAGCGTCAGGCTGCCGCTGGTCTCCACCGCCGCGCTGCCCAAAATGGGTTCGGGAGTGGCGGTCGGCTGCATCGTGGCCGTGGCCTGCGGCGTGGGCGTCGCCTGCCCGAGCGAGGAAAGCAGCTTCATGCCCGAAAGGAGCTGCTCCATGCGCGCGTCGTCCGCCTTGTCCGGTTCGCGGCCCACGATGGTCTGCTCGATCATATACAGTTTGCCCAGATGCAGCGTCGCGTAGCGCAGGCTGTACACCGGCATGGACGCATACATGGCCGAGCTGGTCAGGCGCACGCAGGCGGGCGCGGTATCGACATAGGCGCAGGTTTCATACAGGCCGCTCATTTCAAACTGCGCCAGAAACGCGAGCCGCTGCTCCTGCGTCATCTTGTCCATATCCTGCACATCGGCGAATTTTCCCGCGTCCGTCACGCTGACGGCAATCTGCCCGCCGTCGTCCGGGATGACCTCCATCACAATGCCCGAGGCCACATAGCTGGCCAGCACGGCCTCGCTGCTCGTGCCCAGCGACTTGAGCAGCGCCTCGTGCTCGCCCAGATTCGTCTGCGTGAGCACGGTTTCATTCTCCCGCTGCGTGTAGCGGAATCCTTCGTAGGGAAAAACATACGTCGCCGTCTGCGCGAGCGCGCCCGCGCCCAGCGCAAGCAGCCCGGCGCACAGCAGCATACAAGCCTGTCGTTTCATCGAGAAAGCCCCCTTTGGGTGTCGGCGGTTGTTTTCTTATTTTTTCGCAGCGTCGCGGCTCATGGCCGAAAGCTGAGCGAGCGCAAACATGAACATCAGGTTGATGGGCAGCATCGCGCTGAGCGTCGCGCTCTCCATCATGCCGATGAGCAAACCGGCGAACGTCATCATGCAAAGCCCCAGCGCGCCGCGCGGCCGCTTGGGCGCAAAGAAGACGCAAATCGTCTGCCAGACCGCAATCGCCAGGAAGACGATCTGCGGTACCAGACCGATCAGGCCGAAATCGGCCGCCCACTGCAGGTAGGCATTGTGAACGGCTATGCCGTCCGTCCAGGAAATATACTGACCGATTTTGTGCCCCGTCTGGTTGACGCCGTTGCCGATCATCATCATCTTCGGGTTATCGCGCCAGAACATGAAGACGGCGCGCCAGATATCGGTTCGATCGCTGAACGAGCCATCCGTGTTGGCCAGCACGCGCGCCCGTATCTTTCTGACCTGAATTTCCGGCACTGCGGGTTCGGCGGCTGCCTCCTGCGCCGGCGGTTCAGCCGCCTCGACCGACGCTTCCGCCGTCGTTTCCTCGGCGCTCGGTTCGACCGGCTGCGCTTCCGGCACTTCTTCGGCACTCAATTCGGCCTGCTGCGCTTCCGCCTGCTCGGCCAGCGCCGCCTGAAGCGCCGCGTCATACGCCAGTTGGTTGTAGTGCGCAACCGCCGCGCGGGTCATCCTGTCCGCGCCCCAATAGCCGCCGCCCAGCACAACCGCACCGGCCAGCACCGCCGCCAGCAGACCCGCCGCGACATTCCGGCGGCAGAGCACACGGCGAACGCCGTCAAACGCGGCAGCGGCCAGCACGGCCAACAGCGCATAGCGGGACGTGCGGCTCTGGGTCAACACGATAACCGCCATCGACATCACGGCCGGAATCAGGCAGAAGAGCTTGAGAAGGATGTTTCGGTAGTAGCCCACGCCCATCACGCACATCATGCACAGGCTGATGACAATCATGCCCGTGATGTTGTAATGCACACCGGAACACAGCCATCCCTCGACCGCGCCGAAGCCGAACGGCCCCAGATCGGCGGCGTAAATCGTGCCGCTCCACGCGCAGAACAGAAGCGCCCCGCAGAATACATAGGCGAAGACCGCGCTCAATACGCTCATCGTCGCCATCAGCATTTCGCGCTCGCGCTGCTTTCTCTCGGAAATCGACGCATAAATGCCGAAGAACATCACCGCGTAGCCATGCCACGCAGTCACGTTCTTGCCCGTAAAGCCGAAGCGAATCGCAAACGGCACCAGAATCCAGAGATACAGCACAAAGAGCGTCACCACGTCCGCCCTCGCCGGTTCGAGCGAGGACGCGCGCCGCTGCAAGCGCAGCAGGCACAGCGCCGCGCCCCACGGGATGACGATATAGCCGTACAGCAGGCTCATCGGCTCGCGATACCACGCCACAATGGCGCTATCCCCGAGCGTCGCGTATAAAAACGTCACGATCAGGAACAGCGCTTCATTGCCGAACACCGTCAGCATGATATCCCGAATCAGGCTCTGGCCGCGCGCGAGCAGCCCGTTTTCTCGTTTCTGTTCAGACATAATTTTTCTCATCCTTTTGATTTGAAAAAAGGCGGGGAGGATTACTCCTCCACGCCCAGCACATCGACGGCAGCCGGGCTTTCCGGCGCGGCAACGGTTTCCTGCGGTTCGTTCGCAGTCTGATTTTCCGCCGGGTTCACCGGCTTGCGCGGGCCGCGGCGGCGGCTGCGGCTCGGCTTTTCGCCCTGCGGCTTCTCGGCGCTCTTTTCAGGGCGCTCCGGCTGGTTTTTGAGCATGATGACCACGCGGCGGTTCGGCTCCTCGCCCTCCGAATGGGTGGTCACGGCCGGGTGATTTTGCAGCGCGGTGTGCAGCACGCGGCGCTCATAGGGATTCATCGGCTCGAGCACAACCTTGCGGCCGGTCTTGACCGCGCGGTTGGCCATGCGCTGCGCCAGACGGCGCAGGCTGTCCTCGCGCTTGGCGCGGTAATTTTCGGTATCCAGCGTGACGCGGATATAGCCCTCGCGCCCCTTGTTCACCTGCAGGCTGGTGAGATACTGGAGCGCGTCCAGCGTCTCGCCGCGGCGGCCGATGAGGATGCCCAGCGTGTCGCCGATCATGTGGATGGAAAGGTTATCCGCCTTGCTGTCGTCCACATAGACGTCCACCTTGACGCCCATGCGGTCGGTCACGTCCATCAGGAATTTCTGCGCGCGTCCCGCCGGGGTGTCCTCCGGATGGATGACGGGCGGCTCGGTCGGCGCGAACGTCTCGGCGGGAACCATCGGCGCGAAATCGCGCTTCTCGCTCTCCTCGCGAGCGGGGCGCGTCGGGCGCGGCTTGCGCTCGCGCGGCGGCTTGGGCGCTTCCGGCTTCTTTTCCGGCTTGGTCTCGGCCTTGGGCGCTTCCGGCTTGACTTCGGCCTTCGGCGCGGCGGGCTTGGCCTCCGGCTTCTTCTCCGGCTTCTTTTCCGGCTTCATTTCCGGCTTCGCCTCGGCCTTGGGCGCGTCCGGCTTCGCTTCCGGCTTGGGCGCTTCGGCCTTCGGCGCGGCGGGCTTCGGCGCGGCGGGCTTCGGCGCGGACTTCTTTTTCTGCTCGTTCAGGCTGAAGCTGCCCAGCAGGTCGCTCAGCCCGTGATCGTCCTCGCGCTCATCCTCCATCACGGTCAGGCGCACACAGGCGGGCTTGCTGCCGAACAGGCCGAACAAGCCCTTCGCGCCCTCCTGAAGCACGTCCACGTGCACGTCGGCAATGGTGACGCCCAGCTCGGCCAAACCGTTGTCGATGGCCTCCTGCGTCGTTTTGCCGGTGAATTCCTTGATTCTCATCAGATGCCGACCTCCTCAGCCTTGGCCGCCTTGCGGTCCTGCTGCTCAAAGTACTTGTTGAAGCAAATCTGTTCGACGATGGCGTAGATGTTGGAAACCACCCAATACAGGGCGAACGCGGAGTTGTAGCTGGCGCAGAAGTAGAGGGACATGAAGGTCATCACATAGATCATCATCTTCTGGCTGCCCGCCTGAGACGGATCCATCGGGCTGCTCTTCATGGTCAGCTTCTGCATGAAGATCTGAGAAACGACGGAGAGGATCGGCAGCAGGAACCAGCCGTTGCCCTCCTGATAGATGGAGAAGCGGATCAGGCCGAGGATGTTCAGGTTGCCCAGACCCGCCACCGGCGCGATATACGGCGCGTAGGCCGCGGAGCTGATGAACGGGGGGACGACGTCGTTGATATAGGGCGTCAGATCGGCGGCGCCGGCAAAGCTGAGCGCCTGCGGGATCACGCCGTCGGCGACGAGCTTGGCGCTCACGTCGTTCCAGACCTTGTAATCCACCAGACGGAGGGACTGCACATCCGGCATGTAGGTCGCAAACGGGCTGTCCGGCATCCAGAGGTTCTTAATCCACAGGAACGGCTCGACGAGCGTGTGCGGGTCAATCTCCGGATTATGGTAGAAGGTCAGGAACTGGGAAACCAGCTGCTCGTTCGCGAAGGTGCGCAGCGCGTAGAACATCGCGAAGAGGATGACCATTGAAATGAGCATCGGCAGGCAGGAGCCCATCGGGTTGACGCCCTCTTTGCGATACAGCTCCTGGAGCTTCTGGTTGAGCTTCTCCTGATCATCCTTGTATTTGGCCTGAAGGGCGGCCGCCTTGGGCTGGATGGTCGACATGCGCATGGTGGAGCGGCGGCTCTTGAGGTTGAGCGGCATGACCACCAGCTTGATCAGGATGGTGAAGACGATGATCGTCAGCGCGTAATTGTTGATGAACGTGTGCAGCGCTTTGATGAGCGTGAGCAGCAGCGAATTGAGAAAACTCATGGACGGAACGTCCTCCTTGCGTCAAGAATTGTCCTCAGCCTGTCCGCTTGGGCGAACGGCCTTCCCCGCCGGGGGATAAACGACTTTTTTGTCAGTTTTTTTCGATTTTCGGCTTCGTTTCGGGGGCACGGGGTCGTAAAAGCTTCCCTTATAAAAGGGCTGGCAGCGCAGCAGCCGCCGGATGGCCAGATAGCCGCCGTAGAGCGCGCCGTGCCGCTCGACGGCCTGCATCGCGTAGGTCGAGCAGGTCGGCGTAAACGGGCAGCAGGGCGCGTGCATCGGGCTGATAAACCGCCGGTAAAAGCGGATCAGCAGCAGCAGCAATCGCTTCATCACGGGCAATCCGCCGCCTTTTCAGCGGGTCTCGGCTTCTTCTGTGCGTCGGAGAGAAGCAGGTTCTGCCTGCGCAGCAGGTACTGCATGGAACGGCTGAGCTTGTCAAACGCCGCCTCCGCGGCGGGCTGGCGGGCGATGAACACATACAGCCCCGGCTTCATCTGGGGGAGCAGCGGCACACAGGCGGCGCGCAGGCGGCGCTTGATGCGGTTGCGCTGCACCGCGCAGCCGAGCTTTTTGCCCACCGAAAAGCCGACCTTGAGCACCGGGCCGCGCACGTAGAGCATCACCATCTCCCGCGCCCCGGCGGACGCGCCCCGGCGATACACATATTTGAACTGTGCGTTCTTTTTCAGGCTGTAAGTTCTTTGCAAATTAACAACGCTCTCCTCGGTTGACGCCAAAAACGGCAAATGAAAGAAAAAGGCCCGCTCCCGGTCTTTGCCGGGCCGGACCGAACGCCCCGAGCAGCCTCGGAACGGGTGCCGCCGATTGGCGGGCGCTGATTGTCAAATCAATCAGACGGGATTGGAAACGGTCAGCTTCGCGCGGCCGCGGGCGCGGCGGCGGGCAAGAACCTTGCGGCCGTTCTTGGTAGACATACGGGAACGGAAGCCATGCACCTTCGCGCGCTGGCGCTTCTTGGGCTGATAAGTTCTGACAGACGATGCCATTGTTACACACTCCTATCATCAGGTGAATTTGAACAAATGTAGAATCGCGCCGCGGCAGGCGGCACGTTGTTCCATGCGAAAGCGATTATAGTATACTTCACCGGCCGCGGTGAAGTCAAGAAGAATTTCCTGTAAAAAGCGGATAAAACCATAAAAAAGCGTCAAAAAGCGATTCATTTCCGCCGGAACAAACCGTTTGTCAGCAAAATATCACACTTTTTCCGCCGCACTTGACTTTTCCCCGCCTATCAGCGTATAATAAAGCCAAATTGGGGTTTTGCCGCAGGCGTTCCGGCCTGCGATCCCTCGCTGATTTCCGCGCATCCGCGCGTTTTTCATCCAATTTATGAAGGAGGCATATTCTTTATGCGTCGTATCGGTGTTTTGACTTCCGGCGGAGATTCCCCGGGCATGAACGCCGCCGTCATGGCGGTCGCCAAATCCGCGCGCTATTATGGCATGTCCCTCATCGGCATCAAGCGCGGCTATAACGGCACGCTCTGCCGAAGCCACCATATTGAGGATGACATGGTCGAGCTGGATCTGGATACCATTCTGGACATCGCCGACCAGCCGGGTACTTATCTGCGCACCGCGCGCTGCCTTGATTTCATACGACCGGAAATGCGCGTGCACGCGGCCAACAACATCCGCGAGATGGGCATCGAGGGCGTCGTCGTCATCGGCGGCGACGGTTCCTATCACGGCGCGATGGGGCTGTGCGAATTGGGCATCCCCTGCGTGGGCATCCCCGGCACGATTGACAACGACCTCGCCTATACCGAGATGACGCTGGGCTATGACACCGCCGTCAACTCCTGCATCGACGATATCCGCGCCATCCGCGCAACCAGCCGTTCCCACGACCGTCCGGGCGTGGTGGAGGTCATGGGCCGTCACTGCGGCGATATCGCCCTGAAGGCCGCCGCCGGTTCCGGCGCGGAAATCTGCCTCGTGCCGGAGGTGCCGTGGTCGATTCAGGAGGCCGCCGACCGCCTCTCCCGCCTGATCGACATGGGCAACCCGCGCGCAACCGTCGTCGTCGCCGAAGGCGCGTGGGACTCCATGCAGCCCGCCGACTGGCGCCGCTACCTCATCGAGAACGGCGCGAAGGGCATCCACGAGGACGACCCGATCAGCACCGAAAAGCTCGCCTTGCTGCTCAAATACAAGTGCAAGTGCGAGGCGCGCCCGACCGTGCTCGGCTACACCCAGCGCGGCCGTACGCCGTCCGCCTACGACAGCTGGTTCGCCTTCGAGGCCGGCAACCTCGCCGTCAACCTGCTGCGCAACGGCATTGGCAATCAGGTCATCGGCATCAAGGATGGCCGTGTGTACTACCTGCCGATCATCGAGGCGCTCAAGCAGAAGCGCGAGTTCAACCTCTCGCTGTACAACATGATTAACTCTCTGTAATTTCAACATTTCGTGGGGCTGTTCATGCGCAACAGCCCCATTCTTATCGAAAAGGAGAATCCTCCATGCTCGCCAAAAACCAATGCTTTGAAATGACCTGCGACGCCTTCGGTCAGGATGCGCAGGGCGTCTGCCGCCACGAGGGCATGGCCGTGTTTGTCCCCGGTCTGCTGCCCGGCGAACGCGCGCTGGTGCGCATCGTCAAGCCGGAAAAGCGCTATGCCTTTGGCCGCGTGGAAAAGCTGCTGGAAAAGAGCCCCAGCCGCGCCGAGCCGTTCTGCCCCATCTACAAGCGCTGCGGCGGCTGCGTCTGCCAGCACATGACCTACGAGGCCTCCCTTGCCTTCAAGCGCCAGCAGGTGCAGGATCTTCTCCAGCGCGTCGGCGGGCTTTCCATCGAGGTGCCGCCCGTTTGGGGCATGGCGCATCCCTTCGGCTACCGCAATAAGGGCGCATACCCCGTCGCGCAGACGGGCGGCGCGCCTGCCTGCGGCTTCTTCGCGCCGCGCAGCCACGATCTCGTCCCCCTGCCCGAAAACGGGTGCGCCATTCAGGGCGAGGATTCCGCCAAGGCCACACAGGCCGTCCTGAATTGGATGCGCGAAAACAGCGTCCCCGCCTACGATGAGCAGACCGGACGCGGCCTCGTCCGCCATATTATGACCCGTTCGACGACCTCCGGCGAGTTGATGGTCGTCGTCGTCGTCACCCGCGCGGATATCCCGAAGGCCAGTCGGCTGATCGGGCTGCTGCGCGCCGCCGTCCCCCGCCTGTGCAGCGTCTGCCTGAGCGTCAACAGCCGCCGCACCAACGTCATTTTGGGCACGGACATCCGCGTTCTCTGGGGCAAAGCCGCCATGGAGGACACGCTCTGCGGCCTGCGCTTCTCCGTTTCGCCGCTCTCCTTCTTCCAAGTGAATCCCCAACAGACCGAGAGACTCTACGGCCTCGCGCTGGAATACGCCGGCCTGACCGGCGCCGAAACCGTCGTGGATGCGTACTGCGGCGCGGGCACGATCTCTCTGCTGCTGGCGCAGAAGGCCAAAAAAGTCATCGGCATCGAAATCGTGCCGGAAGCCATTCAGAACGCGAATGAAAACGCCGCGCGCAACGGCATTGCCAACGCCGAGTTCCACGTCGGCGCAACCGAGGAACTGCTGCCCAAGCTGGTGGAAAACGGCCTCCGCCCGGATGTGATCGTGCTCGATCCCCCGCGCAAGGGCTGCGATCCCGCCGTCTTGCAGGCCATTATCGCCGCCGCGCCCAAGCGCGTTGTCTATGTTTCCTGCGGCGCGCCAACCCTTGCCCGCGACGCCAAGCTGCTCACCGAAGGCGGATACGCAGCCGAAAAGGTTCAGTGCGTCGATATGTTCTGCTGGACGGGGGCGGTGGAAACTGTTATGTCATTGGTCCAACAAAATCCGGATGATATCGTCAAGGTCGGCATCGACGCGGACGAGTTGGCCGTCACCAAGGCCGAAAGCAAGGCGACCTATGGCGAGATTCAGGCGCGCGTGAAGGAACAGACCGGCCTGAACGTCACGCCGCTGTACATCGCGCAGGTGAAAAGAAAGCATGGGATTATTGAGCGCGAGTGCTACAACAAGGCAAAGTCCGAGAGCGCAAAGATGCTGATCTGCCCGCCGGATAAGGAAAAGGCGATTGAAGAGGCACTGCGGTTCTTTGGGATGATCGCGTAAAGATTTCAAACCGGATCGGTCGGGGAATACTACCCGCTCGATCCGGTTTAATAAATTGAACCGATGTAAATCTGAGCCAGAAACGAATCCGATGGATTGATAGGACGTCGTTCTATGTCATTTTTTCATCGTGACAAATTTCTTGTTGACGAAATGGAGATTTCATGTTATACTGCCATCAGCGAAAAGGATTTTAAAGGTCCATACCTGTTATTTATCGTCCATGACAAATCGAGGTGAACCCATGAAGTTAGGCGAACTGGCAACCGTCCGAAGCGGGCTGGTTTTATCCAGAAAACAGGCGCGCAAAGGCGCCCCCGTCAAGATGCGGTATCCCCTACTGAGCTTTCGCGCCATCCACCCAAACGGATACATCGACATGGAACAGCTGGATGGTTTTGACGCCGCGGAGCAGTTATCGCCGGAGTACCTGACACAGGTCGGCGACGTCATCATCCGCCTGACCTCGCCGTACACCGCTGTTCTCATCGACGAAGCATCCGCCGGCATGGTGGTTTCATCAAACTTCGTCATCATCCGTGTTGATCGAAGCAGGCTCCTGCCCGGATATCTGGTCTGGCTGATCAACACGCCGAAGATCAGGAAAGCCATTTATGAAAACACCAGCAGCAACATGCTGGGCGCCATCAACGCCAGATTCTTTTCCGAATTTGAAATTCCCCCGCTGTCCATCCTCCAGCAGCAGAAAATCGCCGAACTGCATCTGCTGGCGAAAAAGGAGACGGCGCTGCTTCGCCAGTTGTCGGCAGAGAAGGAGCGCTACTACGATCTGCTGATCCGCAATGTACATTCGACCATGAAATGAGGTATGCACCATGACGACCCGCAACGATATCGAACGCGTTCTCTGGAAGGCCTGCGACAGCTTCCGGGGAAAAATCGACAGTTCCCGCTACAAGGACTACATCCTTTCCATGCTGTTCGTGAAATACCTGAGCGACGTCACCCTCGAAAGACGCGCCCTGTACATGGAGCAGTACGACGGTGACGAACGGCGCGTCGAGCGCGCCATGAGCCGGGAGCGGTTCTCCCTCGACAGGGAATCCACCTTCGATTATCTGTACGAAAACCGCACGGATACAGAGATCGGCCAGAAGATCAACGTCGCCCTTTCCCACATCGAGGATCACAACAGTGGAAAGCTGCGCAACGTGTTCCGCGCCATCGACTTCAACTCACAGGTTGACTTCGGCGACGTCAGGGAAAAGAACGCGACGCTCCGCAATCTGCTGGAAGACTTCCACGACCTCGATCTTCGTCCCGGTCAGCTCGGCTCCGCGGACATCATCGGAGACGCCTATGAGTACATGATCGCCAACTTTGCCTCCGACGCAGGCAAAAAGGGCGGCGAGTTCTTCACGCCGAGTCAGGTTTCCGAGCTGGTGGCCTCGCTCGTCAAGCCGCAGGAAAACGACCGCATTTACGACCCCACCTGCGGAAGCGGTGGTCTGCTGCTCAAGGCCTACAAAATGGTGCCCAGCGGCAAGACTGCCGTCTATGGTCAGGAGTTGAACGCCCAGACCTGGGCGCTCTGCACGAT
>OIWM01003633.1_pt1 | contig 10962 bp, 9 predicted proteins | sample 1587451 | NCBI WGS metagenome assembly OIWM01 (sample SAMEA3888907, study PRJEB22519) | human gut metagenome | biome: human gut; feature: human-associated habitat; material: faeces | place: Denmark | collected 2011
ATACCAAGGTTATCAAAATGGTAAAATCTCCGAAAACTGGAGCATACGTTTTTGATGAACAAATGGTTCCTAACGAAAAAGTACAAGACTTTTTCAAAAAATAAGATGAATACAGTTGCTGCGAAGCGCTGATTACTTATAAAGCTCCTCTCATTGGAAGTATCCGGTGAGAGGATTTTTTTTGTTATTAAATCGCTTCAACTTTTATTATTTGTCAGTTTTGTTATATCTTTGTAGCATAATGTATTATACAAAAGTGTAGACTATGGGATTTTTTAGTTTTTTCTCTAAGGAAAAGAAGGAAACGTTAGATAAAGGATTATCTAAGACAAAAGAAAGTGTATTCGGCAAGATAGCCCGCGCAGTGGCAGGAAAGTCGAAAGTAGACGATGAAGTGCTGGATAATCTGGAAGAGGTGCTGATAACTTCGGATGTGGGTGTAGAGACAACGTTGAAAATTATTGAACGTATCGAGAAGCGCGCCGCCGATGAAAAATATATGAATGCGCAAGAACTGAATATGATTTTGCGCGATGAAATCGCTGCTTTGCTGACGGAAAATAATTCAGATGATGTAGATGATTTTGAAACTCCGATTACGAAGAAACCTTACGTCATTATGGTGGTTGGAGTGAATGGCGTGGGAAAAACCACTACCATAGGTAAGCTGGCTTATCAGTTTAAGAAAGCTGGTAAATCTGTTTATCTGGGAGCGGCCGATACTTTTCGTGCGGCAGCGGTAGAGCAGTTGGTGATATGGGGGGAACGTGTAGGAGTTCCTGTTGTAAAGCAGAAAATGGGTTCGGATCCCGCCTCCGTAGCATTTGATACTCTGAGTTCGGCAGTAGCCAATAATGCTGACGTAGTGATTATTGATACAGCCGGGCGTCTGCATAATAAAGTGGGCTTGATGAATGAGCTGACTAAGATTAAGAATGTGATGAAGAAGGTTGTGCCGGATGCTCCTAATGAGGTGTTGCTTGTTTTGGATGGCTCTACCGGACAGAATGCTTTTGAGCAGGCCAAACAATTCACGCTGGCAACGGAAGTTACGGCAATGGCTGTGACTAAGTTGGACGGAACGGCTAAAGGCGGTGTTGTAATAGGTATTTCCGATCAATTCAAGATTCCTGTGAAGTACATAGGGTTAGGAGAGGGTATGGAAGACTTGCAAGTGTTCCGTAAGAAAGAATTTGTAGATTCATTGTTTGGGGGAAATGCATGAAACGGAAAACCATTGATATCATAACATTAGGTTGTTCTAAAAATTTGGTGGATTCAGAGCATTTGATGCGCCAATTAGAGGAAGCAGGCTTTTGTGTGACGCATGATGCCGAGCGTCCGAAAGGTCAGATTGCTGTGATTAACACCTGTGGCTTTATAGGTGATGCAAAGGAAGAGTCCATTAACATGATTCTTGAATTTGCACAGGCAAAAGAAGAAGGAAATTTGGAGAAACTCTATGTCATGGGTTGCCTTTCGGAACGCTATCTGAAAGAACTGGCTATTGAAATCCCTCAGGTTGATAAGTTTTACGGTAAGTTTAACTGGAAGGAACTGTTGCAAGATTTGGGTAAGGCATATCATGAGGAGTTTCATATAGAGCGTACGTTGACTACTCCCAAGCATTATGCTTATCTGAAAATATCGGAAGGATGCGACCGTAAGTGTTCGTACTGTGCCATTCCCATTATTACAGGGCGGCACATATCGCGTCCGATAGAAGAAATCTTGGATGAAGTGAGGTATCTTGTGGCTCGTGGGGTCAAAGAGTTTCAGGTCATTGCTCAGGAACTTACTTACTATGGAGTGGATTTGTACAAAAAGCAGATGTTGCCCGAATTAATCGAAAGAATTTCGGATGTTCCGGGCGTGGAATGGATACGTCTGCATTATGCCTATCCTGCCCATTTCCCTATGGACTTGTTCCGGGTTATGCGTGAGCGTTCTAATGTTTGTAAATATATGGACATTGCTTTGCAACATATCAGCGATAATATGTTGGATAAGATGCGCCGCCATGTAACTAAGGAGGAAACTTATCGTCTGATAGAAAAATTTCGTGAGGAAGTGCCCGGAATTCATTTGCGCACTACGCTTATGGTGGGACATCCGGGAGAAACGGAAGCTGATTTTGAGGAGTTGAAAGAGTTTGTCCGTAAGGTTCGCTTCGATAGAATGGGGGCATTTGCGTATTCCGAAGAAGAAGGTACGTATGCTGCGGCCCATTACGAAGACACTGTTCCTCCGGAGGTGAAGCAGGCCCGATTGGATGAACTGATGTCTATTCAGCAAGGCATTTCTGCGGAACTGAGTGCGGGAAAAGTGGGTAAGCGGATGAAGGTGATTATCGACCGTAGGGAAGGTGATTATTATGTTGGGCGCACTGAATTCGATTCTCCTGAGGTGGATCCTGAGGTGCTGATTGAATGTGGGGATGCGTCGTTGGAAATCGGTAACTTTTACCAGGTGGAGATAATAAACTCCGATGATTTCGATCTTTTTGGCCGGATTATTTAAATATTTTTCCCAAACTCCTTGTGTATGTGGGGAAGATTTGCTAATATAGCACCGTAGTTCACAATTTTAAAGCTTGGATTTTGAATAACAAAGAATTTACTTCTGAATTGTCACGACGGTTGGGGTACACTTTAAAGGATACCTCGGAGCTGGTTACATCCTTGTTGTCGGACATGACGCGGCAGTTGGAAGAAGGGAATGTGATTTCCATACAAGGCTTTGGAACATTCGAGGTAAAGAAGAAAGCTGAACGTATATCTGTGAATCCGACAACCAAGCAGCGCATGCTGGTTCCACCCAAGTTGGTGTTGACTTATAAACCCAGTACGTTGTTAAAAGATAAGTTTAAGTAATCTTGCTTTTAAATCTTCCATATTATGAATGAGAAACTAAACATACAGGACTTGATTGATTTGCTGGCTGAAAAGCATGGCATGAGCAAGAAAAATGCTGATAGTTTTGTGAAGGAATTCTTCCAGTTGATTGAGGAAGCGCTGGAAAAAGATAAGTATGTGAAGGTAAAAGGGCTGGGGGCTTTTAAACTGATTGATGTGGAAAGCCGCGAAAGTGTCAATGTCAATACGGGGGAACGTTTTGAGATACAGGGACATACTAAAGTTTCATTTACTCCCGAACCTGCCCTGAAAGACCTCATTAATAAGCCATTCTCGCATTTTGAAACGGTGGTGCTCAATGACAATACAGTCTTGGAAGATACCCCTGTGGATGATAGTGATAATGAGGATGAAGAAAACGCCGGGCAAAAGACAGAGGAAGTAACTGCTGCTACGCCGGAAGATATTGAGACGCCGAAAGAAAAAACTGAAAACCGGGAAGAAGCAGCAATATCGGAAGAAGTAACAATATCGGAAGCAGCAACAACTTTTGAAACAGCGACTTCGGAGGAAACAATGACTTCGGAGGAGGAAAAAACAGAAACCCCGGAGGAAGCGGAGGTGATGAAAACCGATGCGTCAACCGAATCTTCTACAATGAAATATTTCATTGGAATTGTAGTGTTTGTAGTGCTGTTGTGTGCAGGAGCCATTGCTTATTTATATTCCCCGGAATTATTCGATAATCTGTCATCAGAACCTCCTGTTGAGAAAGTGGTTGATGTCGGAACTGACAAACCGGCAGATAATACAGCTTTGGCAGATAGTGTTGCCGTTAAAGATACTGTAACTGTCACTGAAGCAGATACAGATACAGCATCCGGAAGGCCGGTTACTGAACCTGTAACAAAGAAATCGGATGCGCCTGTTGTCGCCAGGCGACCAGATCCGGTTAATACCACGCCGGTATCTCAGACGCAAAAAACGACTGCTCAAACTCAAAAAACAACCGGAACCGCGTATATACCCGATTCTACCAGTTATACTATTGTGGGAACAGAGACCACCTATACGATTAAATCGGGAGAAACTTTAACAAAAGTAGCCCTCCGTTTTTATGGTACTAAGGTGCTTTATCCATATATCGTAAAGCATAATCCGGCTGTTATTAAGAATCCGAATAATGTACCCGCAGGTACAACGATAAAGATCCCGAAATTAAAAAAGAAGCAGTAAAAAATTACTGCTTCTTTTTTTGCTAAATACTAAACTCTATGAAAGTAGTTTAATCTAAAGGTTTCGCATAGTTTTTTAATAAAAATTAGTTGCTATGGTTAATTTATTCCCGTACTTTTGGAAGCGAAAAGATAATTACCGGCTTTCAACCGGGCTAAAATGAAAATTAAACATTAAAAATACATTGATTTATGGCTGAAACAATTGATATCCGCGAGCTGAATGAGCGGATTGAAAGACAAAGTGCTTTCGTTACCAATCTTACTACGGGCATGGACCAGGTTATTGTAGGACAAAAGCATCTGGTAGAGTCGTTGTTAATTGGTCTGTTGTCCGACGGACATGTGCTGCTGGAAGGTGTGCCGGGTTTGGCAAAAACATTAGCTATCAAAACGTTGGCTTCATTGATCGACGCGCAGTACAGCCGTATTCAGTTTACGCCGGACTTGTTGCCGGCCGACGTTATCGGTACAATGGTTTACAGTCAGAAAGATGAGACTTTCCAAGTGAAGCGAGGTCCGGTATTTGCTAATTTCGTATTGGCGGATGAAATAAATCGTGCTCCGGCCAAAGTCCAGAGTGCCCTGTTGGAAGCTATGCAGGAACGTCAGGTTACAATAGGCAAGGAGACCTTCAAGTTGCCCGAACCATTCTTGGTGCTTGCTACCCAGAACCCTATTGAGCAGGAAGGTACATATCCGCTGCCCGAAGCACAGGTGGACCGTTTTATGCTGAAAGTTGTCATCGACTATCCGAAACTGGAAGAGGAGAAATTGATTATACGTCAGAATATAAACGGAGATAAGCTGAATGTGAAGCCTATTTTGAAAGCTGATGAGATCATCGAAGCTCGTAAAGTTGTGCGTCAGGTATATCTGGATGAGAAAATTGAGAAATACATTGTCGATATTGTATTTGCAACCCGCTATCCGGAGAAATACGATCTGAAGGAACTGAAGGATATGATTGGATTTGGTGGCTCACCTCGGGCTTCCATCAATTTGGCGTTGGCAGCTCGCAGTTATGCTTTCATCAAGCGTCGTGGCTACGTTATTCCTGAAGACGTACGTGCTGTGGCACATGATGTATTGCGCCATCGTATCGGCTTGACTTATGAGGCAGAAGCAAGCAATATGACTTCTGACGAAATTGTCAGCAAGATTTTGAATAAAGTTGAAGTGCCCTAATGTGTAAATAAATATCGTAGCCGTAAGGTTGATGTTGAAAGAGCGCTCCTGTTCTTTTACTAAAACGGGGGAAAAGATTTAGTATATCCTTACCGATGTTTTAGTAAAAAGGAAAGAAAGATTTAGTAAAAGACGTATGTCATATACTAAGTTGTTGTTTACTAAATATTTATGTGTTACTGAATGGAAACCACTGATTTGTTAAAAAAAGTCCGTCAAATTGAGATAAAAACGCGCGGATTATCCAATAATATCTTTGCAGGCCAATATCATTCGGCTTTTAAAGGCAGGGGTATGGCTTTTTCCGAAGTGCGTGAATATCAGTTTGGTGACGATATACGCGACATAGACTGGAATGTGACGGCGCGCTTCCACAAACCATTTGTGAAGGTGTTTGAAGAAGAGCGTGAGTTGACTGTTATGTTGCTGGTAGATGTTTCCGGTAGTTTGGAGTTCGGTACGGTGAAGCAGATGAAAAAGGATATGGTGACAGAAATAGCTGCCACATTAGCTTTTTCTGCCATTCAGAACAACGATAAGATCGGTGTCATCTTCTTTTCAGACCGGATAGAAAAGTTTATTCCGCCTAAGAAAGGGCGTAAACACATTTTATATATCATTCGAGAGTTGCTTGATTTTCATCCGGAAAGCCGGCGGACAAACATTCGCCTTGGACTGGAGTATCTTACGAATGTGATGAAGCGCCGCTGCACTGCTTTTGTTTTATCAGACTTTATTGACCGGGAGAACTTTAAGAATGCCATGACTATTGCCAATCGCAAGCATGATGTTGTGGCTATTCAGGTCTATGACCGTCGTGTAGAGGAATTGCCTGCCGTAGGACTGATGAAAATAAAAGATGCGGAAACAGGGCATGAACAGTGGATTGATACTTCTTCACGTGCTGTACGCCGCGCTCACCATGATTGGTGGGTGAACAAACAGGCGGAACTGAATGAAACATTTACCAAAAGCAATGTCGATAATGTGTCGGTACGTACAGACCAGGACTATGTTAAGGCATTGATGAATTTGTTTGCGAAACGAAATTAATCGGAAAATGAAAAGACATATATTTCTGATAACACTGTTGGCAGTCTTGACGGGTAGGATAGCAGCCCAGTCGGTGACGGTGGATGCTACGATTGACTCTTTGCAGATCCTCATTGGAGAGCAAGCCAAAATCAAGCTCCAAGTGGCATTGGATGCTGATAAGCGTGCTATTTTTCCCGCCTATGCCGATACTTTGGTGCGTGGAGTGGAAATAATCGATATAGCCAAGCCGGATACGCAAATGCTGAATGATGGCAGACGTTCGTTGATAACGCAGGAGTATACCGTAACTTCATTTGATTCGGCATTATACTATCTGCCACCGATGGAGGTGCTTGTCGATAATAAGGCATACCGTTCCAAGGCTTTGGCATTGAAAGTATATTCAATGCCGGTAGACACGTTGCATCCCGACCAGTTCTTTGGCCCGAAGCCCGTAATGAAAGCTCCCTTTGCATGGGAGGATTGGTATATGGCCATCGCTTGTGCTGTGCTGTTTGCGCCCTTCTTGTTGCTGCTTATCTACCTTGTGAAACGTATTCGTGATAATAAGCCGATTATTCGCAAGGTGAAAGTGGAGCCCAAATTGCCGCCTCATCAATTGGCTATGCAGGAAATAGAGCGCATTAAGAGTGAGAAGGTTTGGCAGAAAGGACAGTCGAAGGAATATTATACGGAACTGACGGATGCCATTCGTACTTATATAAAGAATCGTTTCGGCTTCAATGCATTGGAGATGACGTCTTCTGAAATTATTGATAAGTTGCTGCAAATGAATGATAAAGATGCTATCTCTGATTTGCGTTCCTTGTTTCAGACGGCGGATTTAGTGAAGTTTGCCAAGCATAGTCCGCTGATGAATGAGAACGACGCTAATTTGATTAGCGCAATCGATTTTATCAATGAAACGAAAGAAAAGGAGGACGAGAATGTCAAACCGCAGCCCACTGAGATCACTATTATTGAGAAGCGGCCTTTGCGTACCAAGATATTGCTTGGCATAGGGATTGCGGCCTTAGCAGCGGCCCTTATCGGTTCGTTGATATATATCGGTTCGGAGTTATACAACTATTTTGCTTGATGAGCGGGTAGGAGGGAACTTCAGTCATAAATTGTAAATTGTAAAATTGTAAATATCATGGTTTTTGCCAATATTGAATATTTATTCTTACTGCTGTTGCTTATACCTTATATAGTATGGTATATCATGAAACGGAAGAATAGTGAAGCTACGCTTCAGATTTCGGACGCTCGTGTATATGCGCATACCCCGAAAAGTTATAAGAACTATTTGCTGCATGTACCGTTTGCATTGCGAATAATTGCTTTGGCATTGGTTATTCTTATTTTGGCCCGGCCTCAAACAACCAATAGTTGGCAGAATAGCGAAATAGAAGGGATTGATATAATGCTTGCTATTGACGTATCTACTAGTATGTTAGCCGAGGATTTAAAGCCGAATCGGTTGGAAGCTGCAAAGGATGTAGCTGCTGAATTTATTAACGGCCGCCCTAACGATAATATCGGTATAACTTTATTTGCAGGTGAAACTTTCACTCAATGTCCGCTTACTGTCGACCATGCTGTTTTATTGGATATGATTCATAATATCAAATGTGGCCTTATCGAAGATGGTACAGCAGTAGGTATGGGAATAGCAAATGCAGTAACCCGACTGAAAGATAGTAAGGCAAAGTCTAAGGTGATTATTTTATTGACAGACGGTACTAATAACAAAGGGGATATTTCTCCATTGACGGCTGCTGAGATAGCCAAAAGTTTTGGTATTCGCGTGTATACTATTGGGGTGGGGACGAATGGTATGGCACCTTATCCCTATCCAGTTGGAAATACGGTGCAATATGTAAATATGCCGGTGGAAATTGATGAGAAAACGTTGACACAGATTGCAGGTACAACCGATGGTAACTATTTTAGGGCTACGAGTAACTCGAAACTAAAAGAAGTATATGAGGAAATTGATAAACTGGAAAAAACTAAACTGAATGTAAAGGAGTATAGTAAGAGGGACGAAGAATATCAGTGGTTTGCATTGGCGGCTTTCCTTTGTGTGTTATTAGAAGTGTTATTGCGTAACTCAATACTCAAAAAGATTCCATAAGGATGTTTGTCAATCGTTATTTGTCAATCGTAAAATAAGAAGAAAATGTTCCGATTTGAAGAACCTACATATTTATATTTATTGTTGCTATTACCTTTTTTAGCAGTTTTCTACTTGTATTCCAATTACAGGAGAAGAAAAAATATTCGACGTTTTGGTGATCCGGTTTTACTGGCCCAGTTGATGCCTGATGTATCCAAATATCGTCCGGATATAAAATTTTGGATAATATTTGTTGTTATCGGCTTGTTCTCTGTATTATTAGCACGTCCTCAGTTTGGCTCCAAACAGGAAACAGTGAAGCGTAAAGGGGTAGAAGTTATTATTGCTTTGGATATTTCAAATTCGATGTTGGCACAGGACGTACAGCCAAGTCGTCTGGAAAAAGCTAAAAGATTAATTTCCAGGTTAGTTGATGAACTGGATAATGATAAAATCGGTATGATTGTATTTGCAGGAGATGCATTTACACAGTTACCGATTACCAGCGACTATATTTCTGCCAAGATGTTTTTGGAGTCAATTAGTCCTTCATTGATTTCTAAACAAGGTACGGCTATTGGAGAAGCTATTAATTTGGCTGTACGGAGTTTTACACCTCAAGAAGGAGTGGGACGTGCCATTGTTGTAATTACAGATGGTGAAAACCATGAAGGCGGAGCTGTAGAAGCTGCTAAAGTTGCAGCTGAAAAAGGTATTCAAGTAAGTGTATTAGGGGTGGGTATGCCTGATGGTGCACCTATTCCCATAGAAGGTACAAATGATTATCGTCGTGACCGTGAAGGGAATGTTATTGTCACACGCTTAAACGAAGCTATGTGTCAGGAAATTGCCAAAGAAGGAAAAGGTATTTATGTACGAGTAGATAATACTAACTCTGCTCAGAAAGCTATTAATCAGGAAGTGAATAAAATGGCGAAATCAGATGTTGAGTCGAAAGTGTATACAGAGTTTAACGAACAGTTTCAAGCTATTGCATGGATTATTTTAATATTATTGTTAGCAGAATTGTTAATTCTAGATCGTAAAAATCCTTTGTTCAAAAACGTTCACCTATTTTCTAATAAGAAATAGCTATGCATATGTTAAGAAGTAAATATATTCTATTCACTATTTTTCTACTATCGGTAGCCAGTGTCTCGGCACAGAAAGCAGAGCGTGACTACATCCGTAAAGGAAACCGTTTGTTTAATGACAGCGTATTTGTAGATGCGGAGGTGAATTATCGGAAAGCTTTAGAAGTAAACCCTAAGTCGACAGTATCCATGTATAATCTGGGGAATACTCTCTCACAGCAACAAAAGTTTCAGGATGCTATGGAACAATATGTAGCTGCCGGCAAAATCGAAAAAGACAAAATGAAACTGGCTCATATTTATCATAATATGGGGGTTCTTTTTCAAGCTGGTAAAGATTATGCAAAAGCAGTAGAAGCGTATAAAATGTCGTTACGCAATAATCCAGCTGACGATGAAACTCGATATAATTTGGCACTTGCCCAGAAAATGCTGAAAGATCAACAGCAGAATCAGGACCAAAATCAAGACCAAAACAAAGACCAGCAACAGAAGCAAGATCAACAACAAGATAAGAATAAAGACAAACAGAATGATCAAAAACAGGATGAAAAGAAAGATCAGCAACAACCTCCAAAATCTGAAAAGAAGGACAATCAAATGTCGAAGGAGAATGCAGAACAATTACTTAATTCTGTGATGCAGGATGAAAAGGATGTGCAGGATAAAGTGAAGAAACAACAGAAAGTGTTGCAAGGTGGGCGTTTGGAAAAAGACTGGTAATATTAAGTTGACGATATAAATTTCATAAGCAATGAGAAAACTAATTATTATATTAATGACATTGATGGCATATAGCACCCAAACTTTCGCTGATAAAGTGTCGTTTGTTGCTTCTGCTCCGGACGTGGTGGTGGTAGGCGATCAATTTAGGCTATCGTATACGGTTACAACACAGAAAGTAAAAGATTTTCGTGCTCCTTCTATCAAAGGATTTGATGTTTTAATGGGGCCAAGCCGATCAGAACAAAGTAGTACTCAGATTGTGAATGGTAGTGTATCATCTACTAGTAGTATTACTTTCACTTATATATTGATGGCCAATACTGCCGGTGAGTTTACTGTTCCTGGTGCTTCAATAGTAGCTGACGGTAATCAAATGATATCTAACTCAGTGAAAATAAAAGTATTGCCACAAGATCAAAATCATAATAGTAGCAGGAGGAATAATGATAATAGTTCTTCCATACAGCCTTCGTCGAATGCAAGTGTATCTAACCAAGATTTGTTTATTACAGCAACTGCAAGTAAGACAAATGTTTATGAGCAGGAAGCGTTCGTATTGACATATAAAATATATACCAGAGAATCTAACTTACAGCTTAATAATGCCAAGTTACCTGACTTCAAGGGTTTTCATTCACAGGAAATCGAAATGACTACAAATGCTCGATGGACACCTGAGCATTATAAAGGTCGTAACTACTATACAA
>OIWM01003635.1_pt1 | contig 10960 bp, 5 predicted proteins | sample 1587451 | NCBI WGS metagenome assembly OIWM01 (sample SAMEA3888907, study PRJEB22519) | human gut metagenome | biome: human gut; feature: human-associated habitat; material: faeces | place: Denmark | collected 2011
TGCTGCCGAGCCTCTCCCGACTCAAGGATAAGGGCATCGGCGAGGGCAAGACCCGCGCCGACCACGCCGGTACGATGAACCAGCTGTTCGCGGCCTACGCCCGCGGCAAGGAAGCCAAGGAGCTTATGACGATCCTGGGCGAAGCGGCGCTGAGCGACGACGACAAGCTCTACGCGAAGTTCGCCGAAGAGTTTGAAAAGCGCTATGTCTCCCAGGGCAATGAGACCAACCGCTCCATTGAAGAGACGCTCACCATCGGCTGGGAGCTGCTCTCCATCCTGCCCGAGCGCGAGCTCAAGCGCATCAAGCCGGAGTTCATTGCGAAGTATCTTCCCAAGAAGCAGCAGTAATGCGCTTCGCGGAAAGGAAGAGGTGATCCCATGGCAACCATAACACCGACCCGAATGGTGCTCAACCAGATGAAGGGCCGACTGAAAACCGCCTCCCGCGGCCATAAGCTGCTCAAGGACAAGCGCGATGAGCTGATGCGTCAGTTTATGGACGTTGTCCGCCGCAATAAGGAGCTGCGCACGAAGGTCGAGCAGGGACTGACCGAAGCGTTCGGCGCGCTGAGCGTGGCGAGCGCGGTCATGTCGCCGGAAATGCTCGAGCAGGCGCTGCTCTATCCGCGGCAGAGCGTGGCGCTCGATGTGAGCTTCAAAAACATCATGAGCGTCAATGTCCCGGTCTACGATTTCCAGACCAAGACCGCCGAGGAAGGGGACATCTTCCCCTACGGTCTCGCGCAGACCTCCGGCGAGCTGGACGACGCCATGACCGCTCTCTCGGGCGTGTTTGAGGACATGCTGGAGCTGGCGCAGGTAGAAAAAACGATGCAGCTTCTCGCGCAGGAGATCGAAAAGACGCGCCGCCGCGTGAACGCGCTCGAGTACGTCATGATCCCCGATCTGCAGAAGAACATCAAATACATCTCCATGAAGCTCGAGGAGAACGAAAACTCCACAAAGGTACGCCTCATGAAGGTGAAGGAAATGGTCTTGCAGGACGCGCACCATTACCAGTATTGATTATGCGAAAAGGCACTCTCGTAAGAGAGTGCCTTTTGCGCCGTGAAGGGAGGCACGAGTGTGTTCGAAGAGATCCGGGGCAGCGAGAGCTGGCTGTCTGTGGAAAAGATCGAAAAGGGCTGGTCGAGCGACGAAAAATACCATGTCCGGACGCAGGACGGGCGGTATCTGCAGCTGCGTATTTCCGCACCGGAGCGATATGCGGCGAAGAAAAAGGAATGCGAGATCATCGAAAAATTCTCATCTCTCGGTTTTCCAATATCCGAGCCGGTAGGGTTCGGGCGGTGCGCTGCGGGGACGTATATGCTGCTCACGTGGGTCGAGGGCGACGATCTGGAAAAGGTTCTGCCCACGCTGCCGAAGGAAGAGCAGTACCGTCTCGGACGCGAGGCGGGCGGCATCCTGCGCAGGATCCATTTGCTGCCGCTGGACGCGGCGGATGTGCCGGAGGAGACAAAAAAGGAAAGGAAGCTCCGCCAGCTCGAACGCTACGAGGCGTCGGACGTGCGGATACCCGGCGACGAAGGCACCATCGCTTTCGTGCGGGAGAATATCGACGCGATATGGACGCAGCCGCCGGTATACCTGCACGGGGATTTCCATCCGGGAAATCTGGTGTACCGGAGGGACGGTTCGCTCGGCGTGATCGACTTCAACCGTTGGGAGGTTGGTGACCCGTACGAAGAATTCTATAAACTTGAATGCTTCGGTGTCGAGGCCAGCGCGGCGTACTGCGCGGGACAGATCGACGCTTATTTTGCCGGAAACGTGCCGGAAAACTTCTGGAAGGCGCTTGCCGTATACAGCGCCCACGCGGCGCTTTTCTCGATCGTCTGGGCGAAGCCGTTTGGTGCAAGGGATGTCTCCGAAATGAAAGCGCGCGCTGCGCGCATCATCCGCGACTACGATTTCTTCCGGACGCTCGTGCCAAAATGGTATTCCGAGATCACTTTCCGGTGAGAGAGCCCCACCATTCGAGCAGACGGAAGCGGAGGACGTAGCCCTCGCCGTCCTCGGTGATGAGCTTTACGTCATCGTCCGAGAGCGCCGCGGCCTCCTGCGCGGTCTCCACGCCCGATGTACAGAGCGGAGGATACACCACGCACCACCAGTTTCGCCCGCTGCCCGCGCCGAGCGTTATACGAAGCGACGTATACACGCCTGCCGGGAGCGAGAATGTTTCGTATTCCCGCGTGGGGTACGTTTCACGCCCGAGCTCCACGCGGGCGCTGCCGCCGCTTGCGGTCTCCGCGATACGCTGAAGCTCCCCCGACGCCGCGGCGATCACCGCCGCGGCATCCTGCGCGCCGGACACGGCTTCCAGCCGCGGCGTAAGATACGCGAGCAGCGCATCCCGCACCTCGAGCTTCACGCGCTGATCCTCCGCGCTGTCGGACGCGGCGATCACGTGCAGCCGCACGACCTTGTCCGCAAGCGCGCTCTGCCGCCCCTGCGCCCACACGCCGGTGAGCAGCGTTACGCACACCGCCGCGAGCAGCGCCGTTTCCCATGGCCGCAGCTTGTCATTTTTATGCATAAAAAGAACCGCCCTTCTATGTATGAGATGTACATAGTATGGGCGGTTTTTGTGCTTTTTAAACCGATGCGGTCAGGGCTGCGGTGTTTCCGCGGGCGGTTCGGGCGTCGGCTCCGGCATGGAGAGGTCGATGTCCGTGATGATCTGGCAGGCGGGGAGAGCCTCCTGCAGCGAGCGCACCATATCGGCGGTGAGAGCCGGATTTCCGGTGATGTTCAGCGTGCGAAGCTGCGTGAGCGAGCGGAGCGTCGCAAGGGAGTTCAGGTCGTTATGGCTGAGATCAAGCTCCTCAAGCGCGGTGCAGCCGGAGAGCGCGGTGATGTCGCGCAGGGCGTTGTGGTCGAGAATGAGCCGCCGCAGCGCCGTGTGGCCGGTGAGAGCGGAGAGATCGCAGAGGTTGTTATAGCCCAATTGCAGCTCCTCCACGGAGAACAGCTCCGCGAGCGGCGCAAGGTCGGTGAGCGTGTTGCCGTAGGCGCTCAGCCGCCGCAGCCGGTGGAATTTCTCGATGCCGGAGAGCGTTGTGAGTCCCAGCGCGTCCACCGTCACATCGGAGGCGTCCGACGAGAAGGACTGGTCGCCGAAAACGACGGTATAGTACTTCGGCTCATGGACGATCTGGCAGCTCGGTAGCGCCGATTGCAGCGCGTCAATGCCCTCGGCGGTGACGCCGTCGTTGTTTTCAAGCTTCAGGTACGAGAGCGAGCGCAGCGACGAGAGAAGCTCGTTATCGAGATCGCTCCGTCCCGTGGCGCTCAGATCGAGCGAGGTGAGCTTCGGCAGCAGGGCGAGCGTGGAGATATCGGCGATCGGGTTGTTCGAGAGATTGAGCTCGCGCAGCTCCGAGCAGCCGGAGAGCGCGGAAATGTCCGTGATGCCGCGGCCCGAAAGGTCGAGCGATTCGACCGATTCGGTGAAGTCCAGCCCGCCGAGAGACACCGGACGCGAGCCCTTCACGACGCTGTCGCTGAATATGCGGCAGCCGGGCAGCGCTTTTTGCAGGTCTTCGAGCACATAGTCCGCGATCTCCACGCCCTGAATGGAGAGCGTCGTGAGCGCAGAGAGCGGCGAGAGGACGGAAAGATCGGCGACCGGATTCCGGTCGAGATACAGCGTGCGAAGCTGCGAGAGCGAGGCGAGCGGCGAAGCGTCCGCCATGGCGTTATCGGAGAGAATGAGCGTGCGCAGCTGCGTAAGTCCTGCAAGAAAATGCACGTCCGAAATATTGCAGTTCGTCAGCGAGAGCGTCGTGAGATTTCCGAGCGAGGCGATGGAGGCGCAGTCCCCGGCAGAGAGCGTCTTTCCGGCAAGCTCAAAGCTGTCCGCCGCGGGATCGACATCCACTCCGGCGATGGTGAGACCGGCGGAGGCACTGGGGGCGGCGGTCACTTCGGGCGTCGGAGCCGCGTCCGCGTCGGATTTCCCGCCGGACGGACCCTGCAAAAGCAGAAACAGCAGCGCCAGCGCCAGCAGGACAAAGCCCGCGGCGGCGAGTATGTACTGTATTTTCTGTTTCTTTGTGATCGGATGCATGGCGTCCTCCCGGTACAGCAATATATCAAATCATAAGTATAGCCGTTTTGCCGCCGCTCGTCAATCGGCGGAAAAAAGTAAGCGGCTGCGTCTCATACTAAGACGCAGCCGCCCGAAAAAAGTTCCGCCTCAGGTCTCCGGCACATATTCGGCGGGGTCAACGGTGCTGCCGCCGCGCCGCATGGCGAAGTGGAGATGCGCCTCCTCGCCGGATTCGGCGAGCGCCGTTGAGCCGACGGCGCCGACCGTGTCGCCGCAGGCGACCGTCTGCCCGACGCCGACGGCGGGGGAAACGTCGAGATTGGCGTACACGCTCACGACATCGTTTCCGTGGTCGATCTCCACAACGGTGCCGAGAAGATCGTCCTCATACACCGCCGTCACCGTGCCGTCGGATACGGCAAGCACCGGCTCGCCTGCGGCGCATGCGATGTCCCAGCCGCGATGGACGCGCCAGTCGGCCATCGTGCGGTCATAGGAGAGCGCCTCCGCACTGAAGCCGCGAAGCAGCACGCCGTTTACCGGACGGATGAACTGCGGAGCGCTCTCGTTCACCGATACCGGAACGTCCGGCAGCTCCTCCTGCACGGCGGGGGCCTGCGCTTCCGGCATCTCCTCGCCCTCCGCGGCGGGCAGGACGCCCGTGCCGAGCGGGAGACGCTCGTCTTCCTCCGTGTTCATAACGGGGATGCTGCCCTGCGGCGGCGCGGTCTCCTGCGCCGAAGCCGGGATGTTCGTTTCCTTGACCGGATCGCGCTCTACATCAGCCCCGCTTCCGCGTCCAACCAGCCAGAACGAAGCCCCGACCAGTACGGCGCACAGAAGAAGGACTATGTAGAAGCCCTTCCCGGCAAAGAACGCATTCAGCTTTTTGCTGAAGCCTTTCTTTTCCTCCATGGTTAACCTCCTCGATTTGGGATTCGAGGGTATTTTTACCGGTACGAAAAGAATTTATACACGCCCTCGGCGTCGTTCACATTTTGTTTTCAGAAATAACACAGTCTGTTTAGGAAACTTCGGGGGATTTCCGGTAATATACAGACAGTCGGACGAAGCAAGACAGATGAATCCCTCCAATTATTTCTTTCCCTCTCATTTCTCCCCTTTCTTGGGCGATCGTCCAGCCCGCAGCCGGTCCTCTCTCCCGGCGGCGAATCGGATGGCAAAAGCGGAACGGCGTTATACGTCGTTCCGCTTTTGGCGTTAAGATAAGATCGTAAGAGGGTATTCCCCTTTTTGACCGGAGCCCCCGATGATAAACATTTTACTTGCAAAAGCAAATCTGAACATATATAATTTTCCCAGACACGAAGTCCGTAAACCCGATGAAATTATGCAATTTTATCGATCTGCGACATTGTGTCATTTTTGTATCAAGGGGGACAAACCATGTCTCGTCTGAAAAAAGCCCTGTGCCTGTTTCTTTCGGTGGTTTTCCTGTTCCAGCTATTGCCGGTAACGGCATTGGCGGCGGATGGGGATGCCTCCTATACGAACGAAAGCTTCCAGCCGGTGGATATGTCGGACGCCGTGGCGGCGGACGAGATCGCCGTGCTCGGGGAAGATACCTCCCTGCGCGAGGAGTTCACGAAACAGTATACGTTGGAAAACGGGGCCAAAATGGCGGTCGTGTACCCCAGCGCCGTGCATTACGAGGAGAACGGCGCGTGGCAGGACATCGACAACCGCCTGAACGAGACCACGGCCTCGTATACCGTGGCCGCGCATGCGGGCGTGCCGACCGGCGCGGTCGTGAGCGAGGAGCAGGGCGGCGGCATTACGGACGCTGCCGGAACGGCTTCCGCGGACGCGGCGCTGGACTACAGCGAAACGCTGGATATCACCGAACCGGCGCTGCGCAACGCCGCGGGAGCGCTCTCCGTGACGTTCCCCACGTCGCTCACGGATACGAACCGCATCGCCGTGACGCACCGCGGATATACCCTGTACTTCCGTCCGGACGGCGCGTCGTCGTCGTCCGCGGTGTCGTCCGCACCGGAAACGCCCGCGGGCGCGAATGCTCGCATGACCGCCGTGCATACCGAAAGCAGCGTCACCTATGCGGGCGTATACGGCGGCGCAGACATCCGTTACGACCTCCAGAGCAACTCTCTCAAAGAAAGCTATATCCTCCAAAGCCTCGCTTCTACGTCGGAGGTCTACTCCTCCACCATCGCGGCGCCGGGACTCACGCCCAAGCTCCACGAGGACGGCAGCATCGACTTCACGGACGAGAACGGCGAGATCATCTTCTATATCCCGCCCTCGTACCTCTACGACGCGGACGGGCTCATCGGCAATGTCGCGGTCGAGCTGTATACGCTCAACACCGGTGAATATGCCATGGTCTGCCGCCCGGACCATGACTGGCTTTCCGACTCTGCGCGCAGCTGGCCCGTTACGCTCGACCCCACGATCTATACCATGCTCAGCACCTCCAGCTTCGAGGACTGCTATGTCACTACTGCCGGAGCGCGCTACTCTTATCCCTATACGAATAATCTTATCGTTGGCAACGCCGGAACGAGCGGCACCTGCCGCACGTTCATCCGCATCAATGACCTGCCCTCCATCGGCAGCTCGGACGTCATTATAAGCGCCAAGCTGCACTATTACTGCGAGTTCAGCTCCAAGGTCCCCGGCACGCTCGAGAGCAGCATCTATCCGGTCTCCGCCGCCGAACGGCTCGACTATACGGAAATCTCCTGGAACAATCAGCCCGCCTGCGACGAGACGGCGCTCGACTTCAAGCTCAACAACAACCGGCGCATGGGCTATAACATCTTCGACATCACCCGCGCGGCGCGCGGGTGGTACGCCGGAGAGCTCAACAACGGACTTATGATAAAGTCCATGGACGAGAGCACCTACTGCTGGTATTACTACTACGCAAAGGAAAACAGCGGCAACAACCGCTATCCCAAGCTGGAGATCTTCTACATCAACACGAGCGGCCTCGAAGAGTGCTGGGACTACACGTCCCAGAGCCTCGGCCGTGCGGGCACGGCGTATGTGCAGGACTTCTCGGGCAACTACCTTCTCAGCCGCACGGACATGAGCTACGGCGGCAGCCGGATGAGCGCCGCGCCGGGCTTCTGCTACAGTCTCGCCGCCAGAGCAAATGATATTGGATACGGCTACGGCTGGCGCAGCAACTACGCGCAGAGCATCGAGGCATGCACCGTCTCCGGCACGAGCTATTACCGCTGGACGGACGGGGACGGCACGGAGAAGTACTTTGTCTCCGCGAACGGCGTATGGAAGGACGAGCTGGGGTACGGGTATACCCTGACGGTCTCCGACAGCGGATACACCATCACGGACAAGAAGAGCAACACCATGGAGTTCTCGTCCGCGGGACAGCTCACCGCCGTAAAGGACGCCTACGGGAACGCCATAAGCATCACGTCGGACGGCAGCCGCGTTACGGCCCTCACGGACGGCGCGGGGCGGCACTATGCCTTCACCTACGCAGACGGCCGCCTCACGCAGCTCACCTATACCGGCGCGGGTTCGGACGCCATCGAGACGGTGACGTATGCGTATACCGCGGCGGGCGACCTCGCCTCCGTCACCTATCATGACGGGGAGAGCGTAACGTACGCTTGGGACGGCGCGCACATCATGACCTCCGCCTCGGACATCGAGAACGCGGACGGCAGCCGCGATACGCTCTCCGTCTCGTGCTCGTCCGCCAGCCCCGCGCGCACGACGGCGCTTTCGTATACGTCCAAAAACACGAGCGTAACGTCTCTCACATTCGCCTACGGCGACAACACGACGAAGGTGACGGACAACCTCGGGCGGTACGTCATCTACCAGTTCAACAACTTCGGCAACACGACGGCGGTGTACAACAGCGCGGGACAGGCGCTGTATGGGCGGTACGCACAGGACGAAAGCGCCTCGAATCGCGCCAACCAGCTGCTTTCGAGCTCCCGCCTCCAGAGCGCGTACCGGACAGGGGACACCACGTCCGTAACGGTGCAGATCGGGGACACGTCCGAGACGATCTCGCTCGTGGACCACGTCAACCTCCTCTCGAACGGCGACATCTCCGCGGACATCTCCGGCACATGGACCGGTACGGCAACAACAGGCACAGACGGAGCGGTGAACGTGGAAAACGCCGCAGGGGAGACCCGCGGCGGACTGGATACGAACGCACTGCACCTGACGGGCAAGGGGATGGTCTCGAAGCGGTATACGCAGACGGTGACGGTCTCCGGCACGGCGGGGGATATCTTCACGTTCGGCGGCTGGGCGAAGGCGGCGACCGTTCCTCTGGACAGCGCGTCCATGGAGACCCGGACGGACTACCCGCGCCGGGCGGGCATTGCGGTAACGCTCTATAACGGCACGACCGCCGCTGGAACGAGCTACGTCCCCGTGAACGAGGACGTGCATTACTGGCAGTTCCTCTCCGGTAAGCTCACTGCCACCGGCGACTATACGAGCGTGGAATATGCGTTCGTCTATGAGAACAACGGGAACGAAGCGTGGTTCGACGGCGCGCAGCTCTTCCGCGAACCGTTCGACTATGTGTATACCTACGACGATGACGGCAATCTCACGTCCGTAAAGAATCCGGACGGCACGACGACAACGTATACCTACGTCGAGGGTACGAGCGACGTTGCCAGCATCACGATGCCGGGCGGCGGGCAGTACTCGTATACCTATAACGATAACCACCAGCTCACCCGTTCCGTAACCGCAACAGGTCTCCAGACGGACTACGGGTACGACGCCTACGGCAACAGCACGAGCGTGACGATCCGGCCGCAGAACGACACGGGCGCGGCGATCCGTTCGGACAGCACCTACACCGCGGACGGAAACATGCTCGCGAGCACGACGGGCGGCGACCGGAATACGGTCACTTACTCGAACGACACGGACCGTTCCCTCGTAACAGCGGTGACGGACGCGAAGAACGCCGTAACGAGCTACAGCTACGACTCGATGCGGCGGCAGACGGGCGTTACCGGCGCGGACGGCAGCAGCGTTTCGAGCGTGTATGCGGATGATTATCTCACGTCGCTCTCGCACTCGGGCGGAGATTCCTCCACAACGTACAACTTCTCGTATGGCGTTGCCGGACTTTCCACGGCGGTAAAGATAGGCGAGACATGGACGCTGGTATCCAATTCGTACAACACCGGCGCGTGGACACTGGCGCAGCAGCTGTACGGCAACGGCCTCTGGTGGAAGTATGACTACGACGCGCAGACGGACGATCTGCTCCGGCGGTATACGAATCTTTCGGATACCGGCGGCATTGGCTATGCGTATACTTACGACTCCCGCGGGCAGATAAGTAAAATCGAGAAGAAATCCCTCACGCTCGAAAATGGCACAATAACCGGAGAGACCCTTCTCACCGCGGAGTACTACGGCTATGACGCCATGGACCGCCTGACGCGCATCGTCGTGACGGACGGGACGAACCTCATTTCGGACATTGCGTGGACCTATGACGCGGACCAGAACGTCACGGCGATAACCACGCGCGTAAACAACAACGGCACGCTGCGGACGGATACCTATGCCTACTCGTATGACGATGACCATCGTCCGACTAACACAACCTACGGCAGCGTTTCGGAATCCATAACGTATGACGGCTACAGCCGCGTGACGGGCAAGACCGTCCAGAACAGCGGAAATACCGTTCTCTCCACGTCCTATGCCTACCGCGACATAGACGCCGAGCATACGACGACGCAGGTCTCGTCCCTGACGAGCAGCTTCGGCGGGAACACGATCTCGCACTCGTATACCTACGATGCGAACGGCAATATCCTAAGCGACGGCACAACGACCTACGCCTACGACAGCCTGAACCAGCTCGTCTGGGAGTACAATACCGCGGCGGGCAAGGCGTGGAACTATGCCTACGACCTCGGCGGGAACATTCTCTCCAAGACGGAGTACGACTACGCGGACGGGCAGACGTCCAACCCCGTCACGGTAAGCTATACCTACGGCGACGCCGCATGGCGCGATCTGCTCACTGCCTACAACGGCGAAGCGATAACCTACGACGGCGTAGGGAACCCAACGAACTACCGCGGCTGGGGGATGAGCTGGCAGGGCGGGCGGCAGCTTGCGTCCATGCAGAAGGACGGCACGACGCTCTCCTTCTCGTACAACGATGCCGGACTGCGCACCGAAAAGACGGTGAACGGCAGCACCCGCCGCTACATCTGGAACAGCAGCCAACTCATGGCGGACGTGGGCGCGAACGATGCATTTTACTTCCACTACAGCTCCGGCGGCGAACTCATAGGCTACACCTATAAGACAGCCGAAGCCGAAACGGAATGCATCCTCGTAAAGAATCAGCAGGGCGACGTGGAGCGCGTGATCTCCGCCGACGGTACAGTCCTCGCCGCCTACACCTACGACGCCTGGGGCAACGTTCTGACATCCGAAGGCTCCCTCGCAGCATCCAACCCTATCCGGTACAGAGGTTACTACTTCGACACGGAGACAAGCCTCTACTATCTCCAAAGCCGTTACTATGATTCCGCCGTTGGCAGATTCATTAACGCGGATGATTATGTTTCTACAGGACAAGGCATTTGCGGGTGCAATATGTTTGCATATTGTCTTAACAACCCTGTGAATTATATAGATAAAAATGGCATAAATGCTGAAGCGCTTCAGTGGTGGATAGCAGGAATGGGATGGCTACCTTTTGTTGATTTAGCACTTCCAATTGGCGATATTCTCTACGCAGGAGGCATTCTTTTCCTTGGCGCTATTATGCTGCTTGGCCCACAAGAAGATGTTCCTCAAATAGCTTATGATGAGACTGATGCTGCATATGGGGCTCCGCCTCCTAATGGTGATGACG
>OIWM01003637.1_pt1 | contig 10954 bp, 8 predicted proteins | sample 1587451 | NCBI WGS metagenome assembly OIWM01 (sample SAMEA3888907, study PRJEB22519) | human gut metagenome | biome: human gut; feature: human-associated habitat; material: faeces | place: Denmark | collected 2011
TACTTTAAGAGGGAGAAAGTTTCCGTATGGGAACTTTCGGACGTCCGTGTTTTGCAAAGTCAAAACACAGATTGTCGGAAAAACGATAGTTTTTCGACAGTCTCACGGGTGGTTTCGGAAGAAATCACCCGTTTTCGACTATGTGCATAAAAATGTTGAGATTATCCCGGCGTTTTGGTATAATAGTTGTAATAAAAAAACCAAAAGAGGGAGAGCTATGAAAGCGAAACGATGGATGATCGCTGAGCCGGATGCCGGCGGAGTGCGTCGCCTCGCGCAGGAAATGCACTGTGCGCCGCTCACGGCGGCGGTTCTTTCTGCCCGCGGCATCGAAAACGCAGCTGCAGCACGGGCGTTTCTCAGCTGTGCGCGCAGCGGTCTGCACGACCCGTTCGCCATGCACGACATGGACAGGGCGGTCGGTGTCATTCGCGGCGCGATCGAGCGCGGCGAGCGCATCGTGGTCTACGGAGACTACGACGTCGACGGCATCACCGCCACCTGCACGCTGGTCGATTACCTGCGCACGGCGGGCGCAGCCTGTGAATATTATATCCCGAACCGTCTGAGCGAGGGCTACGGCCTGACGCGGCAGGCAATGGAGGAGCTGTACCGACGCGGCACGCGCCTGATGATAACCGTGGACTCGGGCATCACCGCAAACGAGGAGATCGCGCTCGCGCGCGAGCTCGGCATGAAGGTCGTCATCACCGACCATCACGAGTGCCACGACGAGCTGCCCGAGGCCGAAGCGGTCATCGACTGCAAGCAGGCCGGGGACACCTACCCGTTCGACAGCCTCGCGGGCGTGGGTGTGGCATTCAAGCTGATCTGCGCGCTCGACGGCGACACGGACGCGATGCTCGACCGCTACGCCGACCTTGTCGCTCTCGGCACGGTCGCGGACGTCATGCCCATCGTGGGCGAAAACCGCATTCTTGTCGCGGAAGGCCTGCAAAGAATGGAAAAGACGCGCAACATCGGCCTGCAGCGCCTGCTCGCGGAGGCCGGCATGGCGGAACGCCATCTGACCGCCTCGACCATCAGCTTCGTGCTCGCGCCGCGCATCAACGCCGCCGGGCGCATGGGCAAGGCGGACCTCGCCGCCGAGCTGTTTCTGACGCAGGACATGGACCGCGCGATCCGGCTCGCCGTCGAGCTGTGTGAGCAGAACAAGCTGCGGCAGACGACGGAGAACGAGATCCTGAACCAGGCGCTCACGCAGCTGCGGGGCGAATACGATCCGGCTGGGGACAAGATGATCGTGCTCGCCGGAAAGGGCTGGCATCAGGGCGTGATCGGCATCGTCTGCTCGCGCCTGTGCGACCGCTACGGCTGTCCGGTGGTGCTTATCTCGATCGACAGCGACGGCATCGGCAAGGGCTCGGGCCGCTCGATCGGCAGCTTCAACCTGTTTGACGCTTTGACGAGCTGCTCCGACCTGCTCGACCGCTACGGCGGTCACGCGCTCGCAGCCGGCCTTACGATCGACGAGAGCAATATCGACGCGCTCAAGGCGCGCCTCAAGGCCTATGCCGAGACCCATGTCACCCGGCAGCAGCTCATTCCGCAGCTGCATATCGACTGCATGGTCGAAAAGGAATGGCTGACCATCGAGAATATCGAGGGCCTTTCCATGCTCGAGCCGTACGGAATGCAGAACGCAGAGCCTGTGTTCTGCATGAAGGACCTGATCGTCGAGGACATCACGCCGCTTTCGAGCGACCGCCATGTGCGCCTGTCGCTCTCCAAGGACGGGACGCGGTTTAACGCCATCTGGTTCGGAACGGGCGCCGGCGGACTAGGCTTTGTCCCGGGCAGCACGGTGGACGCGGCGTTCCATCTCGAGATCAACGAATACCATAACCGCCGCAGCGTGCAGCTTGTCATCTGCGACGTGCAGCTGAGCGAGTGCGAGCACCGCGCCGACCAGCTGATTCTCAATCTTTACAACATTCTGATGCAGGACGGTCCGCTGACCGCGCTCGAGGCGCGGCGGCTGCTCCCCGAGCGCAAGGATCTTGTCGCCGTCTGGCGGCATATCGTCTGCCGCGCGGAGGACGGACGGCTCTCCGTGCCCGACGGGGCGCTCTCGCGCCGCGTTTCCTGGGAGAGCAGACGCGAGATCAACATCGGCAAGCTCCTCGTCTCGCTCGACGTCTTTTCCGAGTCCGGCCTCATCAGCTACCATTTCAAAGAGGGCATGATAAACGTCTGCCTCAAGCCTTACGAGGGTAAGGCGGATATTTCCGGCTCCGTCGTGCTGCGGACACTGCAAAGCATGGCGGGGTGAGCGAATGGGGGAACAAACTATGCAAAACAAACTGGAATTCCTGCTCGAGCGGGTGAGCAAACAGAACCCGCAGGCCAATATCAAGAAGATCCGCGCCGCCTACGAGTGCGCCGCCGCCGCCCATGAGGGGCAGAAGCGCCGCAACGGCGAGCCGTATATCATCCATCCGGTCGCGGTCGCGGAGATCGTGGTCGAGATGGGTCTCGATACCGATTCCATCTGCGCCGCACTCCTGCATGACTGCATCGAGGACACCGAATTCGGCTACAAGGAGATCGAGAACAAGTTCGGCACGCCGGTCGCGGAGCTCGTCGACGGCGTTACGCGCCTGGGCATGCTGCGCTACTCCAAGGAGCAGGAGCAGTTCGAGGATCTGCGCAAGATGTTCCTCGCGATGGCGAAGGACATCCGCGTCATCCTCATCAAGATCGCCGACCGCCTGCACAACGCGCGCACATTCCAGTTCCTGCCCGAGCGCAAGCAGCGCGACAAGGCGCTCGAGACCATGGAGATCTACGCGCCGATCGCGCACCGCCTCGGCATGAGCCGCATCAAGTGGGAGCTTGAGGATCTTTCGCTCAAAATCCTCGACCCCATCGGCTACAACGAGATCGTCGAGGGCCTCAAGGCGCAGAGCGAGCAGCATGAGGAGTTCCTCAAGGGCATTCAGCAGCGCATCTCCGAAAAACTCAGGGAGGCGCACATCAACAACACCATTTCCGCGCGCGTCAAGCATATCTACTCCATTTACCGCAAGATGTACGCGCAGCACAAGACCATCAACGAGATCTACGACATCTGCGCGGTGCGCGTCATCGTGGATACCGTGGCGGACTGCTATAACGTGCTCGGCTATGTGCACGACCTCTACAAGCCCATCCCGGGCCGCTTCAAGGACTATATCTCCACCCCGAAGCCGAACGGCTACCAGTCGCTCCACACGACTGTCATCGGCCGCGCCGGCATCCGCACGGCCGAGATGCACAAGATGGCGGAATACGGCGTTGCAGCGCACTGGAAGTACAAGCAGGGCCTGGATAAGAAGGCGGGCGAGGAGACGTTCGCATGGATCCGTCAGCTGCTCGAGGCGCAGCAGGACACCGAGGCCGAGGACTTCATCAAGAACATCAAGGTCGACCTGTTCGCGGACGAGGTATTCGTATTCACCCCGAAGGGCGACGTGGTCAACATGCCGGCCGGCGCGACGCCGATCGACCTGGCCTACGCCATTCACTCCGCCGTCGGCAACCGCATGACCGGCTGCAAGGTCAACGGCCGCATCGCGCCGATCGACAGCCAGCTGAAAAACGGCGATATTGTCGAGATCCTGACCTCCAAGGAGGCGCACGGCCCGAGCCGCGACTGGGTAAAGATCGTCAAGACCACCGAGGCGCGCAACAAGATCAAGCAGTGGTTCAAGAAGGAATGCCGCGAGGAGAATATCGTCAACGGCAGAGAGGAGCTCGACCGCGAGCTGCGCGCAAACCTGCTGTACAACGGCTTCTACGAAAACGAGGAAGTCCGCCGCAACGTATTCAACAAGTTCTCGTTCTCGAGTCTGGACGAGATGTACGCCGCCATCGGCTACGGCGGCATCACGGTCACGAAGATCCTCAACAAGGTCAAGGACGATGTCGGCAAGCTGCGCCGTCAGCGCGAGCAGGCGGAACGGGCGGCCCATCCGCAGGATCAGCAGCCGGTGCGTTCGGGCAAGTCCTCGGACGGCGTGGTCGTCGAGGGCATCGACAGCTGTCTGGTCAAGTTCGCGCGCTGCTGCACGCCGATCCCGGGCGACGAGATCGTTGGCTTCGTCACGCGCGGCTACGGCGTATCCATCCATCGCCGCGACTGCGTCAACGTCCACATGAAGGAGGACCCGGACCGCTGGGTGCGCGCCTGGTGGGATGAGGACGTCGCGGAGGGCAGCGACAGCCGCAACCGCTTCTCGACCGGCCTTCAGATCTCCACGCGCAACCGCATCGGCGTTCTCAGCGACGCCATGCTCGTGTTCGCGACCGGCAAGATCAACGTGCGCGATATGTCCGCGCGCGATCTGGAGGGCGGCTACGGCGTGATCAATGTTCTGGTGGACGTCACGAGCGTGCACCAGCTCAACAACATCATCAGCCGCCTGCGCTCGGTCAAGGGCGTGGTGGACGTGACGAGAACGGTCGACACAAACTGATTTTACGATGCTGAAACGTCATGGCGAAGCGGCTGTGGCGTTTTGGTATTTTACTGATTATAAAACAGGACGGGAGAATATACTTTATGAGAGCGTTGGTACAGCGCGTTTCCCATGCCTCGGTCACGATCGACGGCGTGGTACACGGAAAAATCGGGCAGGGCTTTCTGGTGCTGCTCGGCATCACGGACGGCGACACCGAGGACGACGCGGTCTATCTGGCCGACAAGACGGTCAAGATGCGCGTGTTCACGGACGAGAACGACAAGATGAACCGCTCGCTCGCGGATGTGGGCGGCGGACTGCTCATCGTCTCGCAGTTCACGCTTTACGGCGACTGCCGCAAGGGCAACCGCCCGAGCTTTACGGGCGCGGCGCGTCCCGAGACCGCCATTCCGCTCTATGAAGCGTTCATCGCACGCTGCCGCGAGAGCGGTCTGCCGGTCGAGACCGGCGAGTTCGGCGCGGACATGAAGGTCGAGCTGCTCAACGACGGCCCGGTCACGCTCTGGATGGACACGAAGGACATGAGAAGATAAGAAAGGAAACACATCACTATGAAAGTAATGCAGCTCACTGTCGGCGTTGTCGGCACGAATTGCTATATCGTATATGACGAAGCGACGCGCGAGGCCGCGGTCATCGACCCGGGCGACAACGCGAAGTCCATTCTGCACGCAGTCGCGGAGGAAAAGCTCACGGTCAGGTACGTTCTGCTGACGCACGCGCACTTTGACCATATTCTCGCGGTGCACGATGTGCTCGAGGCGACCGGGGCGCAGTTCGTCTGCCCCGAGGCGGACACCTGGCTGCTCAGCCGTGACAATATGGGGCAGTTCCGCTCGCTCGCGCGCAGCTATGTGCAGGATACGCCGGATATTCTGGCCGGGGAGGGCACGGCCGTCACCTTCGGCGGCCTGACTGCGGTCTACATGAGCACCCCGGGCCACACGCCCGGCTCGTCGGTCATCAAAATCGGCGACTGCCTGTTCACCGGCGACACGCTGTTCCGTCACGAATGCGGCCGCTGCGACCTTGAGGGCGGCGACTTCTCCGCCATGCTGCGCTCGCTGAAGCGCCTTTCCGAGCTTGAGGGCGACTACAAGGTATTCCCGGGGCACGAGGGCATCTCCACTCTCTCCGAGGAGCGCGCGGCAAATCCCTATATGCTGCAGGCGAGAGGCCGATGAAATATATACTGGAAGGACATGAGATGAAGCACGCAGCGGAGGAGATGCTGCTGCACCTGCTGCCGACGGAGACGCTGACGCGCGTCGAGACCGAGCAGGACGGCGACATCTGCATATCCGCGCTCACCGAGCAGGACGGCTGTCTGTGCGCGGCCGCCCGCGTGACGATCGGCGGCGAGACGCATGCAGGGAGCATTCCTGTCCTGACGGAGGGTCTGGATGAGCTTTCGCGCAAGCGCGCCGTCAGCACAGCTGTCAAGACGTCCATCTATGACGCGGTCGTGCCGTTTCTTAAGGAACCGCCGGTCTGGGGCAGCCTTACCGGCGTGCGCCCGGCAAAGCTCGCTCGCGGTCTGGTCGAGCGGGGAAAAACACGCGGCGAGGCGGCGGAGATCCTGCGCAGCAGCTTTCATGTTTCGTCCGAGCGCACCGCGCTCACCATCCGCGCGGCCGCGACCGCGATGGAGCTGGATAAGGAGATCGACCCGGACGATATTTCGCTCTATGTCGGCATCCCGTTCTGTCCGTCGCGCTGCTACTACTGTTCGTTCGTTTCCTCGACGACCGCGCAGTCGGGCGCGCTTATCGAGCCTTATCTTGAAACGCTGTGCGGTGAGATACGCGAGACGGCGGCGCTCGTCCGGCAGGCCGGAAAGCGCGTGCAAAGCATCTACATCGGCGGCGGTACGCCGACGACGCTGTCCGCGGAGCAGCTCGAACGGCTGACCGCTGCGCTCGCGGACAGCTTCGACCTGTCGGCGCTGCGCGAATATACGGTCGAGGCTGGCCGCCCGGACACCATCACGCCGGAAAAGCTGCGCGTGCTGAAAAACGCCGGCGTCGGCCGCGTCAGCATCAATCCGCAGTCCATGGAGGACAGCGTGCTCGCGGCGATCGGCAGAAAGCACGCGGCGACCGATGTGCTGCGCGCTTTCGACGAGGCGCGGCAGGCCGGCTTCCGCGAGATCAACATGGACGTCATCGCAGGCCTGACCGGCGACACGCCCGAGACCTTTGCGCATACCATCGACACGCTCATCGGGCTCGCCCCGGAGAATATCACGGTCCACACCCTCGCCATCAAGCGCGGCGCGGACCTCACCGACAAGGCGGCGGCCGCCGCACAGCACGAGACGGTCTCGCGCATGCTGGACTACGCCTATCATGCGCTGCCGCAGGCAGGCTACGGCCCGTACTATCTCTACCGCCAGAAATTCATGGCAGGCGGCTACGAGAACGTCGGCTGGTGCAGACCGGGCACCGAATGCTTTTACAATGTGACCATGATGGAGGAGCTGCAGACCATCCTGTCGCTCGGCGCAGGCGGCGTTTCCAAGCGCGTCGACCGCGATACCGGCTGGATCGAGCGCGCGAACAACCCAAAGTACCCGCTCGAATACATCCGCGCAGCCGACCGGCTCGCAAACGGCAAGAGAAAGCTGCTGTTTCCGAAAAAATAACGATTTCAGTGTAAGGAGGGCGTGTTATGTCTGAATACACGGTCAAATATATCAACCGCCGCGCCAGAACCGATGCGGCAGGCTTCATCCGCGACTGCGAGGAGCACTATCACCGCCAGATACACATGGCGGCGGACGAGATCGTGCGCAACCGCGAGCACTGTCCGATCGTGCTCATCAACGGCCCTTCGTCCTCGGGCAAGACCACGACGAACGACCGGATCGCACGCATCGTCGAGCTGGCCGGCGTGCACGCGAACATGCTCTCGATGGATGACTATTACCGCACGGCGGCCGACTATGAGCAGCCGATGGATGACGAGAACGGGGTACCCGATCTCGAAAGTCCGGAGTGCATGGATCTTGCACGGCTGTCGGACGACCTTGCGCGGCTCGTCGCCGGGGAAGAGGTCTCGGTGCCGCGCTTTGACTTCGAAACGCGCACCTCTATCCCGCATGACCGCACGGTCAGGCTCGGACGGGATGAGGTCATCATGATCGAGGGCATCCACTCGTTCAACCCGGTCATCATGGGAGACCTTGCAAACCGCGCGACGAGCATCTATCTCTCGGTCGCGAGTGCGCTCGTTCCGCCGAAGGGGCCGCGCCTGGAGCCGTACATGCTGCGCTTTCTGCGCCGCGCGATGCGCGACAGCCTGTTCCGCTCCTCGCCGGTCGAGGCGACGCTGCGGCAGTGGAACTCGGTTCGCCGGGGCGAGCGGCTATACATCTCGCCCTACCGCGGGCAGGCCAACCTCACGATCGATACTTTTTTGCCGTATGAGGTCAATATCCTGATGCCGCGTCTGACGTCCGTGCTCCGCGAGCACAGAGACGCGCTCGAGCACGCAGGGCTTGCGCCGATAAACGATATCCTCGGCACGATCACGCCCATCGAATGGCAGGGGCGCATACCCGAGGACAGTGTGCTGCATGAATTTATCGGGTAAAAAGACAGGCGGAAACATTGCAATTTTTCGGAAGATAGGATATAATCGGCTTGAAACAGGCAAGGGAGACCTCTGCCGGAAGTCTCGTCAGAAGGAGTGACAGGAATGGACACGAAGTTACAGTCTTTTCTGGATAAAGTGAAGGATACGGCGTCCCGGACGGGCCGTTCGGTCGGCCGCGCAGCAGACGCGGCGGGCAAGAAGGCGAGCGAGATGGCGGCGGCGACGCGCCTCAATCTGCGCATTTTCGATCTCAATACCGAGTGCGACGTGCTGTTCCGCGACATCGGCCGCATGGTCTACGAGCTGCACCGCGGCGATGAGGTGACGAGCGAGGACATGGACGCGAAGCTCGAGGAAGTGGACGCGAAGAAGGAGCAGCTTGCCGAGCTGCGCGACCAGCTCGCTTCCATGCGTTCGGTCAGCATCTGCCCGAATTGCGGCAGGACCTGCAGCCGCGAGGACTCCTTCTGTCCCGGCTGCGGCACGGAGCTATAATCGTCTGAACGGCGTGCGGATATGAAACACTGTCCGCACGCCTGCTTTGCTTGAAAGGGAGTGCATCGTTGCATAAAAAATCAAAGGGGCAGAGTTTCCTGCAGGGCGCCTTTATCATGATGGCGGCAAGTCTCGTCGTCAAGGTCATCGGCGCTTTTTTCCAGATACCGCTGCAAAATCTGATCGGCGGCGAAAAAAGCCCGGCGTTCGGCATGTTCTCGGCGGCGTACCGCATCTATACCGCCATGCTCGTGGTCTCGACCGTCGGTCTGCCGGCGGCGCTGTCCAAAATGGTGGCGGAGGCGACCGCACGGGGACGGGAGCACGAGGTGCGCCGCATCGTGCGCGTGGCGGCCGGGATCTTCGTGCCGGTGGGTGCGCTGTGCTCGCTGGCGCTGTTTTTCGGCGCAGGGACGTTCGCTGCATGGATCAAGAGCGAGGACTCGCGCCTTGCGGTCATGGCGATTGCGCCGAGCGTGCTGATGGTCGCGATCCTCTCGGTGTTCCGCGGCTACTATCAGGGCCGCTCCAACATGGTGCCGACGGCGGTCTCGCAGGTCATCGAGGCGGCCGGCAAGCTGTTCATCGGTCTCGGACTTGCCTGCTGGGCGGTCGGGCGCGGCTTTGACGATCCGGTCGTCGCGGCGCTGACCGTGCTCGGCGTCACCATCGGAGAGGTCGTCGCGGCGGCGTATATGCTCGTGCAGGCGGCGCTCTCGCGCGGCGAGACAAGGGTGCGCGCGCTCGACCCGGCCGTTCGGCCGACGCTGACGCTCGCGAAAACGCTGCTCAGCCTGTCTATCCCGATCACGATCTCGTCCTCGGTCATGAGCATTACCGACCTGATCGACGTCGCGCTCATTTCGAGCCGCCTGCAAAGCCCGGCGGTGCATATGGCGGCGGACGAGGCGATGCAGACCTACGGCATCTACACCGGCGTCATCAACTTCTTCAATCTGCCGCAGACGCTCATCACCGCGCTCGCGGTCAGCGTCCTGCCGACCATCGCGAGCGCCCGCGCGGCGGGCAATGAGACCGGGGCGAACCGGACGCTCTCGACCACGCTGCGCATGACGCTCATGCTGACGCTCCCGGCCGGGGCGGGCTTTTTCCTGCTCGGCGGCCCGATCCTGCGCATCTTTCTGTCCTCGGGCACGGTGCTCGGCGGTCAGCTGATGAGCATACTCGGCTTTGCGGTCCCGGCGGTCGCGCTCGTCGCGGTGACGAATGCGGTGCTTCAGGCGTACAGCCGTATCGACCTGCCGCTCGTCTCCATGTGTCTCGGCGCGGCGGTCAAGCTGTGCGGAGACTATTTCATGATCGGAGACCCGCGCTTTTCCATCGCAGGCGCACCCATCAGCACGGCGCTGTGCTACTGGCTGATCGCCCTGCTCAACCTGTTCCATATCGCGCGGCTGTCGCACGGTCTGCCGCCGGTCGGCCGGACGCTCGTGCGTCCTCTGGCGGCGACAGCCGGCATGGGCGCGGTGGTCGTCATCGGAAAGACGCTCGTGCGCCTTGCGGGTCCGGCTCCGGGCAGTGCACTCGACAAGCTCGCGACTCTTGCGATCATCGCGGCGGCGGCGCTCGTTTACGGCGTGCTGCTGCTCGCGCTCCGTGCCATCGAGCGGGCGGATGTGCTGCTGCTGCCGCACGGCGCAAAAATTGCAGATATTTTACATTTGAAGTGAGGAAACACGAAAATGGTTGATTTTGAACAGAAAGACAAGTACAGCGTAGCCGACCTGCTGCGCATCATGGAGATCCTGCGCGCGCCGGACGGCTGCATGTGGGATCGGGCGCAGGATCATCATTCCATCCGCCAGAACTTCATCGAGGAGACCTATGAGGTCTGCGAGGCGATCGACGACGAGGACACCGAGCACCTCAAGGAGGAGCTTGGCGACGTGCTGCTTCAGGTCGTGTTCCATGCGCAGATGGAGAAGGAAAAGGGCGTGTTCGACATGGATGATGTGGCGGACGGCATCTGCAAAAAGCTGATCTTCCGTCATCCGCATATCTTCGGAGATGTGACGGTCGGCTCGACCGACGAGATCCTTTCCAACTGGGACGACCTCAAGCGAAAGGAAAAAAAGCAGGAGACCGACACCTCGACGCTCGAAAGCGTATCCAAGAGCCTGCCGAGCCTCATCCGTGCGCAGAAGCTCCAGAAAAAGGCCGCGAAGGTCGGCTTTGACTGGCCGGATGTTTCCGGCGCGCTCGACAAGGTCGAGGAGGAGCTTGCCGAGGTCCGCGCGGCGATTGGCGGCGACGGCGACGTCGAGGAGGAGATCGGCGACCTCATCTTCGCGGTGACGAACGTCTCGCGCTTTGTCAAGGTGGATTCCGAGCGTGCGGCGGAAAAGACCTGCAACAAG
>OIWM01003638.1_pt1 | contig 10953 bp, 5 predicted proteins | sample 1587451 | NCBI WGS metagenome assembly OIWM01 (sample SAMEA3888907, study PRJEB22519) | human gut metagenome | biome: human gut; feature: human-associated habitat; material: faeces | place: Denmark | collected 2011
GTTGGACCACAAATTATTCAGTTCTAAACCCGATGGTCGTGAGCCTTACACCATCGTCATTCCGCCCCCTAACGTCACCGGTGTGCTCCACATGGGACACATGCTTAATAATACCATTCAGGATATTCTTGTACGTCGCGCACGTATGGAAGGCAAGAACGCCTGCTGGGTTCCGGGTACGGACCACGCTTCCATTGCCACCGAAGCCAAGGTTGTGAACAAACTTGCCGCACAGGGTATCAAGAAAACGGATCTTACTCGTGATGAATTCCTGAAACACGCTTGGGAATGGACGGACGAACATGGCGGTATCATCCTGAAACAACTCCGCAAGCTGGGTGCTTCCTGCGACTGGGACCGTACTGCTTTTACCATGGACGAGAAGCGTAGCGAAAGCGTGCTCAAAGTATTTGTAGACCTCTACAATAAAGGCCTGATCTATCGTGGCGTACGCATGGTGAACTGGGATCCGAAGGCGCTCACCGCCCTCAGCGATGAAGAGGTTATCTACAAGGAAGAACATAGCAAACTGTATTATCTGAAATACTACGTTGCCGATGATGACATGTCCGGTGAGACGGGGGCCGAAGGTGAGGTGGTTCATCGTGATGCTTCCGGCAGGCGTTATGCCGTAGTGGCTACTACGCGTCCCGAAACAATCATGGGTGATACGGCGATGTGCATTAACCCCGCCGACCCGAAGAACCAATGGTTGAAGGGCAAGAAAGTGATTGTGCCGCTGGTGAACCGGGTTATCCCCGTTATACAGGACGATTATGTGGATGTAGAGTTCGGTACGGGCTGTCTGAAAGTAACTCCCGCGCACGACGTAAATGACTATATGCTGGGCGAGAAATACAATCTGCCTGCCATCGACATCTTCAATGACAACGGAACATTGAGCGAAGCCGCCGGACTCTATGTCGGTATGGACCGTTTTGATGTACGCGAGCAGATAGAAAAGGATTTGCAGCATGCCGGACTGTTGGAAAAGGTAGAGGCTTATACCAACAAGGTCGGCTTCTCCGAGCGTACCAATGTGGCAATCGAGCCGAAGCTCTCCATGCAGTGGTTCCTCAAGATGCAGCACTTTGCCGACATGGCTTTGCCGCCGGTGATGAACGATGACCTGAAATTCTACCCTGCCAAATACAAGAATACCTATAAGAACTGGCTGGAGAACATCAAGGACTGGTGCATCAGCCGCCAGTTGTGGTGGGGACACCGTATTCCTGCCTATTTCCTGCCGGAAGGTGGATATGTGGTGGCAGCCACTCCCGAAGAGGCATTGAAGCTGGCACAGGAGAAGACGGGAAATCCTGCTCTTAAAGCGGAAGATCTGCGTCAGGACGAGGACTGCCTCGACACATGGTTTTCTTCCTGGCTGTGGCCCATCTCTCTGTTCGACGGCATCCTGAATCCGGGCAACGAGGAAATCAACTATTATTATCCCACCAGCGACCTTGTGACCGGGCCGGACATTATCTTCTTCTGGGTGGCGCGCATGATTATGGCGGGCTATGAATACGAAGGCAAGATGCCGTTCAAGAATGTTTACTTCACCGGTATCGTACGCGACAAACTGGGACGCAAGATGTCCAAGTCGCTCGGCAATTCACCCGACCCGCTGGATCTGATAGACCGTTACGGCGCCGACGGTGTGCGTATGGGTATGATGCTTTCGGCTCCCGCCGGCAACGACATCCTCTTTGACGATGCGCTTTGTGAACAGGGACGTAACTTCAACAACAAAATATGGAATGCTTTCCGTCTGATCAAGGGTTGGGAAGTAAGTGCCGAAGTGCCCATGCCGGAAGCTGCCGGACTGGCAATGCGCTGGTTTGAGTCCAAACAGAATGCCGTAGCTGCCGAAGTGGCGGACTTGTTTGGCAAGTATCGTTTGAGTGAAGCGTTAATGGCAGTGTACAAGCTCTTCTGGGACGAGTTCTCTTCCTGGTATCTGGAGATGATCAAGCCTGCTTATGGCCAGCCCATCAACAAAAAGGTGTACGAAACGACTATCGGCTTCTTCGATAACCTGTTGCATCTGCTGCATCCGTTCATGCCGTTCATCACCGAGGAGCTGTGGCAGCATATCATCGACCGTAAAGACGGGGAGAGCCTTATGGTGAGTCCTATTTCCATGTCAACGGAAGTTGATGAAGCCTTTGTGCAGCAGTTCGAGGTGGTGAAAGAGGTCATCAGTAATGTACGCTCTATCCGCCTGCAGAAGAACATTGCCCAGAAGGAGGCATTGGAGTTGCAGGTTGTCGGCGAAAATCCGGTGGCTGCTTTCGATGCCGTCATCGTGAAGATGTGCAACCTCTCTGCCATAAGCGTGGTTGAGGCGAAAGCCGATGCATCTGTTGCATTTATGGTAGGAGTTACAGAATACTCAATTCCTTTAGGAGCATATGGAACTTTATTTTTTGAAGCCGAAATAGCCCGTATGGAAGCCGAACTGAAACATAAGGAGGGTTTCTTGCAGGGAGTCTTGAAGAAGCTGAGCAACGAGAAGTTCGTGAACAATGCTCCGGCTGCCGTTATTGAAATGGAACGCAAGAAACAGGCGGATGCGGAGAGCATCATCAACTCATTGAAAGAAAGCATTGCTGCTTTGAAAAAGGCGTAAGCGGTATTTCCGATAGGTGACTATATTATCTTACAGCAAATCCCCCTATAAATCTTTAATTGTTTATAGGGGGATTATAGTTTGATATACTCTATTGTTTAACAAGGATTCACATTGTAAGGCAATGTATAGTTACCTTCCGATTATGGTCTTTGGCAACTCCGACTGCCTATTTCTCCAATAAGTCTTTCAGAAAAGCGTCCAACTCTTCATCCAGTCCTTTCAGCAATTCTTCGTTTACCAGCAGGGTGTCGTCGTCCAACAGCAGGAGTTCGGCTATGGTCTCTTTGTCATCATCCACCAGCACGAAGGAGAAAGGCTTCATGATAGTCAGCTTGTCAAAGGTATCCTTGCTCTTCATATTGCAGAGCAGGTTGCTCAGGATGCGTTCTATGTTCTCATAGAAGTCATCGCCTTCATAAGTCATCCATTCTTCGATAACGGTGCTGGAAAGTTCCCTGTCGTCATCATCGAAAATGCAGAATTCGCCCGAACTTTGGTTTGCTTGCAGATGAATATCCGTAACGATTGTTTGTTCGCAACCGCAAGTGTACTTGCCGATTGCCTGTTTAATGGTTTCTTCGAGGAGAGATAATGCCGGTTGACTGAGTTTCATAATTGCTTTTCTTTACTAAATGGATGTTCAAAGGTATAAAAAAAACAGTTACATTTACTGTATTTGACTAAAAATCATTATTAAATCGTTGCATTTGCATGTTTAGGCGTGCCAAGCCTTCTTCACGTTCTTTTAATTCGGTGACGTAAAGGGTTGTGAGGACGTAGTTGGGGAGGTCTGCCTGGGTCAGGTGAGTCAAATCTTTTTTGTCTACGCCGTCCACAATGCGTGCTTCGGCTTGTGCTTTCAAAGCCCAGCCGACAGCAGTGGTGATGCTGTCCAGCATCTCGTAGCCGACAGCCAGATTATAGGCAGCCTGCATCTTTTTCTTCCCTTTTTTGGTGGCGTAGGTCTGCTTCCACAAGTCGATGGCGGTTTCCCATTGCTTCTCCCTGACATATACGGCGGCATCGCGCATATTCACCGAACCGCCGCAGAAGAGGTATCGGCTTGCTGTTTTCCAATAGGGCAACAGCTTTTTTACGGGGATGGTTCCGGCAAATTCAGAGGCTTGTTTTATCACGTCTTCTTCGCTGATGAGGTGGGACTGTACGAAAGGCCCGTTTCCGGCTTCCTCCCAGAAGATGCTGTCTTTACTGTTGACGGTCACCATAGGTGTGCCGCGATTGGGCAGATAGACACTGACGGTGGGATAGACTTTGGCGTCCACCGTTCCGTAGTAGACACCCCAGTCGCGCATATACTTTATTTTGCGGGTGGTGTGTATCTGCACGTTTTCCAGTGCGATGAGGAAATCTACGTCCAGATTATCCACCAGCCGGTTCACTTCTTCCTGTGATAGCATTGCCTCTCGCGGAGTGATGTCGCCGGTGCGCAGGGCAGAGTCGCAGATTATCACTTCGTTGAAGTAGTTCTCATCAGCAAGCGCTTCGGCAAGTGTTTCGGTGGCAATGGTGGCATTGCCGTTGTAATAGTCCACCTTCCGGGCTATTTCAAAGTCGTCTTTCTTCTTCTCTTTGGCGAGGATAGGTTTGTTTTCCGGAACTTCGGGCATGTTGTTGACGACGCCCACCCGCTTCAGGCTTGGCGGGAAACTGACATCCGCCGGTAGCATATAGTCGATAGCGAGATATTCAACGCTTTGGCAGCCTGCCAAAAGTAGCAAACAAGACAATAACAGATAATGATAGTATTTAGCCATAGCCTTTATTCTTTGTTCTGAAAACAAAAGTAATCTTTTACTTGAATAAATAAAAGCCCCGAACAGTTTTTAACCGTTCGAGGCTTTTGTTAGTGATTAGTGAAGTGATTAGTGAACCGCTAATCACTATTCCGCTATTTACGCATTTTTCCCATGGCAATTCTTATACTTCTTGCCGCTTCCGCAAGGACAGGGATCGTTGCGTCCCACTGTCTTTTCTGCGCGGATAGGTTCACGTTTCTGCTGTTCGCGTGTGTCATGCTGGGCGGCAGCCTGTTGGTTGGGATCGCTCAGGTCTTGCTTTTGTTCGCGATACTTGCTGAGGTCCTGACGTTGTTCGGGGGCGGCCTGACGAACCTCCTGCGGTTCCTGTACCGGGATTTGTCCGCGCATCAGGATGGAGACTGTCTGGTTGTTTATCTTGTCTACCATCGTGTCGAACAGGTTCACAGACTCCAGCTTGTAAATCAGCAGCGGGTCTTTCTGTTCGTAGCTGGCATTCTGTACGGAATGTTTCAGATCGTCCAGCTCGCGCAGGTTTTCTTTCCATGCCTCGTCGATGACGTGCAGCAGGATCGACTTCTCAAATGATTTCACCACTTCCTTACATTCGCTTTCATAGGCCGCTTTCAGGTTGCAGGAGATGTTATACATGCGCTTGCCGTCGGTGATAGGTATCAGAATGTTTTCGTACATATGTCCCTGATTTTCGTAGACCTGCTTGATGACCGGATAAGCGATTTGCGCCATACGTTCGGTCTTGCGCTTGAAGAGCTCCATAGCGGCGTCGAAGGCCTTGTCGGCAAGTTTCTCTTTTTTCTCGTTGCGGAATTCCTCTTCAGTGAACGGAGTTTCCATGGCAAGGGTCTGGAGCAGGTCCATTTTGCAGTCTTCATAAGTAGGAGCCTCGATGGCATTGGCGCAACGGTCCCAAATCATGTTCACAATATCCATGCCGATACGTTCGCCCATTAAAGCGTGGCGGCGTTTGGTGTAGACTACGGTACGCTGCTTGTTCATCACGTCGTCATATTCCAACAAACGTTTACGGATACCGAAGTTGTTTTCTTCCACTTTCTTCTGTGCGCGTTCGATGGATTTGGAGATCATGCTGTGCTCAATCATCTCACCTTCCTTGAAGCCGAGCCTGTCCATTACGCCGGCGATACGGTCGGAGGAGAACAGACGCATCAGGTCGTCTTCCAGAGATACGAAGAATACGGATGAACCGGGGTCACCCTGACGTCCGGCACGACCACGCAACTGGCGGTCTACGCGACGCGATTCGTGGCGTTCCGTACCGATAATGGCAAGACCGCCCGCAGCTTTCACTTCCGGGCTCAGCTTGATGTCCGTACCACGACCTGCCATGTTGGTGGCAATGGTTACGGCGCAGCTCAAACCGGCTTTGGCCACGATGTCGGCTTCCTTCTGGTGCAGCTTTGCGTTCAAAACGTTGTGTTCAATCTTACGCATGGTCAGCATTTTGCTCAGCATTTCGGAGATCTCTACGGAGGTGGTACCTACCAGCACAGGGCGGCCGGCTTCTACCATTTTCTCGATTTCTTCGATGACGGCTTTATACTTTTCGCGTTTGGTCTTGTAAACGCGGTCATTCATGTCATTGCGGGCAATGGGGCGGTTTGTCGGGATAACGACTACGTCCAGCTTGTAGATGTCCCAAAGTTCACCTGCTTCCGTTTCGGCAGTACCGGTCATACCGGACAGCTTGTGATACATACGGAAGTAGTTCTGCAAAGTAATTGTTGCAAAAGTCTGTGTGGCGGCTTCCACTTTCACGCCTTCTTTGGCTTCAATAGCCTGGTGCAGACCGTCGGAATAGCGGCGGCCTTCCATGATACGTCCCGTCTGCTCGTCTACAATCTTCACCTGTCCGTCGATTACCACATATTCGTCGTCTTTCTCGAACATGGTGTAGGCCTTCAGCAACTGGTTGATGGTGTGTACACGCTCGCTCTTGATGGCGAAGTTCGTCATCAGGGCATCTTTCTTGGCAAGGCGTTCTTCGTCCGTCAGTTCCTTTTCGTTCTCCAGTTCGGAGAGTTGGGCGGTGATGTCGGGGAGTACGAAGAATGTGGGGTCTTCGGAGTTACCGCTGATCAGGTCTACGCCTTTGTCGGTCAGGTCTACGCTGTTCAGTTTTTCATCAATCACGAAATACAGCGGGTCGGTGACCTCGTGCATGCGTTTGTTGTTCTGTTCCATGTAGATCTCCTCGGTCTTGAGCATACCGGCTTTGATGCCCTGCTCGCTGAGGAACTTAATCAATGCCTTGTTCTTCGGCAAGCACTTGTGGCTGCGGTAGAGGGCAAGGAAACCTTCTTCCTGTTCTTTCTTGTCGTTCGATGCTATCAGGCGCTTGGCGTCGGCAAGGTATTGCGTGGCCAGTTTCTTCTGCGCTTCCACCAGACGTTCCACTTGCGGGCGGAGCTGCTCGAAGAGCTGGTCGTCGCCTTTGGGAACCGGGCCGGAGATAATCAGCGGGGTACGGGCATCGTCAATCAATACAGAGTCCACCTCATCGACGATTGCGTAATTGTGCTGGCGCTGTACGAGGTCTTTCGGGCTGATGGCCATGTTGTCGCGCAGGTAGTCGAAACCAAATTCATTGTTCGTACCGAAAGTGATGTCCGCAAGATAGGCTTGGCGGCGTGCGTCGGAGTTGGGTTGATGCCTGTCGATGCAGTCCACGCTCAAACCATGGAACATATAGAGCGGGCCCATCCATTCGGAGTCACGTTTTGCCAGATAATCATTCACGGTAACCACGTGCACACCGTTTCCGGTCAGTGCATTCAGGAATACGGGGAGGGTAGCCACCAATGTCTTACCTTCACCGGTTGCCATTTCCGCAATCTTGCCTTTGTGCAGAACGACACCACCGAACAACTGTACATCGTAGTGTACCATGTTCCAGACCGTATCGTTACCACCGGCTATCCAGTGATTCTGATAAATGGCCTTATCGCCCTCGATGCGTACAAAGTCTTTTGTAGCAGCCAGTTGGCGGTCGAAATCAGTGGCGGTAACTACGATTTCTTCATTTTCCGTGAAACGTTTTGCAGTAGCCTTGACGATTGAGAAAGCAACGGGCAGTACTTCGTCCAGTGCTTTTTCGTATTTATCCAGAATTTCTTTTTCTATCTTGTCGATTTGTGCAAAGACTTCTTCGCGGTCTTCCAGTTCCAGGCTTTCGATACTCGCTTTCAGTTCTTCCACTTTCGCACGTTCGGCGGTAGCCGACTCATGGATATATTTTTTGAGTTCTTCCGTTTTGGCACGGAGTGCGTCGTTGTCCAGTTTCTCAATCTCCGGGTAAGCAGCTTTGATTTTCTCCACCCAGGGCTTGATTTCTTTCATGTCTCGTGTGGATTTGTTTCCGAAAATCGAGCTTAAAAATTCATTGAATCCCATTTGTATAAGTATGTTTATTATTTATCGAATTAAAATAGTTTGCGCAAAGTTACATTAAAATGCTGATTTATTTATGTTTTGCGCCCTGTTTTTGTGAGGTTTCTTTTACCGCAGGCCGATAATAGGAGCAGATGTGCAGGCGTTGGGAGCCCGGATGCGCATAAAATGTGCCAGTGTAGGCGCGATATGGTCTATCGTTACAGGTGTCTGGATAACGGCCGGTTTCACGGAATGTCCCATGAAAATCAATGGTGAAGGGATATAAGAATGGCGTACCACTTTGTTTTCGCCGCCATTCTCGTTGACGATTGTCCACCCGGGGAGGACGTCGATTACGAGGTCTCCCGAACGTTTGCGGTGGTAACCGTTGCGTATTTTATAGATCTCCGGAGTCCATGAACCCAGTAGAAGCCGGTTGGCGGAATATGCCTCGTTCACTCCGCTGAACTGCATCAGGAATTCGGCGGACTTCTGCTGTATTTCCGTCAAGTTCAGTTCTTTCTTTTCCAGTAATTTATGGTTCAGATAGATTTGCTGGTTGTGGTGGGTTTCAACGTACTTTCCCTCACCGTATGTAGCCATGAGGTACATATTCAGCAAGGCGGCGCAGCGGTTGAGATAAAACTCTCCGCCGGGGATTTTGTATAATCCCGAATCGGGCGATTCGCTGTCCGTATAACCGGTCGAGGTGACGAAAAGAAGCACGTTTTGTAGTCCTACCTTCTTGTCGAGCACATCGAGCAGGTTGGCGATACTGCGGTCGAGACGTACGTATGTATCTTGTATTTCCATAGCACATTCCTGTACGGATTTATGTGCGTAGTTGCCCGCATAATAAGTCAGTGCCAATAAGTCAGTAATATCGTCCATACCGATAGAACTTTTGTTGAGCGCTTCTTCGGCGAGTGCATTGACTTCATCGTTCACAAAGGGACTGGCGATGAACCGTCGGAACTTGTTGTTGCGGTCGTCGTCAAATTTATATTTGAAAAGCATATCCCGCCAATCTGGCAGGAAAGTGTACATCCCCCGCGGGAAAACCGGTTCCCATGTCATGCCGGCGATACGGAAATCGACAGCCTGGCGGTCGTTGTATTGACTTGCCCACCAGGGAAATTCTCCGTAGTAGGTTGTCCCGCTCCATTTTCCGGTATTGGGATTGAGCCAGAAAGCACCGTTTCCGGCATGTCCGGCGGCAAAAATGGCGGCGTCGCAGTTGGGGGCAATGGCGTATACAAGTCCCTTGCCTTGTGTAGCTATTTTAAGCTCGTCGGCAATGGTGGAAGTCAGCAATTTGGTGGGGGCGACCGTCTGATCGGTGTAATATCCCATAAATGCCGTGTCGTCCGTGCTGTTGACGGGGCGGAGGGTGGCGGCGTCCATCCAGCGTTTGGAGATAATTCCGTTCATGGAGGGCGTCGTACCGCTATAAATGGCAGCTATGGCGGAAGCGCGGTCTACACCGCTGAAAGTATATTCGGCGTTATGGAACACTCTTCCCTCTTTCCAAAGACGTTTGAAGCCCTTCTCGCCGTAAAGTGACGAAAATGCTTCCAGATAGTCCGTACGTAATTGGTCGATCGTCAGTCCCACCACTAATTTAGGGGCGGCAGGTAGCGACTGGGCTTGCAGCCCGGTGAAGGTCAGTACGGTGATAAGGGAAGTTAGTAGTCCTTTCATTATTTCTTTTTAGATGTCACAATCAGATTGCTCACTGAACGTATCAGCAAACAGAGTGCCAAAGGTACAACAGCAAAGTCAAATCTTTGCGGAATTACCGGAAAAAGCACTATAAAAAGTGTTAAAATAATAAGATTTAAGGTCAAATACCAACATTTCTTCCCTTTTCGGACACAATATATGATGTAAGGAAGGAAAAGAAGCTGGCCCGGATGAAAGACAAATAACAGGAAATTGGAGCTGACAGCCGGGTGTTCGGAGAAGAGGGCCAGGAACGCAAGGATACATCCTGCGATACCTGCCGTACCGAACAATATGAGGTCGACTCCCCAGAGTCCTGTCCGTCGGCGGATGCCGTAAATGGTAGCGGCGGCGGTAAGTATAAAGAGGAGAAGAGCGGATTGCAGCGGAGTGGGTATCCAAAAGCTTTCATCTTCTTCGGGAGTGGCATCCACAATCAGTTCGCTGTCCGTTACAAGCGGGCGTTGAATGGAATCACCGGTAATTTGTGCGCCGGCAAATGCATCCATTAGATAGAACGGGGCAAACATCATCTGTCGCTGCGTGATAGGCCGATCGGCTTCGCTTCCGATACATAGATCAATGCCGAAACGTGCCCACGGATGTCCTTTGCAATATTGGTGGACGATCTCGCGGAAGGTACGTGAACCGTCTTGCGGTTCTACGGGATAAATCACTTTGCCCGCAATACTTTCTTCTATCTTGTCGCGGGGACGGGTGGCACAATTATCGTAAAAGAAATTATAACGGTACACCCGGTTTTCGGGGCGGTAATTTTCTTGTAACAAGCGGATTAGTTCGGCCTTTTCTTCGTTGTTCAGGTTAAGTGTCTGTTGCCATACGCTGCGTCCGAAATAGGCATATTCTCCTGCAAAATGAGGGTAGTCGATCACTCCCAGCCGGTAGTCCGTTTCTCCGAGTGAGAAGCGGAGAGCGAAGTTAGGGATGTCAAAGCTGAATAAGCCGTAATTGAATACGACGTCAATCCCTTGTGAGGGATTTTCGTAACGAATGGCAGTGTGTCCGAACAGGGTGTATATCACTTCTCCGGGAGCACAAGTCAGCAGGCTAAGACGGATAGAGTCATTGCTGTTGGCAGTTGTTTGTCCAATGGGCAGGAGCAACAGGAAAAGAGAGAAGATTACATATAAAAAAGACCGTTTCATCAGTAGGTTCGTTTTATTTTGGCAGCGAATATACAAAGAATTGTTGGATTCGTGAAACAGAGGCTCTGTTTTATCAAAATAGAGCCTCTGTTTGGGGTAAATAGAGCCTTCATTTGGGTGAAATAGAGCCTCTGTTTTACCGGAATTATACACGTAAAAGCGTGCCACTAACCGTGCTACCCCTTTTGCATGTATAATTGATTGTGAATTAGTGATTTATCTCCTGCTGAAAAATGGAGGC
>OIWM01003648.1_pt1 | contig 10909 bp, 8 predicted proteins | sample 1587451 | NCBI WGS metagenome assembly OIWM01 (sample SAMEA3888907, study PRJEB22519) | human gut metagenome | biome: human gut; feature: human-associated habitat; material: faeces | place: Denmark | collected 2011
AATGGTGTTCCTGCTCGAAGGCATTAGCGCCATCGTCTGTGCCTGTATTTCCAGATTCACCAGCCTACCAGACTGAGACTTTACAGGTTCTTCGATATAGGTAAAGATTCACATTATTATGATGACTTTACGAACAGGACAATTCTCCGCAGGGTTTCGGAACTTTGCTACCTGCCTATGAACAGCCTTCTCCTGGACCTTATCAAGAAATATGACGGCGCATTCAAGGTGGCCTTCTCCATTTCAGGTTCAGCATTGGAGCAGTTCGGGAGATATGCACCGGAAGTCATCGACAGCTTCCGCAAGCTTGCCGACACCGGCTGTGCGGAATTCCTGAGCGAAACTTATTATCACTCATTGGCTTCCCTCGCTTCCGAGGCCGAGTTCAAGCATCAGGTCCTGAAGCACAAGGCTGCTGTCGAGCAGTACTTCGGCGTTACCCCTGTTACCTTCCGCAACACCGAGCTCATCTATTCCGACGCTATCGGCGCCCAGGTTTACGATATGGGATTCAAGACAATGCTGACCGAGGGTGCAAAGCACATCCTGGGATGGCGCAGCCCTGATTTCGTGTACTCTGATCCGAGACAGCCGAGGCTGAAGCTCCTTCTCAGGAACTATGAGTTCAGCGACGATATCGCATTCCGTTTCTCTGACAGAGGCTGGAAAGAGTGGCCGCTTTCAGGCGACAAATTCCTCTCTTGGATGAAGAACGAGGTGGCCGCATCCGGTGACGTGATAAACCTGTTCATGGATTATGAGACATTCGGAGAGCACCAGAGCGCATCTACCGGCATATTCGATTTCATGAAATATCTGCCTGAGGCTGTGCTCAAGGACGGCACATTCGCATTTGCTACACCTGCCGAGGTGGCCAAGCATTGCAAGCCGGTATCGGAACTCGAAGTCCCTGAGCCGATTTCATGGGCTGACGAGGAACGCGACGTTACCGCATGGCTCGGAAACGAACTCCAGCAGGAAGCCTTCAACAAATTGTACGGTCTCTACGAGAAGCTCGCCCTCATCAATGATCCTGCCCTGTTCAATGAATTCGGACATCTTCAGGAGAGTGACCACTTCTATTATATGTGCACGAAGTTCTTCTCCGACGGTGAAGTCCACAAATATTTCAACCCTTATGACACTCCATACGAGGCGTTTATCAACTATATGAACGTTTTGAGTGATTTTATTATCAGGGTAAATGATGAATATTCCGCAACTGTTGCTAAATTTGCGGATTCGAATGCTCCGGAAGTTAAGCCGGAGAAGAAACCTGTTGCGCTGAAAAAGACTGTAAGCAAGCGCACTACGGCTGCCAAACCGGCTGCAAAGACTACTGCGAAGCCGGCGAAGAAAACCGTGAAAAAGAAGAGTGAATAAGAATGACGAAAGAACTGAACAAACCTGATTATCTGTTTGAGGTCAGTTGGGAAGTATGTAACAAGGTCGGAGGCATCTACACCGTCATCGCTACGAAATCCCTGTTCCTCAAATCACAGCTGAATAGACATCATATTCTTATCGGTCCTGACGTCTGGATGGATACGGATGCGAATCCCGATTTCCGTGAAGACCCTTTATTGTGGCAGGACTGGCGTCTGGAGGCAGCCAAAAGTGGCCTCAGACTAAGAATCGGAAAATGGAACGTTCCGGGCAATCCTGTGGCTATCCTTGTGGATTTCAAGCAGTTCCTTACGGAGCAGAACTGGATTCTCGGTAAATATTGGGAAGTTTTCGGGGTGGATTCCATTACCGGAAACTGGGACTACAAGGAGTCTGCACTGTTCGGATACGTATCCGGAAAGGTGATAGAGAGCTTTTATAATTTCTATCTTTCATCTTCAGACAAGGTGGTCGCCCAGTTCCATGAATGGCAGACCGGAGCCGGCGTATTGTACCTGAAATACAGAAAGTTGCCGGTGGCCACCGTTTTCACGACACACGCTACCGTGGTCGGAAGATGCCTCGCAGGAAACAACCTGCCGCTTTACGATTCGATGGAGTCGTACAACCCGGATGACAAGGCGCGTCAGTTCAATGTCACTGCACTCTACTCTCTCGAAAAAAAGTCAGCAGAGAATGCAGACGTATTCACCACGGTGAGCGACATAACTGCCAGGGAGTGCGAACACTTCCTGGGCAGGCCTGTCGATGTGGTGACGCCGAACGGCTTCGAAAACAGCTTTACCCCGTCTACTGACGAAGAGTACGTGCGCATGCGCGCCGACGCCAGAGGAAAACTGCGTGAAGTCGCTGCCGCAATGTCTTGCTCCGAAGTCCCTGAAGATGCGATACTTATAGGTATTGGCGGACGTTACGAATACAGGAACAAGGGCATTGACGTGTTCATCGATGCTGTCAGCAAGGTCAAGAACTCAGGACTGCGCGGAAAACAGATTCATGCCTTCATCATGATTCCGTCCGGCCATAACGGCGCGGACCGCGATCTTGTGGCGAAACTCTCCGGAACAGGAAACGCCGACTACAGGACTCAGGTTTCCCATTACCTGATGAACCCTGAATATGACCAGATTACGCGAAGATTCAGAGAACTTGGACTGGACAATGCGTCAGACTCCGATATAAAGGTCTATTTCATACCGTCATATCTGAACGGCAATGACGGCGTCTTCAATATGAAGTACTATGACCTGCTCATCGGTCTGGACCTGGCATTGTTCCCGTCTTATTACGAACCTTGGGGATATACGCCGCTCGAAAGTCTGGCATTCCGTGTGCCGACATTGACTACGACCCTCGCCGGATTCGGCTTGTGGGTGGATACCCATTACAACAAGGAGCACCCCGGCATCACGGTCGTCGAGCGCAATGACTCCAATTATCAGGATGTGGTGGATGCGGTAGCGGAGAGAATCCGCGAAATATCCCTCATTACGGACGAACAGAGAAAAGAATATATGGACAATGCGAAAGATGTGTCGTCTATCGCATTGTGGGAAAATCAAATACAATATTATCAGGAGGCTTATTCGATGGCCATTGACAAAGTGATTGCGGCCAATGGAGCGTTCCCTGAATCAGTAGAAAAACGAATTATGACATACGAAAAACTCCCTACCAGCACTCCTTCATGGAAGAGTGTAATGGTTACCAGGCATCTGCCTGATGCATTGAAAGGACTTGAGGTACTTTCCAAGAACCTCTGGTGGTGTTGGAACGAAAGTGCTAAAGCATTGTTCAAGGCCATTGACCCTGTCATCTGGCATGACTCGGGCCACAACCCGATGGCTGTGCTCGATACTGTCAGCCTGAAGAGATTCAAGACTCTCAGCAAGGATGCGGCATTCATGGGCCAGTACGAGAGCGTAATGCAGGAATTCAATGATTATATGGCACTTAAAGCCGAGAGAAAAGACCCTTCCATCGGATATTTCTGTATGGAATACGGTCTGGATTCTTCGCTCAGCATCTATTCAGGAGGTCTCGGTATTCTCGCCGGCGACTATCTGAAAGAGACAAGTGACATGAACGTGAACCTGGTGGCTGTAGGTCTGCTTTACCGTTACGGCTATTTCACACAGGTGCTTTCCGCACAGGGTGACCAGGTAGCGAAATATGATGCACAGAACTTCTCCAAGATTCCTGCAAGTCCTGTAATGGACAAGGACGGCAACTGGGTTACCACCAGCGTGGCATTCCCTGGAAGGACCATCACGGCCCGCATCTGGAAGGTGGCAGTCGGCAGAACCGACCTCTATCTCCTTGATACTGACTATGAAGCGAACATTGAAGAAGATCGTCAGGTGACATATCACCTCTATGGCGGCGACTGGGAGAACAGACTCAAGCAGGAGCTTCTTCTCGGTGTCGGCGGTGTCCGCGCTCTCCGCGCATTGGGCATCAATCCTCAGGTTTATCATTGCAATGAGGGACATGCAGCGTTCATCGGTCTGGAGCGTCTCCGTGAATATATCCAGAACGACAATCTGGAATTCCCTGAGGCATTGGAGGTTGTACGTGCATCATCATTGTTCACCACACATACTCCTGTTCCTGCAGGACATGACGCTTTCGACGAGGGCATGCTCCGCAAATACATCGGACATTATCCGCAGCGCCTGAAAATGGACTGGGAAACCCTTATGGGCCTCGGCAAGATCAACGGCAATGACGTGAACGAGAAGTTCTCCATGAGTATTCTTGCTGCCAACATTTCCCAGAACGTGAACGGCGTTTCAATGCTCCACGGCAAGGTGAGCCAGGATATCTTCTCCAACATGTATCCGGGCTATCTCCCTGAGGAGCTGTATATCAGCTATGTAACCAATGGCGTGCATTACCCTACATGGGCTGCCAAGGAATGGAAGGCCATCCACTCCAAGGTGTTCGGACCAGAGTTCAAGACACATCACTACGACAAGAAATGCTTCGAAGGAATCTACAAGGTTTCCGATGAGGAGATATGGAATGTCAGAAATGAGCTCAAGAAGACTCTTATCAGGGTTGTCAAGGAAAAACTTTCCAACCCGGCTGTGGCGAACCACTATTCTCCACGTCAGGTAGTCACCATCAAGGAGACCCTCCGCGACGACGTGCTTACCATCGGTTTTGCAAGACGTTTCGCCACCTACAAGCGTGCTACATTGCTCTTCTCCGATCTTGACAGGCTTGATGCCATCGTGAACAACCCTAAGATGCCGGTACAGTTCCTCTTCGCAGGAAAGGCTCACCCGGCAGACAAGGCAGGCCAGGATCTCATCCGTCAGATCGTGGAGATTTCCAAGCAGCCTAGATTCATCGGCAAGATCGTGTTCGTTCCTGGCTATGACATTTCCCTGGCCAAGAGACTCGTTCAGGGTGTCGATGTGTGGATGAACAACCCTACAAGGCCTCAGGAGGCTTCCGGTACATCAGGAGAAAAGGCTGCCATGAACGGCGTCATGCACTTCTCCGTACTTGACGGATGGTGGGTTGAGGGCTACAAGCAGGGCGCAGGCTGGGCTCTTCCTCTCGAAAGGACATACGATGACCAGAACTATCAGAATGAACTGGATGCCGCTACCATCTACACCACGATCGAGAACGGAATCGCTCCGGTTTATTATGATGTAGACAAGGAAACTGGTCATTCAGAGGCTTGGATCGAGTACATCAAGAATACTGTCGCACAGGTTGCATGCAACTTCACCACGAACAGGATGCTTACCGACTACGTGAACCAGTATTATGCTCCTCAGTCAGTGCGCGCGGCAAGCCTTATCGCTGACAACTACAAGGTTGCCCGTGAAATCGCAGCATGGAAGAAGAACGTGCGCAGGGAGTGGCCTTCGATCGAGGTCATCTCTTACACACAGCCTGATTCATCATATTCACTGTCCCAGAACAATGTTCTCAATGCAGAAGTCGTTCTCAATATCGGCTCCCTGAAGCCTGAGGACATCGGAGTCGAGATGCTCTTCGCCGTTACCGACAACAAGGGCAAGCTCCATATCCAGGACAAGTGTGAATTCAATATCGTCGAGTCCAAGGACGGGGTGGTAAAATACCAGTCATCTATCCTCCCTGAGAGAACGGGAATGTATCAGGTGGCTACCAGGATTTATCCTAAGAATCCGCTCCTGCCTCATAGACAAGACTTCGGACTTGTAAGATGGTTATAGCGACCGGCTTTTTCGACGGTGTCCATCTTGGGCACCGTTTTGTTTTACGTCAGTTGGTGGAAGAAGCCCGCAGGCGTAATGACGAGAGCATGGTCGTCACTTTCTGGCCGCATCCGCGCAATGTGCTCCAGGATGATGCCCGGAATCTCAGGCTTCTGACCTCCATGGAGGAGAAAAAAGCATTGATCCGGAGCATCGGCGTCGACCATATCGAGGTGATACCTTTCACGAAGGAGTTCTGCCGCTTGTCGGCGGAGGAATACTTGCGGGACTATATCGTCGGAAAGTTCGGCGGCAAGGCGATCCTGGTCGGATATGACAACCGTATCGGTTCGGACCAATGCACGCCCGAACAGACGGCTGAAATCGCGCGCCGGCTTGGACTGGACGTTATAAGGCCCGAAAGATTCGTGTCGGACGCAGGCATCGTCATAAGCTCGACCAAAATCCGCAACTCATTGCAGACGGGGGATATAGAAGAGGCTGATTCAATGCTGGGGTATCAATACCAGCTCTATGGCGTGGTGGTTTCCGGCAACAGGCTCGGCCATACCATCGGATTCCCGACGGCGAACATGCAGCTTTACGAACCGCTGAAACTCATCCCGGGGAACGGCGTCTATCTAGTCAAGGTGGAGACGCTCGGCCGTGTCTATGACGGCATGTGCAATATCGGCGTCCGCCCGACCCTCGGTTCAGGAAACGCGCTGACTGTCGAGACCAACATATTCGATTTCAATGAGGATATTTATGGTCTAGACATACGGCTTTCATTCGTTTGCAAGATTCGTAATGAGGTGAAGTTCAATGATTTCTCCGTTCTTGCCGGGCAGCTTGAAAAAGATAGGGCACATTGTCGCATTCTTTTACGGGAAAAATAATTATCTTTACGAAAACGGGTAATTATGGATTTATTCGACATATTGTGGCTTGTTGTTTGTCTCGGACTTCCTGTGATTTCCGGAATTGCCGCCTCTGCCGAGAAGAAAAAGAAGGCACAGGGCCGGCCGGTTGTCACGCAGGAGCCTGAAGGGAATGACATGCCGTCGTGGATGGAGATATTGACGGGGCAGCCGATGGAGACTGAGTCTGTTGATGAAGTTCCTGAAGAACAGACGGTTGTAGAGGAAGTGGTGCCCGCTGCCGGGAAGACGCTTGAAACGAAGCCGGCAGTAGCAGTCCCTGCGAAAAATCATTGTTCCGATGCTATTGCGGATGGCGCCATCGGCGGGGCTGAACCGGAGAAACGCATTGATAAAGAGCGTATTGATCCGGAGAAGCTCGTGGTTTACACTGCCATCATGAATCCTAAATTCAATGAATATTGACCGTTTTATCGGAAAATTGATTATATTTGTGCGAAACGTATGGGGTTCTGTCTTATGGCAGAACTCATTTTTAGTTATAATTTAGTTGTAAGAAATATATTTTATTATGGCAGAAAATCATTATATGACGCAGGACGGGTTGGACAAGCTGAAGAAAGACCTTGCTGATGCCCTTGCGCAGCGTCCTGTCATTTCTGCAGCTATTGCAGAAGCTAGAGAAAAAGGTGACTTGTCGGAGAATGCGGAATATGATGCCGCAAGAGAAGCACAGGCATTGCTCGAAATCAAGATTGTGAACCTGAAGAATCTTGTCGCCAATGCGAAAGTGATCGATGAGTCGCAGATCGGAACAGATAAAGTCCAGTTGATGAACAAGGTGAAAGTAGAAAACCTTGCCATGAAGAAAGTTATGGAATTCACCATCGTGGGTGAGACAGAGGCTGACTTCGCGAATGGCAAGCTCGCTTCCACGACACCTATCGCGAAAGCTCTTCTCGGTCATTCGAAAGGCGAAATCGTCGAGGCCAAGGTGCCTTCCGGCGTGATAAAGTTCAAGATTCTTGATATTACATTATAATTATGGCGACCATCTTCACCAAAATAGCGAAGGGCGAGATTCCTTCCTATAAAGTTGCTGAAAATGAGGACTTTTATGCCTTCCTGGATATCAATCCATTGGTAAAAGGTCACACATTGGTCATTCCTAAGAACGTGGAGGACGACTATATCTTCCATCTGGATGACAAGATTTATCTCGGACTTTGCGCTTTCGCCAAGAAAGTGGCGCTGGCTATTCAGGCCGCTGTTCCGTGCAAGCGTATCGGCGTCTGTGTCCTGGGACTGGAAGTTCCTCATACTCACATACATCTGGTGCCTCTCCAGCAGGAAAGCGACATTGATTTCAGAAAAGAAAAGCTTAAATTGTCCGAAGAGGAGTTCAAGGAAATCGCATCATCAATCTTCTCCGAATATGAGAAATTATAGAAATATCATGGCTGCTGCAGCGGTTGCTGCGGTGGCTTTTACTTCTTGCTGCCGTTCTGCACGTATTGAAGGAACACTTGCCGACGCTCCGGAGTCACAGGTAATCGTGAAACTGCTGGACGTGAACAAGTACAAGGTGCTCGACACCGTCAAGACAGATATCCACGGAAAATTCAGCTACAAGACCTCCATCGAGGCCGGCCAGCCGGAGTTCATCTATCTTTTCCACAACAATACCCGTATCTCGTCAATGCTTCTTCAGCGTGGCGACAAGGTGCAGGTTACGGCGGATACTCTCGGAACATATTCTGTTACAGGGTCTGACGAGACATTGAAGCTTATGGAAGTGGAGAAAGACGAGGCTGATTTCGAGAACAAGTTCATGGCTGCTTCTGCACGTCTGAATGATCTGGATCCGTCTTCTGCCGAGGCAATCCAGCTCAAGAAAGACATTTCGGCGCAGTACATCGCTTATTACAGAAGCCGTGTGAAATACATTCTCCAGAACTCACACTCGCTTACCGCCATTCCGGTACTCTATCAGAATATCGGTGAATCACTTCCTGTTTTCGGCCAGATTACCGATGCCATTCATTTCAGGAACATCTGCGATTCACTCCAGACGGTTTATCCTGAGTCCAAGTATGTGAAGGCATTGGACAAGGAAGCGACGAGAAGGCATCAGATGCTCAGCCTGAATGCCCGCATCCAGTCAGCCGACGAGTCTGCATTCCCTGATATCGAACTCGCTGACATCAACGGCAAGAAGGTGAAACTCAGCAGCATGGATTCCAAGGTACTGATGATTTACTTCTGGAGTTCATCCGATGCCGCACAGAAGATGTTCAACCAAGATGTCATGAAGCCGGTGTATAATGAGTTCCATTCCAAGGGTTTCGACATCTACAGCGTAGCCGCTGACGCCGACAAGGCCGCATGGGCATCCGTAGTCAAGAGCCAGAAGCTTCCGTGGACCAATGTTTGTGACCCGGCCGGTTCGACCTTGGGCCTTTACAATGTCACCTCACTTCCGATGGTATATTTCATCTGTGACGGTGCCCTGGTAAGCGCTCCGCAGGTCAAGGACGCCGCTTCCCTCCGCAAGTTCATCGCTTCGAAGTTCTAGGAATAGGTATTATAAAATAATCTCGGGTGAGAATCAATGCGATTTTCACCCGAGATTTTTTTGTTGTTTTGTCGCTTGGGGCAGAATGGGATTTTTCAGATTCTGAAATGTGCCTAGCGATAATTTATGTTGAAGTAGTAGACGTAGGTTTCTATACCTACGGCTGCGTAGGAGTAACCGATGTGCCAATTATTCTGCGAACTGGTCATGGTCTGGTTTAGAGTTCCCTCATATTTATCATTTCTGGATAATCTTTCGTCGTATAATTTATGGGTGCCAAGCAAGATTTCTAAATTGCCTGGTACTAGTAACGCAGAATTTCGCTGAACCTTGGTGCTCGCAGCCACATCGATGCTGCCGTCGCTGCTATCAGCAGTCTTCGGAATGTTAAATAAAGGGGAACCTATTTGTGGGTGTAAAGCTATTGTGCTCAATGTTACATACTCGTCATTCCATCTAATGTCATTTCCCCTTTCGACCTTCCACGGATTATCCCCGCTATTTTTCGGCGGAGCAGCCACATACGGCAGACCGGTAATCTGCCTCGTGATGGTCTTGGACGCAGAAAACTCCTGCCCGTCTTCGGTCTTGTATTTTACGGTGGCAGTGATGTCCTTCTGACCCCAGGTGTTGTGCCCGGTCGTAGCCTCCACGTTGATTTCCCCGCTCTCGTCTCCGGAGTATGTAAACGCCTCACCATCAACTACAAGCGTAAACGAATCGAACTTCAGCAGAGAAGACGGAATGCCCTCCTTGCTGACGGAGAACGTCGCCTTGCCGGCGCCCATCCAATCATTAGCCACAGCGTTCGCAGCATTCACATCTTTCGAATCAATGCCCTCAATTCCTTCATTTGCAGCGTAGTAGCTGTACGACGTCGCGAAACCGGAAACAGAAACATTGAAATCGACATTGACAGGAACGAACTTGGAAACATTGACCTTGTAATTCTGGTCGATGGCGGTCGCGGACGCGTATTTCTTGTACATGGCGCGGCCCTCGGCATCGGTGAATTTCAGCCAGAATCCGTCGTTCATGCCTGCGGGAACATTGACGAACACGGGGCCGTTTTGGAGGCTGATTCCCGTGATGCTCTTCTCTCCGGCGAAGCTGGTTCCGTCGAAAGTGCTGACTGATACGGAGTTGGCATGGAAATCGACCGCAGTCGCGCCGCAAGTGCTGATCACGCCGATGGCCCTGACACCCTCCGGCGCTGTAAGAGCCGCGGAAATCCTGATGCTCCCATCGTCGTTCCTGTCGTAGCCTGACTTCACCGCCTCAAGCCAAGGCTTGCCGTTCTGCGCATAGCTCACGTTCCCCTCCGCGTTGCAGCAATTATAATATAGGTCAATGAACTTGCTGCTTCCGAGAGGCTCGCTGAATGTTCCGTTGAACTTGTCAACCGTTGATTCACTGTTGCTCAGCTCGGCAATGCTGCCGTTTTCAGCTACCGCAATGATTTTGTCTCCAGCCTCGAAAACATATTCGTTGCCCTCGATTCCCACCTTGGTTCCCGGTGCAATCGTCAATGCGACTGCTTCACCTTTCGGCCTATCCGTCGGAAGGGCTTCCTTGCCGCAAGAAACCAGAACGGCAAGCGTAAACATAGAAAGTATAAATTTCTTCATTTTGTTGTCTTGTTAATTTTCCTCTTCGAGATCGCCGAACTGCATGTCGGTAGAGAATGTTAATGAATTGTTGACCGGGCTGCCGCAGAAGTCGTTTTCGACATTCACATCGATGACAGCGATTTCCGGCATCATGTAAGAATTTCTGTAAATCATTTGTTTCAATTTTAAACTGTACGGGAGCGAGGTGTCGGAACAGCTCCCGAAAACTATATTAGA
>OIWM01003649.1_pt1 | contig 10905 bp, 10 predicted proteins | sample 1587451 | NCBI WGS metagenome assembly OIWM01 (sample SAMEA3888907, study PRJEB22519) | human gut metagenome | biome: human gut; feature: human-associated habitat; material: faeces | place: Denmark | collected 2011
TCGGACAGCTTTAAATGTCTGGAGAATTTAAAGAAAGGTGCGGTGGATCTCTGTCTTACTTATTGTGGATGGGAAAAATGCGATCCGGGACATCGATTTGGACCAAATAACAGGATCTCTCATGTACTTCATATCGTGGAATCCGGAAGCGGAGTTTTTGAGATGGATGGCCATCAGTATCATCTGACAGGTGGAGAAGCATTTCTGATCCCATCCAGTGTGGAGGCCTGGTATGAGGCAGACATGGACAATCCCTGGACATATCGCTGGGTAGGATTTGAGGGAATGACTGCGGAGGAAGTGATCCATGTAAGCGGCTTCAGCCGGGAAAATCCGGTCCGAAGGATCCACTGTATGGAAAATGCTGCAAAATATATTGATGCAATGGTCCAGACCAACAAGCTCGTTTTTGAAAATGAGCTGAAACGGAACGGACTTCTGCTGCTTCTTTTTTCTGACCTGATCACAGATAACCGGGATGCATGTCTGAGAGAAGGCAAGCTTCTTCCATCCCACAGATATCCCAATTCCGTTTATGTGGAGCAGGCAGTGGATTACATTGCAGCCAACTTTGACAAGCGTCTGAAGATCAATGAGCTGGCAGACCGCATTGGTGTCAACCGGAGCTATCTTACCAGCTCGTTTAAAAAAAGCCTCGGATGCTCGCCGCAGGAATATCTTATGAATCTTCGCATCGAGAAGGCAAAGACTCTTCTGAAAAACGGAGATATTCAGGTCAGTGAAGTAGCTGCAAAAGTAGGGTATGGAGATCCGCTGGCTTTTTCCAAGGTATTCAAGGCAAGAACAGGAAGAAGTCCGAGAGAATACAAGGAAGAAAAGAGAAAACTTGTAGTGAAGGGGAAAAAAGGGGATTATACGGAATCTGAGGACTGATTCTGTGATATATTTCACGAAGAAAAAAGAACTCTCTGTCTGGTCCGGAATATATAAAATTCTGGTATCGGGCAGAGAGCTTTTTATGTCATAAGAAATGTTATAGAAAATTACTTCCAGGTATCTCATGCAACAAAACAACAATTATTAACATCAAAGTACATATTTTAAACAAGTTTCTGGTAGTATGATAAGATCACAAAGAAAACGAAGCGGGACTGCACCGCAGAAATAGCAGAAAATCAGGAATTTTAAAGAAAAATATAACAATTCCGGATAAGAGATCCAACAAAGAAAGCAGGAGGAAACGAACATGATCAAAATTACATTTATGGGAGCAGGAAGCACGGTTTTCGCAAGAAATGTACTTGGCGATTGTATGTGCACACCGGCACTTCGCGAGAGCGAGATCGCACTTTATGATATCGACGAGAAGAGACTGGAGGATTCCAGGATTATCTTAAGTGCCATCAACCACAACGTAAATGAGGATCGCGCAGTGATCAAAACATATCTCGGTGCTGAGAACCGTAAAGATGCACTTCGTGATGCAGACTTCGTAGTCAATGCCATTCAGGTAGGCGGCTATGAGCCATGTACAGTAACAGACTTTGAGATCCCGAAGAAATACGGCATCAAACAGACTATCGCAGATACCCTGGGAATTGGTGGTATCATGCGTGCACTTCGTACCATCCCGGTGATGGAAGAATTTGCCAGAGATATGGAGGAAGTCTGCCCGAACACCCTGTTTCTGAACTACACCAACCCGATGGCGATGCTGACCGGCTATATGCAGAGATACACAAAGATCCGTACCGTAGGTCTGTGCCACAGCGTACAGGTATGTTCGGAGAAATTGCTGGAAAAACTGGGCATGGAAGACAAGCTGGAAGGCAGAAGAGAACTGATCGCCGGTATCAATCATATGGGATGGCTGTTGGAACTGCATGACAAAGACGGCAACGACCTGTACCCGGAGATCCGCAGACGGGCAGCAGAGAAGAATGCAACTGAAAAACATGACGATATGGTACGTTTTGAGTACATCAAACATCTTGGATATTATTGCACCGAATCCAGCGAACATAACGCAGAGTACAACCCGTTATTTATCAAATCCAGATATCCGGAAATGATTGAAAAATACAACATCCCGCTGGACGAATACCCACGCAGATGTGTGGAGCAGATCAAAGGCTGGGAGAAAGAACGTGAGGATATTCTGAAAGACGGAAAAGTAACCCACGAAAGATCCAAAGAATATGCTTCTTATATTATGGAAGCCGTTGTGACCGGCAATCCATATAAGATCGGTGGCAATGTGTTGAATACCGGTCTGATCGACAACCTGCCATCCGATGCCTGTGTGGAAGTTCCGTGTATGGTAGATGCCAACGGCATCAACCCATGCCACGTAGGAAGACTTCCAGTCCAGCTGGCAGCCATGAATATGACCAATATCAACGTCCAGCTTCTGACCATCGAAGCCGCAGCCACCAGATCCAAAGAAAAGATCTATCAGGCCGCCATGCTCGAACCCCATACCGCAGCAGAGCTGAATATCGATGATATCAAGGCAATGTGCGATGAACTGATCGAGGCACATGGGGATTATATGAGTATGTATAAATAAAAGATAAGGTATGACAAAAAGGAAGGGTCTGCCGCACTGATATAGTGCGGCAGACCCTGTTTGCGTCAGGCTGGAATCCAGTCTCCAATCCATTGTTTGGTAGCAGTATTGTAGAGCCGTTTATATGTTTTCCCATTAACTGTTTTATATAACGAAAAAATGTATGCAGTTGGCCAAATTCCAGGCAGTTTCTTAAGAAGAGAAGCTAGACCTACAGAACACGCTACATTAACAGCTCGTTTAATTGATAGACCAATTCGTCCTTTATTTGCTGAAGGTTTTAGAAATGAAGTTCAAATTGTTAATACAGTATTCTCTGTAGATCCAGATGCCAGCAGTGAAATGGCGGCTATGTTTGGATCTTCTTTGGCGTTATGCGTTTCTGATATTCCATTTAATGGTCCAATTGCAGGTGTTATCGTTGCCAAAGTTGACGGTGAATATGTAATCAACCCAAGTGTTGAACAAAGTGCTAAAGCAACACTTTCTTTAACTGTTGCAGGTACAAAAGAAGCTATCAACATGGTTGAAGCAGGTGCTAAAGAAGTCAGCGAAGAAGAAATGCTTACTGCTTTAGAAATTGGTCATAATGCAATTAAAGAATTATGTGCAATTCAAGAAGAAATTATTGCAACATGTGCTAAACCAAAGATGGAAGTTGTTTTATATGAAATTAATCCAAAGATTAAAGAATATATCAATGAACATGGTAAAAAAGATATTGAAGCTGCAGTTTCTATTAAAGGAAAACTTGAAAGATACAACAAGATTGATGAATTAATCGCCAAGATGGTTGAAGAAGTAGCTACTAATATTGAATGGGAAGATGATGCTGCTAGAGAAAAAGCTAAGAAACAAGCTCATGAATATGGTGTAGAAGTTGAAGCTGCTGAAGTTAGAAGATTAATCAGTGAAGAAAAGATTAGACCTGATGGAAGAAAATTGGATGAACTTCGTCCATTAGATAGCCAGGTTGATTTACTTCCAAGAGTTCATGGTTCTGCTATGTTTACTCGTGGTGAAACACAAGTTATGTCGGTAACTACACTTGGTTCTTTAGATGATTATCAAATGATTGATGATTTAACAACAATTAAAGAAAAACATTTTATGCACCAATATAACTTTCCACCTTTCTCAGTAGGTGAAGTTGGTAAGATGGGTTCTCCTGGAAGAAGAGAAATTGGTCATGGTGCATTAGGTGAAAGAGCACTAGCTCAAGTTATTCCTAGCATTGAAGAATTTCCATATACAATTCGTACAGTTGCTGAAGTATTAGAATCAAATGGTTCAAGTTCTCAAGCATCAATCTGTGCAGGTACTATGTCTCTAATGGCAGCTGGTGTACCTATTAAGGCAATGGTTGCTGGTGTTGCAATGGGTTTAATTACAACAGGTAACAGTTATTCTATCCTTACTGATATTCAAGGTATGGAAGACCACTATGGTGACATGGACTTCAAGGTAGCTGGTACAAGAAATGGTATTACAGCTCTACAAATGGATATCAAAGTTGCTGGTATCACACAAGAAATTCTAAGAGAAGCTCTTGCTCAAGCTCATAAAGGTCGTATGGAAATCCTAGACAATATGGAAGCTTGTATCAGCAAACCAAGAGACCATGTATCTAAATATGCTCCTAAAGTTGCTTCATTAACAATTCCAGTAGAAAAGATTCGTGATGTTATCGGTACTGGTGGAAAGACAATCAACCAAATTATCGCTGATTGTGACAATGTTAAGATTAATGTAGATGAAGAAGGCCATATTTCTATCTATCATATGGATCAAGAAATGATTGATAAAGCAAAAGCAATTATCGAAGATATTACTCGTGAAGCTAAAGTAGGCGATGAATTTGAAGGAACTGTTTCTGAAGTTCGCGAATCATTTGCATTTGTAACATTATTTACAGGTACTGAAGGCTTACTACATGTAAGTGAAGTTTCATGGGAAAGAACACCTAACATTTCTGAAGTATTACATGTTGGAGATAAAGTGAAAGTTAAAGTAACTTCTATAGATGATGCTGGTAAGATTAAAGTTTCAGCACGTGAATGTACGCCTAAACCAGAGGGTTATGTAGAACCAAAGAAATCTTCTCATTCTCAAAAGAATGGAAAAGGTAACCGTTTCTCACATAACAATGATTCTTCTGTAGAAAGAAGAGTATTTAAGAAAAACAAGGAGGAGGCATAAGCCTCCTTTTTTGGGTATTACTATGAGAATGCGAAAAAAAAAGTGGGCTGATCCATATTTAGCCGAACATGCTGATTTTATCTTTGAAAACCCTGTTGATTTAAAAGGTAAATGGAAAGAATTATTGAACGTTTCTAATTTACATGTAGAAATAGGTATGGGTAAGGGAGGCTATTTGAACCAAATGGCTTCTATGTATCCAACTGAAGGCTGGGTTGGTATTGAAAAAGATAGAAGTGCCGCAGCTGTAGCAGCGAGAAAAGCAATTGAAGAAGCTGATAATAATTTAGAAAATAAAAGAATGATTTCTGCTAATGCAGAGAATTTACTGAGTTGGTTTGATAAAGGTGAAGTTGATGTCATTCATTTGAATTTTTCTGACCCATGGCCTAAAAAGCACTACCATAAAAGAAGACTTAGTTCTGATAAGTTTTTAGATATGTATAAAACTTTGCTAAGTGAAGATGGTAAAATAATAATGAAAACGGACAATACTGATCTGTTTGAAGATTCTGTAATTTACTTTTTACAAAATGGATTTACCTTCACTGAATTCTATGTAGACTATAGAAGAAATGAACATCCAGATGATGCTATTACAGAATATGAAAGCAAGTTTATTGAAGAAGGCAAGCCTATCTATAAACTGATAGCTGTTCAAAAGAAACAAATAACGGAGGAATGATGAAATATACTTCAATTATATTAGTTATGTTGTTATTTCTAACGGGTTGTACAAAAATGACTCAGGATTTTAATGCGGACATTTCTAATAAAATTAATGAAGTTGCAACTGAAAAGTCCAGTTCTCCATATTACAATCATAAATATTATTCTTATAATATAGAATCTTATATTGGTAGAATCAGTTCTGATAAAACAAGCAATGTATTCTCTTATAACGGAACTAAGTTTATAATGAATTTAAATATTCCCTCTATTTTAGGTGAAGATACTAATCTTAATTTGGTAAAGGATTCTATTTATGAATCGAATGGGGAATATATAGATTATAATAATGTTGCACATCGCTATAATATTTCTGTATATGATATAGAAGATGACTATATGATTACTACTGATACTGATTACGTTACATTTTATTCAGTCTGCAGTAAAAATGAAATTGCTTCATTATGTGCAGAAATGCTGACGATTGCGAAAACCGTTAAAATAAATTTAGACTTAATCAAAAATGATTATACTGATAGAGATACGATAGTATATCATCGTGAACAGTTAGAACTGTTTAAAAATATCGTTCCTGAAAATGGGGCAATTGATGAATTATTTGAAAGTAATCATACAACAGATAATACTGATACATCCGAAGGTGATGGTATTGATGGTGATTACAATGCGCCAACAGAAGAAAATGTAGAAGAGTTTGATGAAAATCAAAATCTTAACAATTAATTGTTTTAGGCATAAAATAAATAAAGAGATAAAAGGAGTTTTGTATGTTTGAAAAATTAAAGAATTTAATATTCGAAGATGATCCAGAAGATTATGAAGATGAAGAGGAAGAAGTCATTCCTGTTAGAAAACCAAAGGAAAAAGTTCAAAAACCAGTTACACGTGTTGAACAAGAGCCTGCTAAATCTTCAATGTCAAGAATCGATGTTACACAGCAGATAAAAACTCCTGTCGTTCCATCATATAATGAAGCATCAGCTCAACAAGAGAGCGTTTTTAAGCAACAACCAGTTTTTGAAAAGGCAGAACCATCTATTCCTGTTAAACCTGCTCCAGTGGAAAGACCACGTGCTGCAAGTTTAACTGTTGACGATTTTACTCCTACAACACCGGTTGTAAATAAACCTAAGAAGGTAAGCATCCCAACTGTTTCAAAACCAGTAAAAAAAGCCCCAGTATATGAATTCAATCCTGTAATCAGTCCTATTTTTGGCGTTGATGAAAAGGATGTTGATGCTGTGCAAAATACAGGCAAGACGCAAACAACTCGTAAAGCTACTTCAGCTAAAAAGAATGATGAGTTTGTATCTAAGGTTATTTCTCCAATGTATGGTGTAAATAAAGACGATCAACCAAGTACCGTTCAAAAGACAGTTGAAAAATCTAATCGTATGGAAGAAATGGCTGTTTCAAAACAAAAAATTGAAGCAGAAGATACTGTACCAGAATTTTCATTAGATGATATTTTAAGTGTTAGAGACAGTATTGATGATATTCCTGCTGTAGAAGAAACTGCTCCAGTTCAAGAACCAGTTCATTATGAACAACCAGTACACTATGAAGTACCTGTTCATCATGAAGAAAAATATGTTCAAAATGATGAAGTGATTTATCATCGTCCAGTAGTAAATGCTAGAGAAGAAAAAGAAGTTGTAACACCTGCTATGCCAATCACTAAACCTTTAGCTGAACCTACTTTACCACCTCTACCTAAGAAAAAACCTGTATTTGATACAGCTACTTTATTTGATGACGATGATGACGACGAATAAAATGGAAAACTATTACTTTATTGGTATTAAAGGAACAGGTATGGCTGCTTTAGCGTGCATGCTTAAAGATTTAGGAAACAATGTTTCTGGAAGTGACTTGGATAAACATTTTTTCACCGAAGATGGTCTAAGAGAAAGAAATATACCAATCTATTCTTTTAATCCTCTTAATATCAAAGACAATATGAATATTATTGTCGGAAATGCATTTCTTGAAGATTTTCCTGAAGTTATTGCCGCAAGAAGTAATAAAACATGTAAAGTAGCTAGATATCACGAATTTGTTGGTGAATTTATAAAACCTTATAAGACAATCGCTATAGCAGGTAGTCATGGTAAAACAACGACTACTGGTATTGTATCTTCAATGATGCAGTTAAAAGGTAATACTGGATGGCTTATCGGTGATGGTGAAGGACATATCGAAAAAAATACTGAATACTTTTGCCTGGAAGCTGATGAATTCCGCAGACATTTCATAGCTTACTATCCAGAATATGCAATTATTACAAATATCGAAATTGATCATGTGGACTATTTTAAAGATAAAGTTGATTATCGTAGTTCATATGAAGAGTTCAGTTCTCATGTTTCTAAGGCATTAGTTGTTTTTGGTGATGATGAAGAAACAAGATTATGCCATTTTGATGAAACGAAAAAGGTTTATTATTACGGCTTAAATGACAATGATGATATACAGGCAACTAGTGTTATTGAAGATTCTAAACATATGGAATTTGACTTGTATTTTGAAAATAAATTATTTGGTCATTTCAACTTACCATTTGTTGGTCATCATTTATTGTTAAATTCTTTAGCCAGCATTGGTATAGGTATATTAGAAGGTATGTCTTTTGAAGATATTGAAAAAGGTATTTCTAATTTTCATGGTGTAAAAAGACGCTTTGTTGTTGAAGAACATAATGGAAATATCTATATTGATGACTATGCTCACCATCCAACAGAAGTTGGTGTAACAATTGATACAGCAAAAAAACGGTTTCCTGATCAAAAACTGGTTGTTATTTTTAAACCACATCGCGCTTCGCGAGTTTTATATTTTGCGGATGATTTTGCAAAAGAATTGAGTAAAGCCGATAAAGTATATCTTCTTGATTTTACAAGTATCGATGATAAGCAGGACGGCACTAATATCGATATTCATTATCTGCAAGATAAAATTCCAAATTCTATTGTTTTACCAGAAAATGATGAAGGTGCTCTAATACTTGATAAAGAAAAGAAAGCAGTATTCCTATTTATGAGCAGTAAAGATATTTACTGGCTTGCAAATAAGGTTAAAAATTTAGATAAGTAATCAATGAAAACATATATGGTAGATGATCTGTCTTATATGTTTTTTTTTTGATTATTACCATACGAATACGCTTACTTGTATATGAAAACTAAGGTTTTAAAACATTGAAAAAATTTTCAAAGCCTTTTATAATGAGTAGTAGTAGGAGAATGATTATGGTTGATGCATTATTAGTTAGTTTAAGTTCTGTATGTAAAGAACTGTTACCTATATTAGGGGCTGTTGTTTTAATATTTCTTTGTATTGCAATAAAGAAGCTATGGAAAGTTATTGAAACATTAGATACTGTTTTAGGTAAAGCGGAACCTACAATTGATTTAGTAGACAAGAGTATTGAAAAATTGCAGGGACCTTTAGATACAGTCAACAAATACAGTAGTACTCTAGATGATTTGCATGATAAAGCTGTAGATTCTGCAAGCAAAGTTGCCGAATTTGCAAATGAAAATGCTACTAAAGTTAAATCTACCATGACTGACACTTTTCAAAAGGTAAGTTCTGCATTTATGAAATCCGATAATAAAGAAGCAGAAACAGAAGTGGAAAAAACTACTGTAGAAACTCCAAGCGAAAAGAAAGATCCTTTTGAAAGAGATCAAAGAATTTATGATGAAGTAGCGAAATATACAGCAAAGGAGAAGGAAGAAAATGTGTGATGAAGTTAAAAAAGACGAAGTAGTTGAAGACGAAAACAAAGAAGCTATTGATTCAATCGAAAAGACAGTTGATAATTTAAAGAAAAAAATTGAAGAAATAAACAATGAAGAAGCAAAAACAGAAGAAAAACCTTTATTTAAGATTCCTGAAATAAAGATTTCTGAAGAACACAAAGAACTTTTAAATGAAATTAAAGATAACGCTTCAGAAACATTAAATAAATCTATTGAAACAGTTAAAACTAAAGCTGAAGATTTATCAAAGAATCCAGAAGTAAATAAAACATTAGATTTTCTAAAAGATAATGCTGTAAAAGCTGTTGAACTTGCTAAGACTAGAGCTAACGATATTGCTAGTAATCCAAAAGTACAAAGTACATTAAATACTGTAGAAGAAAAGACAAAAGATTATTATTCAGAAGCAAAGAAAGCAGTTTCGAATGCATTATCTGAAGAAAATAAAGAAGAATTCAAAAAAAATCTTTCTAAAGCAACAGATGCTATTACAACTGGTGCAAAATCTATTAAATCATCGATAGATGAAACTATTAGTAAACCAGAAGTACAGAAAAAGATTACAAAAGCAAAAGATTATATTGAAAAAGGAGCTAATACTGTAGCTGATTTGTTCAAAAAAGATAAAGATGAAGAATAGGATTTAAAGAAAAATGAAGAGAGTAACAATATATGATGTAGCAAAAGAAGCGGGTGTTTCTCTAGCAACAGTATCACGTGTAATTAATGGTAGTAATGTAGTTAAAGGACCAACTCGTGATAAAGTACAGGCTGCTATTGAAAAGCTTGGCTATAAACCTAATGCTATTGCGCAAGGACTTGCGTTACAAAAAACAACTACAATTGCTTTAGTAGTACCTGAAGCTAGTTTTACTTATACGGGACAAATTATCAATGGTTTAATTGATGTTGCTAAGATTTACAATTATCGTATTATGCTTCATACAATTACAGAAGGTATTATGGATATCAAAGATATTATCGAAGATATTATCAAATCTAACGTTGATGGTGTTGTTATTTATAACGATAAACTGATGATTCAGGAAATGAATGAATTATCTAAATATAACTTACCAATTGTTGTTATTGGTAATAAAGTATCTGGTGATAATGTCAGTTGCGTATATATAGATATTAAGAAAGCTATCAATGAAATTTGTACTAAATTATTAGAAGAAGACAAGACAAAGATTGCAATTATTGAAGACAGAAAAAATCATTATGCCTGCATGGAAATGGTTGCAGGTGCTAAAGAAGCATTTGCTAAAAAGGGCTTGGAATTTGATGGGTACTTGGAAATTCCATCAGATACACGTACAAGTTATGCCTTCCTTTCAAAATGGCTTCAAACACATAAATATGATGTTATGATTGGTAACCGTGACAGCCAGGCAATGGCTATCTTGAATACAGCTAGAGAAAACAATATTAAAGTACCTGAAGAAATGGAAATTATCTGTGTTATTGATACAAAGTACAATTCTATGGTACGTCCTCAAATTTCAAGTTTCTCTATTCCATCTTATGATTTAGGTGCTGTTTCAATGCGTGTAATGACTAAAATGTTAAATGGGGAAACTGATTTCGATAGAGAAATTGAATTAAGTTATTTATTCACACCAAGACAAACAACTAAGAATTGACATTTTGAGGTAATATATTCCTGAATTTTACAGTTTTTAAGCAAAAAAAGTGGTTGAGAAGGCTTAATTAAGC
>OIWM01003650.1_pt1 | contig 10901 bp, 10 predicted proteins | sample 1587451 | NCBI WGS metagenome assembly OIWM01 (sample SAMEA3888907, study PRJEB22519) | human gut metagenome | biome: human gut; feature: human-associated habitat; material: faeces | place: Denmark | collected 2011
CCTTCATGAGCATATCCTTCATTTCAACAAGCGGCAGCTCAAGGGCAATGGCAAACGCAATGACCGTGGGCTTGGAAGGCTTATAAGACTTGTCCGAGCGGATCTTCGAGAAGAGCTTCCGGTCAATATTCGCCTTCTTATAGCACTGCGCGTCCGTCATGCCGCGCTCATCAATCTTTCGCAGAAGCATCTCGGAAAAACTCTCGTCGATCTGTCCCAGCGCGTCATCAAGGGTTGCCGCCTTTTTGGGGGCAGCCGCCGCAGAGACGGGAGGCATGAGCTGTTCGATTGCCTCTTCACAAACGGATGCCTCGCAAGGCATGGGTTCTTCCATCCGGAAGGCGTTCATCCTGCGCAGACGCTCGGAACGATTATCAGTATGCTCGTCCACATAGCGGTCATCTATGTACGCTGCAATATCGGCAAACAGCTTGCCGCTGATCTGATAGGCTTTGCGGTCAAAAATGACGATGTACACCGTCATTTCGTTTTCGAGAAGGAAACTGCTAATGGTGTCAATCGCCACTTTGAGAGCCTGATCCTTCGGATAGCCGAAAATGCCGGAGGAAATCAGAGGGAACGCAACCGATTCGCAGCCGTATTCTTTCGCCAGCATGAGCGAAGTCCGATAGCATGAGATCAGCCGTTCGCGCTCACCATGCCGCCCGTCATACCAGCGCGGACCGACAGCATGAATGACATATTTGCAGGGCAGCTTATAGCCCTTCGTGATTTTTGCGCTCCCGGTTTTGCAGCCGTGGAGCGTTTCACATTCCACCAGCAGCTCCGGTCCTGCGGCACGATGAATGCAGCCGTCCACACCGCCGCCACCCAGCAGCGACTCGTTGGCAGCGTTGACGATGGCGTCCACATTCATTTTTGTGATGTCATTTCTGACAATTTGAAGCGGCATTATTCTATCCTCCGTCCTATCAAAGCGGCATCGGTGTCCGGGCGATCAGAATGACCGCCAGAATCGCGCCCACAAATGCCGCTGCCCCTACGACCGCCAACACCTTTTTGTCGAGCTTCTTCTTCGCTGCCTTGCCAATCAGCGCAGCGCAAGCCATGCAGACAGCCGCAGCAACAAGCGCAATGCCCAGCGTTTCCCATAGCCAAGAAAGTTCATGTAGGATTTTCATGCGATCATCATCTCCTGTTCATTAAACCGGAATTTGACACTTTGTATTTATCGAGAATACTCTTGAAACCATTTTGCAAAGCGTGATTTATTGAAAATAATGAATTTATATAGTTCTCCATTTTTCATATTAACTGTTGCAATTGGAAAGACTATCCACTTCCAAGAGATTTCTTTTATTTCCTGCATCGGCAAAACTAAATTTCTGTATTTTTTGTCAACTGTAAGCTTGTTTGTCTTGTAAGTAAGCGACTGACTATCGAGGTACAGACCTCCTCCAAGTATGCCATTGTGACACAAACTGCAAACAAAAGATTTCATAGAAACATCCCTCCATTAAATCCCGATTTGCCGGAACCGCTGCAATTTTCATGTTTGGCCCCATTAAATTCTGGTTTATCAAAATACAGGCCGGTTTATTTCAGAACCTTATTCCACTTGCCATCATCCTGATAGAAGAAATATACACCCAAGGGTAACGGGCTCTGTTCTGCTCATGGGGACCTCCAAAAGCGTGTTACTGTTTGCCCAGCTGCCAGAACGCAACGGCGCTGGCGGCGGCAACGTTGAGGGAATCGACCCCGTGGGACATGGGGATGCGCACCGTGTAATCGCAGGCGGCAATGGTGGTGTGGGCAAGGCCATCGCCCTCGGTGCCCAGCACGATGGCCAGCTTCGGCTCGGCGGCCAGGGCGGCATCGTCGATAGAAACCGAAAGGTCGGTCAGCGCCATGGCGGCGGTCTTGAAGCCGAGGTCGTGCAGCTGCTGCATGCCCTGCTCCGGCCAGTCGGCGGCGGTGGAGCCGATCTGGGTCCAGGGCACCTGGAACACGGTGCCCATGCTGACCCGCACGGCCCGGCGGCACAAGGGATCGCAGCAGGAGGGAGTGACGAGCACCGCGTCCATGTTCAACGCGGCAGCGCTGCGGAAGATGGCCCCGATGTTGGTGGAATCCACAATGCCTTCCAGCACGGCCACCCGGCGGGCTTTGCGGCAAACTTCCTCCACCATGGGCAGCAGGGGACGGTGCATCGCGCACAGCACGCCGCGGGTCAGCTCGAAGCCGGTCAGCTGGGCCAGCATGGCACGGTCAGCGGTATACACCGGGGCGTTCCCGCAGCGGGCCAGAACCTCGCTGGCCGGGCCGGTGATCTGCTTGCGCTCCATTAAAAAGGAGATAGGCTGATACCCGGCGTCCAGTGCGCGGGCAATCACCTTGGGGCTTTCGGCAATAAAAATGCCTTTTTCCGGTTCCAGGCGGCTGCGCAGCTGAGCCTGGGTCAGCCGGGCGTAAACGTCCAGCTCCGGGGCGGCAAAATCAGTAATTTCAATCACGTTCGGCATACAAAAAGGCGCTCCTTTGCAAAGCTTTGCCTTTATTGTAGCACACCGCAGAAAATCTGGCAAAAAGCATTGACAGGACTAGATAGATGCAGTATCATCCAAATGGTTGATAGTACATCCAATTTGAAAAGGAGGCCAAACATGCAGGCAGAACAGAACAAGGACCCGACCGAGCGGCAGATGACCAAAATTGCGCGGGAAGCGGCCAAGTTTACCGTACAGATGATGAAAGCCGATGGCATTGGCACGGCAGAGTTTGATTTTATTCATCTGGTACGCCACAACCCCGGCATGACCCAGGCGGATGTGCGTGCGGCCCTGAAGATTGATAAGGGAGCGGCCGCCCGCCGTGCGGCCAGCCTGGAAGCCAAGGGCTACCTGGTGCGCAAACCGAACCCGGACGATGGCCGCAGCCAGCTGCTGTATGCCACGCCCAAGGCCGAGGAACTGAAAAACTCCAAAGCTGCGATTGAAACCGTGTTTTATGCCTGGCTGGTGGAGGAACTGCCGGAGGCTGAACGGGACGCTTTTTGCAAAACGCTGGAAACCCTGTATTGGCGCAGCAAAAACCAGCGGCGGGCAGGGTTCCCGGATGTGACGGCGCGGGTGCAGCAGATGAATGGGGAGGAAATACAGGATGAAGAACACGGAAAGAGTTCCGGTGCGCCGGCCGGACCGGGTGCTGAGCTACTTCGAAAACCAGAGGCCGGTGCTGGCGGTGGTAACGGTATCGGGCCTGATCTATAACCTGGGTCTGGTGGTCGGCCCCTGGTTTGAGGGCCAGCTGGCCCAATGCCTGCTGGGCATTTTGAACGGGAACGAAACCTTTGCCGCCATGGCGGCGCTGTGTGCGGGCTATTTGATTGCCATTGCGGTGGTGCAGGGGTCGCGGTTCATCAAGCGGCTGTATGTGCGCAAGTTTGCCAACAACATCAACCGCAGCATGAAACAGGTGCTGTACGCCAATCTGGTGCGGAAAGGCAAGGTTGAACTGGAACAGGCTGGCACCGGCACCCTGATGACCAAAGCTATTTCCGATGTGGACGCCTGTGCCGAAGGCATGCGCAAGTTCACCACGGAAATTTTTGATACCGGCATTGCCCTGCTGGCCTATGCCGTGATGCTGCTGGGGTACGACTGGCGGCTGGCGCTGCTCTGCCTGGTGTTTGCGCCGATCTCCTATTATATTGCCGAGCAGATGAAAACCCTGGTGCAGCGCACCGGCGCTGCCAACAAGGAGAGCACAGGCCGCCTGAGCGCCGCCACACTGGACCGGGTGTCCGGCGCGCTGACCTACCGCGTGTATGGCTGTGAGCCGCAGCGCGATGCCGCGTATGAAGCCTGCCTGCAGGATTACGAGCGTACCGCCGTCAAAGCCGGGCTGCCGGTGGCCGCCATGCCGCCGCTGTACGGGGTCATCTCGATGACCGGCGTTCTGTTCATCTTTACCTTTGGCGCGCGCAATGTGGCGGGCACCGGCTGGGCCGCCTGGGATATTGCAGCGTTCACCACGTTCTTGTCCTGCTTTGGCAAATTGGCGGTCAAATCCTCCCACGCGGCAAAGCTGTTCAACGCGGTACAGAAAGCCCAGGTATCCTGGGGACGCATCAAACCGCTGATGCGCCAGCCGGCCCCCCTGCCGGAAGAGATCCCGGCCAAGCCGGAAACCCTGACCGTGAACAAGCTTGGCTTTGCCTACCGGGACGGGGCACCGGTTTTGCAGGATATCACCTTTACCGCGCAGCCAGGCCGGATTTTTGGCATTACCGGCGCGGTGGCCTGCGGCAAATCCACACTGGGCAAAGCGTTTTTGTGTGAGCTGCCCTATACCGGTTCCATCCAGTACGGCGGGCGTGAGATGGCCGGCATGACGGACGCGGAGCGCTGCGGCGTGGTCGGCTACCTGGGGCATGACCCCGAGCTGCTGAGCGACAGCATCCGCAACAACATCCTGCTGGGCAGAGATGACGACGCCTGGAAGTACCTGCGGGCTGTCTGCCTGGAGGATGAAGTAAAAGCCATGCCGAACGGACTGGATACCCGCGTGGGCGATGGCGGCGTGCGCCTGTCCGGCGGGCAGCAGCAGCGCCTGGCTTTGGCCCGCACACTGGCCCACCCGCGCCCGCTGCTGGTGCTGGACGACCCGTTCTCGGCCCTGGACCGCAAAACCGAAGAACAGGTTTTTGCCAACCTGCGTAAAATGACCGCGGGCAGCACCGTGCTGCTGATCAGCCACCGGCTGTACCTGTTCCCCCAGATGGACGGCGTGTTGTGGATACAGGACGGCAAAGCAGTCTGTGCGGCCCACAAGGAACTGATGGCGCAGAACCCGCAGTATGCCGCGCTGGTGAACGCCCAGGAAGGAGGCGAGCAGGATGAACCGGAAAAATGAGACCGTGCGCAGCGTTGTGCTGGGTAGCGTGCGCCGCCAGCCGCTGCTTTGCACCGCGCTGGTGCTGGCCGTGGCCGGTGCGGTGGCGGCAAGCCTGCTGCCGCCGCTGGTACTGGGCCGCGTGGTGGACCGCCTGACGGCCCGGCAGGTGGTGCCCTTTGCGCTGGCGTTGGGATACTTTGGGCTGCTGGCACTTTCCGGCGGGTTGGATTCCCTGCGGGAAAGTCTGCTGACCGTGTTTGGCCAGAAAATGACCCACGCCCTGCGCAGCGCCATGTGCGCCAAGCTGGACAAGCTCCCGGCGGAAGCCTTTGTGAATCAGGAATCCGGCGCGGCGGTTTCCCGCTTTGTGGGTGATGTGGACACGGTGGAAGAGCTGTTCACCTCCGGCATCATCAGCATGTTTGCGGATGCCTGCCGCCTGTGCGGCATTCTGGCCGTGATTTTTGCAGAGAACCGCGGGCTGGCGTTGATCCTGCTGGTGGTTTTGCCGCTGCTGTATCTCTTTACCCGCGTGGTGCAAAAGCGGATGCTGAAAGCGCAGCTGCAAAACCGTGCCGCTGTGGCGCGGGCTTCCGCCCATGTGCCGGAAACGCTGCGCTGCATCCGCACCATCCACACCCTGCGGCGGGAAAATTACATGGAAAAAGCCTATGACGAAGCGCTGGACGACAGCTTTGCCGCGGTGGAGAAAACCAATTTTTACGATGCCTGCTATTCGCCTGTGATTTTGATTATGAACGCGGCGGTGGTGGCGTTGGTTATGCTGCTTTCCGCAGCGGGCAGCCCGGAAGTGAGGGCGTTCTTTGGCATGTCGGTCGGCACGGCTGTGGCGGTTATTGCCTATATTTCCCAGGTGTTCACCCCGCTGGAAAGCATCGGCATGGAGATCGAGACGATTCAATCCGCTGTGGCCGGTGTGCGGCGCATCAACGGCTTTTTGGCGCAGGCAGAGCGCATCCCCACGGCCGAGACTGCCCCGCAGGCCGTGCCGGGGGCCCCCAGCGTGGAGCTGCAGAACGTGCATTTTGGTTATGAGAGCGATGAGGAAGTGCTGCACGGCCTGAGCTTTGCTGTGCAGAAAGGCGAGCAGGTCACCCTGACCGGCCGCACCGGCGCGGGAAAGAGCACCATCTTTAAGCTGCTGCTGGGCTTGTACCGCCCGCAGCAGGGCCAGGTGATGCTGAACGGTGTGGAAGCCGCCACACTGCCGGATACTGCCCGCCGCCCGCTGGTTGGCTATGTGGAGCAGAACTTCCGCCGTGTGCCGGGCACCGTGCGGGACCAGATCACCCTGTTTGATGCCGCCATCACCCCGCAGCAGGCGGAGGATGCCGCCCGCACCGTGGGCCTGCATGATGCCATTGCGGCGCTGCCCGAAGGGTACGATACCCCGTGTACGCCGGGCATCTTCTCGCAGGGGCAGTGGCAGCTGCTTTCTATCGCGCGCGCCATTGCAGCCGGGCCGCAAATCTTGCTGCTGGATGAAATTACCGCAAACCTGGATGCCGGAACAGAACAGACTGTTCTGGATGCTTTGCAGCGCGCCGGTCAGAACCGCACCGTGGTTTCCATCAGCCACCGGCTGTACAACCGCACCGGCGGGCGAAGCATTGAGATCTGACACTGACCACTTTAAGCACCGAAAAAGAGCAATTTTGACCCTTTACAGCGGGCGGCGGCTGTACTAAAATAATCCCTGCTTTGGGGGTGTGGCTTGGAAATTGAGAATTCAGGTTCCCGGCACCTCCTGGGGAGGAAAGTACCATGGCAAAAGACTTAAGGCAAGCCGTTCCCGGTGCTGCTGCAGTTCACCATGCAAGGGCAGTGAGAAATCTGCTGGACAGCTCCGGTGTTCGATACATTTATCTTCCACCATATAGTCCTGATCTGAATCCTATTGAAAAGCTCTGGTCGAAGGTGAAGGCTTTCCTTCGTAAATTCAAGGCACGGACCCTGGATGCTCTTCCGAACGCGATACAATGTGCTTTTCAGACAGTTTCGCCTTCTGACTGCTCAGGCTGGTTCCATTCCTGCGGCTATTCGCCTTATTTTTGAAAATTGCGATAGAAGCAGTGCAGGCACAGGTTTGGACGCGCCTGTTCTGCTTTTGATTTTAGAAATCAATAGGAACCCGCGGAGAACACATACCCGCCGCAGCGGCGGCATTGGCTCAACACGGCACGGCAGGTTTCGTCCGCCTGACGCAGATACTCTTTTTTGCGGGCGGTTTCGGCGTGCTGCTGCTCCTGCATGGCCCGCCAGCGGGGGCAGGTTTTGTGGCAGCCTTCAAACGCACAGGTACAAGTGGAACGGCAGGGAAGCATGGGACATCATCCATCCTTTCAATCCAGAGCTTGCCCAAAATGGTTTGATCTGGTCGGCAAAGAAGCATTTGACGATAATTCCAGTATATCGGGGCCAAACGGGCGCTGCCACCATGGCGGCGTTATATTTGTGTAAATTTTGCGTGAGGTTGACGGCGGTGAAGCTGCGCACTGGGTGGGGTGTTTGTCGGGACGTTGGCGGCGCGGGGCAGCATCCATATCGACCATGCCATTCTGGGCAGCGGCGGCCTGGAGCAGAACAGCCCGCTACCAGCAGCACTTTGCCCGGCCCATCCTGCACGAACAGGATTTGCAGCATGAAGAACTGCTGGCCGGCTACCCGGAGCGCTGGGGCAACCTGGTGCGGGACATCTGCCTGAGCGAGTGAGGGCCGGAAAATAAAACGATAAACTATAAAAAGAGAAGAGCTTGGCGGCTGGTATGGGCCGAGAAGCTCTTCTTTATTATATCATGATTCATATACGTGCTGGCGCTGGAATTATTCCTGCACCGGTGCGGGGTCCACGTTCAGGATGTCATTAAAATAGTTGTTGGCAATCATAAAAACACCCATTGTGGTAATTACCACAAGCTGCTCTTCAGTAAAGGTTTGCTGCATCAGGCGCATCAGGTCCTCCGGCACATGCTTGGGGTCACGGGCAATGGCGCGGCCATATTCGATCAGCAGGCGCTCATCATCGGTAAAATCAAAGGTGGCAAAGTCAATATGGTTCTTTTCCAGCAGGCGGGAAAAATAGGCGCTGCATACCAGGCAGTCATTTTGCAGCGAAATGGCGTACTCATAAAAATCTGCGGCGCGCTTGCCGATCAGCCGCTGCAGCTCACGGTCCAGCTCATAGGAGCTTTCTTCCAGCGTATGGAACGCCGTTACATTATGCAGCAGGGTCAGCTTTTCGTTGGTCAGCTGGTAGCCCTGGGCCAGGTGGTTATCCACCGCGGCGCGGACCTCCTGCGGGGCTGTGGAAAGGTCAATCTTTGAAATATATGACATAACGGGTCTCCTGTTTATGCAAAATAAACCCATTACTTAACTTGATAAGTTGGTTGATAGTGCTGCCAGTATACCACCTGCCGGGCGGTACGTCAACGCCAAACGGGCAAAAACAGGATTGCAGAGAGAAAGAATTCATGCTACACTGGCAGAAAGTGAAACTGCGAAAGGGATGCAGAACAATGGAAAAGGAACAGGCATTGCAAGCCCTATTGGATCAAGTGGTCCGGCAGGGGGATTTTATCGGTGTCAGCGCGCTCTACCTACGGGATGGCAAACAGCTGGCTTATGCACAGGCGGGCATGGCGGACCGGGAACGGGGCATCCCCTTTGCGCGGGATACCATCTGCCGGGTGTTTTCGATGAGCAAGCCCATCACGGCCTTTGCGGTGATGAAGCTATGGGAGGACGGCAAACTGGACCTGGACGCCCCGGTGGCAGCCTATCTGCCGGAGTTCGGGGATGGCGAGCATACGAACCTGACAATCAGGCAGCTGCTCTGCATGACCTCCGGGTATGGCTACAATGATAACGATTCGGTACAGTCGGCGGGGTTGGGCAGGCTGTATGATGAAATTTCGGAATCCTTTACCAAAGGCGGGCAGCGTACCACGCGTCAGGTGATTGCCGAAATGGCGAAGCTGCCGCTGCTGTACCGCCCCGGCAAGGGCTGGCGGTATGGCGTCAGCGCGGATATCCTGGCCGCAGCGGTGGAAGCCGCCAGCGGGATGAACTACCGCGATTTTTTGAAGCAGAACCTGCTGGACCCGCTGGAGATGGTGGATACGGATTTTTATGTGCCGGAAGCCAAGCGTGGCCGGTTTGCCCAAGCGTATGATTTCAATTCCGGCGCAGCGGTGCCCGATGTGGTGAACCACCTTGGCATCCAGATGAACATGAAAAGCCTACCGGAGTTCCTTTCCGGAGGGGCAGGCATGGTTTCGACCATTGACGATTATGCCCACTTTGCCACCATGCTGATGAACGGCGGCGAATGGAACGGCTGCCGCCTGCTGAAACCGGAAACGGTGCAGGCGATGGCGGAGCCGCTGCTGAACGCAGAGCAACGCAAGATTTTTGTGGGGCAGGATACCATGCGCCTTGGCATGAGCTATGGCCATTTGATGAGTGTCTGCGTTGCCCCGGAGGAAAGCCCGGTGCCGCTGCACCTGGGGGAATACGGCTGGGATGGCAAGCTGGGAACCCTGTTCACCAACGACCCTGCAACCCGCAGCAGCCTGCTGATGATGCTGCAGCGCAACGGCCCCTGGGACAGACTGGTCAACCTGCGCGTTGGCGTAAAGAAAATTTTGTGGGAATGAGGGGGATGATGGCATGGAGCCATACCGCCCGAACTGTTATAAAATACCGGAACTGAACGGCCTGCGGGTGCTGCTGGTGTTTATCGTCAGCTGGTACCACTTTTGGCAGCAATCCTGGCTGACGCCGAGCATTGGCAGTTACTCTCTGGATTATCTGCTGCGCGCCGGGTATATGCCCGTGGACGGAACGATTTTGCTTTCTGGCTTTTTGCTGTTCCTGCCCTATGCCCGTGCCATGCTGCTGGGAGAGGCGGTACCGAACACAAAACAGTTTTACCAGCGCCGCATCATACGCATTGTGCCCAGCTATTATTTTGTCACGCTGGCGCTGCTGTTTGCCGTGGCGCTGCCCTGGCACCTGTACCATAACAGCTCCGATATGGTGCGGGATGTTGTGATGCACCTGACCTTTACCCAGACGTTTAACCCGGCAACCTATATTGCAACCCCCATCGGGGTGGCTTCCTGGACCATTGCAATCGAGATGCAGGCGTATTTGATCTTCCCGCTGCTGGCGCGGTGGGCGATGAAAAATCCCCTTGGCACCCTGATGACAATGGCAGCGGGGACGTTCGCCTTCCGCGGGTGGTGCGTCTGGCGGCTGGATGAATACAATATGGTGGTCAACCAGCTGGCAAACTTTTTGGACATATACGCGCTGGGCATGGGGGCGGCACTGCTGTATGTCTGGCTGGTGCAGCGCTACCCGGCAGCGGAAAAACGCAAAGCGATGGCATGGCAGGGGATCGCAACGCTGCTGTGCGTGCTTTCCACCTGGGGGATGCTGCGCATTTTCCGGGTGCAGGCAGGGGAGAGCGGCCAGGCGGCTTTGCAGGCCGGGCAGATGATGCGCCGCCCGCTGCTGGGGCTGGCCGTTGCGGGAATCCTGCTCACCCTGCCGTTTGCGGCGCGCCCGCTGCGCTTTTTGATGGGCAACCGGGTGATGGGCTGGCTGGCGGCGGTTTCGATGAACTACTACCTGCTGCACCAGAACCTGGCCGTTCACCTGAAACGGCTGGGCGTTCCACCGTCCGTCAGCGCGGAACCGAACCGGGCAGGGGAGCAGCCGTGGCAGCTGCAATATACCCTGCTGTGCTTTGGGCTGTCCCTGCTGGGGGCAGCGCTCATTACGCTGTTGATTGAAAAGCCGTGCGCGAAGGTCTTGAAAAAGATGTTTGCGCGTGGAAAAGCGGAAAACAAGGCGTAACGTGCTGTGGGAAAGCGCGGACATTGATGACCTGATAAGCAAAAAAGGCACCGCCGGACTTTTCATCCGGTGGTGCCTTTTTGGCTATAAAGATAGAAAAGAAAACAAAGGCAATACCGCATAATTCTAAGTGCCGATACGGCGAGCGAGGTGCG
>OIWM01003653.1_pt1 | contig 10900 bp, 6 predicted proteins | sample 1587451 | NCBI WGS metagenome assembly OIWM01 (sample SAMEA3888907, study PRJEB22519) | human gut metagenome | biome: human gut; feature: human-associated habitat; material: faeces | place: Denmark | collected 2011
CAAATCGCGTATATGGCCATAGCTGGAAAGTACTTTATAGTCCTTTCCGAGGAACTTCTCAATGGTTTTTGCTTTTGCCGGAGACTCGACAATGACAAGGTTTTTCTGCATAAATTTCTGTTTTATAGTGACTCCAGCCACTGATTTTGCCCGCAAAAGTAGGAAAAAACAAACTTACCACCTTATAATATAAGGAGAATTTAGCAAAAAAGGCCTTTTTTGTTCGTAATGTCTCTGATTCCGGCTATTAGAATTTGAAACTTACGCCACCGATGAAGTTGATGCCTTCGGTCGGGTATCCCCAATAATATTGGTAATCCCGGTTTAACAAATTGTTGATACGGGCATAGACGGATATTCCTTTCAGGAACTCGTAAGTACCGCCCAGATAAAGGTTATTAACTGCATCAACCTTGCTTTCTTCCACTTTCTCGCGTGAGACATGCTGATAACCGAGGCTGAGGAGTACAGAGGATATGGGACGTACATCTATATGCAGATTGGCCTCAAAAGCCGGTTTGTAGGCAAGTGCATAGTTCCCGGTGGGCTGGCTGTCATCTTTTGTATCCCAGCTGCGATAGACTCCGGCAGCGGAGAATGAAAATATGTTCTTATAGTCGTAACGCAGTTCCGCGCCGGCATAAAAGTTACTTGTGTTCCACTGGTTGATGGAGAGCATCGGATAGGGCTCGCTTGCGGCAGGAGTGAGGATTGTCGGTTGGAAAAACAAATCATCCTTTAGGTTCTGGTATCCGCCGTATAAGTTTAGCCATAAACCTGCTGCCGGGCTGGCTTTGAAGCCGATGGCGGTATTCAGTTGTTCATAGGTGGCGTCCAGCTGCGGAGTTATCTGCCCGTACGGACAGAATGTTTCCAGACGGCGGAAGTCATTTTGCAGTTTTCCCCCTTTGGCCTGTGCATAGAGGATATAGCTGTCCGAGAAATTATATTCTACGGACACATCAGGTGCTGCCCGGAACTTCTTTCCGAAGCCGAAAGCCATATCAACTTGTGCGCCCAGACGTATTTTCCAGTCGTCATTTTCCAACCGGTAGTACGGGTTCAGATTGAGCGATGTGTAGTTTTCAAAATCATTGTTCTTATAAAACACATTATCCATTGCAAAGGCGATGCCGATGATTTGTTCCTCCGAGATGCTTCCTGCGACCTGTGCTTTGGTGCGGATTATATTCTCCTGATTATCCGATATGCCGAGATCGTATTGGCGTTCGTAGAGCATCAAGTTCGTCTCCGCACTGAATTGGAGGGGCAGTTCCGTATCAGTGGATTTCACTCCGAAATGAATGTCTCCGGAGGTGAATTTCTGTTTTCTGACGGCTGCATCAGGCAGGAAATTGAAGTTGCTCAGTCCGAAGTTGCCTGCGATGTTCAGATCCACTTTCTTGAAACGATGCAGATAATCTATGTTGGCATGTGTACGATAATAATAAGAATTCCATTTGCCGCCATTTTCCGGTAAATCGAGTTTGCCGTCCCTGCCGTTCATGTGGAAATTCAGATTCAGGCGGTCTTTGCCGGATAGTGTAAACAGATAGTTGGCACGTGCATCTAAGTTGCCGTAATTGCCGTATCCTAACCTGACGTATCCGGGCTGTGCCTTGGCCTGTGTTTCTTTTCCGGTATACGCCTGCATGACGGTTGCAGGGATGGCATTGGCGGGCATGAGGGTTGCATCATATTCCACAACTCTTTTGCTGGCAGTTGGCGGCTCCACTTTGGGAAGCACATTTATTTTGGATGCATCCAGAATGTCGGGATTGTATTCCTGTTCCACAACGACTGTACGGTTCACTGTGGAATCTTTGGCCTGTTGCTGGGCGTGAATGCCCAAAGGTAAGGTCATCAGCGCTATTCCGCTGAAGATATATTGTATCTTTCTCATATTCATTATATTCTTTTTATTTCAGCTTTTCCAGTCTTTCTTGGATCATACCCTCAATGTCATCATCGTTATGATAGTTCTGTTGCAGGCTTAACAGATATTGGCGTGCATCCAGTTTTTTATCCATGGCGACATAAACGTCGGATAGGAGGATGAAGCTGCGTGCCAGCCAGTAAGCGTGCGGCGTACTTTGATCGATGAAGTTTAGGATTTCTTTTTCTGCGGCAGCATATTCACCGGCGTTGTACATCTGTTGTGCCACCAGAAATTTAGCTTCCGCACCGTATAGCGTACGGGTATCTTTTGCCAAAAGTTTGAGGTCGTCCGCTGCTTTTTTCACTGCTTTTTGGTTCAGATAGGCTTTGGCGCGATAGTACAGGGCTTCATTCTGTAATTCGGGAGTCAGTTTGGCTTCGGTGAGCAGGGTGGTTGCGGCTTGGATTACTTCTATGTCATCCTTCAGCAATGCACCGCAGCGCAGTACGCCTGTCGCACCCAGTTGTCTGCGTTCGGCGGTGGTGGCGCGTGCTTGCAGTTGTTTATAGTCGGCCATTGCCTGTTCGTACTCCTTGTGGTTGAACAGAATTTCTCCGCGCATCAGCAGTGCCTCTTCCGAGTACGGGCTGTCCGGATACTCCAGCAGTTTGCCTGCATGCTCCAGTACGGCGACTTCATCTTTTTGTTCTTTTCCGATAATGCTAAGATAATAATGTGCGTTCAGGCTGAAAGCTCCGTTCGGATAGCTTTGCAGATAACGGGTGAAACTTGCTTTTGCAGGAGTGAGTTCGCCTTTCATGTAAACCTTTTCTGCGGCAATGTATGTAAGTGAGTCTTGTTCGCTGGGTTCAAACCGGATAGCACCCGGCATTTGGGCAGCAAGCGCTGCGAACTCATCCACGCGGTTGGCTTCCACATAAATGGATTTGAGGTCGCGCATGGCAAGGCGGGCCTCCTCGCTACCCGGGTATTTGGTAATGACATGTTTATAGGCTTCGATAGCCCGGTCGTAATCATCATTCTGATAATACAGTAAACCTATTTCTGCAGCGGCCTTACGGCTGACAGGACTTTCGGGATATTTGTTCAGCAGTTCCCGGAAAGTGGCGATAGCTTGGCTGTTGTTGCGGCTCTGCACATAAGAACGGCCTTTTTCGTAGAGCGCATTGATGGCGTATGGCGAATTGGGATATTTGTTTGCCAGTTGGTTCAGCAAGGCCACCTTGCCGTCATAGTTCTTTTGCAAGCCTGCCACCAGTGCCAATTGATAGTAGGAGTAGTCGCCTGCCGGTGTACCCAGATTCTCCGCCCGGGTATAATATTGCTTGGCTTCATCAAAGCGGCGTGCTTGCATGTGGCAGTCACCGATACGGTTGTATGCGTCGGCAAGAACGGTTGCATCTCCGCTTTTTTGCAGTTGGATGAACTTTTGGAAGCGGTCTTGCGCCGTTGCATAATTTTTTTTGTGGAAGGCTATGTAGGCAAGGTTATAGTAGGCAAGGGCATACATTTCCGTATTCTTCTGCGTGGTAAGCGACAGGTAATCGTTGAAGTTGCGGGCAGCCTCCTGCATGCGGTTCAGGCGGTAATAAGATTCGCCCCGCCAATAAAGGGCATTCGCTTTGGTTTGCAGGTTATATTGGCCCAGGGCGATGCTTTGGTTGAAATAAAGGATTGCCCGTTCAAACTGCGTATTGGCAAAGTACTGGGTTCCCAGATGGAACAGGATTTTCTGCTTGGCTTCCAGAATGGCCCTGCTGGGATGTGTAATGCGCTCAATGGATTTGAGCGCGGCGTCATAGCTGCGTGTATTCATGTACACCTCTACCAGATAGTTGCTCACCTTGTTGGCATAGGCGGAGTTGGGAAACTCGTTCAGGAAGTTTTCAAAGACCGTAACGGACTCGCCGAATGCGGAGTAGGATGTTTCGTGGATGCAGAGGGCATAATTATAGGATGCCTGTTCTTTTATTTTCTGGTTGGCGTTGGATGCGGCGGCCTGTTCAAAAGCCATACGGGCTTTGTTCTTGTCGGCAAGTTGCAGGTAAGCCAGTCCCATGTGCAGATAGGCGTTCTGCGTGAGTTCATCTTTGCCGGTAGCCACTTCGCCCAGGACGACGGGAACTTGCGAATAGACTCCCGTCCGGTAATAGGACATTCCCAGCATATAAAGTGCGTCCCTTCTTGCCGCAGGCTCTGCATTATCTTTCAGATAGTGCCCGAAGGCTTTTACGGCTTCGTGATACTTGCCGAAATGGTAGTCGGCCGTACCTTGTATGCGGTACATCTCTCCCGTATATTTCTGTCCGGGATAAGCGGAGAGGTAGTTTTGGGCAACGATTTCCGCTTTGTCATAATTCTTTTTTATGAGGTATATTTCCGCAATGTAATAAGGTACGAGCGCCTTGTATTTCGCATTGTCCTGCAGGCTGAGGAAGCCGCTGAGCGCATCGTCATAGCGTTGTTGGGAGTAGCGGATGTATGAAAGGTAATATGTGCAGTCCGCCGCATATTTGGAGCTGGTGCTGCGCAATGTCTCGAACCAGATGGCGGCTTCTTTCACATTCCCGGTTTTCAGGTAGCAGGTTGCCAGACGGTAGGTCATGTCATCCCGTTCTTCATTGCCCAAAAGGTCGAGCCGGGCGGAATTGAACATTGCCAGCGCATCATCATATTTTCCTTCGAAGAAATAGGCGGAAGCGATAAGGGCATAAATACGGTTGGCATGAGGAGTGTCGGGATACGTGTCGAGATACTCCCGCAGCAGTTCTATGCTGTTTGGACTTCTCAATTCATATTCGGCGCATACCAGCATGTATTCGGCTTCTTCTTTCTCTCCGGCAGTGGGGAGCGGGTTGCCTTCCGCGCCGGTTTGTTTTATGAAAGCCTGCAACGGAGACATGGCGGCGGCAAATGCTTTTTGCCGAAACAGGTTCTGGCCTTCCTCGTACAGCCGTCGCGGGGAGGTGGTTTTCTCGCTCGTCTGTGCTGTGGCGAGCAAAGGTGCGCAGCAGAGTGCGGTGCACAATATTCGGTAGATTTTATGTTTCATCTTTGGCTATGGAATAGATTCTTTTACAAAAATACGTGTTTTGGTTTGAAAATGTTTCAAATGTTTGGCTTTTTTAGGATATGTCGGTCAGGAACATTTGCAGGCCTTTGCGAATGGATGCCAGTCCGAAATCTTCCGGGCGTATTTCTTTCAGAGGCAGGAAGAACACTTCTGCGGCATCGTCCATTGCCTTGAGATGCAGGGTATCCGCTACCGTACAGCGGAAAAACATGTCCAGCGTATGTACGAGAAATCCTGAGTATATGTAAATGTTCGGCAACGAAAACAGATATTCGGCTTGTGTCACCGTCATGCCTGTTTCTTCTTTCACTTCACGCGCTACGCCTTCCTCGCCGGTTTCCGCCATGTCGATGAAGCCGCCCGGCAGGTCCAGTGTTCCTTTAGCCGGTTCTTTGGCGCGACGGCACACCAGCAATTCGTTTTGTTTGTTCAGTATCAGGGCTACGCTGGCGGAAGAAGGGTTGAAATAGTAGACGAATCCGCAATCTTTGCATTGCTTTGATTTCTCATTGTGAATGTCGAAATGCTCCGAACCACATTTCGGACAGTATCTGAATTGGGAAAGAGGATGTTTCATGTAATTTATAACTTTAGTGGTTGCAGTAGGCAAAGATAGGAAAATCTATTCATAAAAAAGACTGCATCCGGTGATACTCTGTTCATCGGGTGCAGTCTTGGTGGTTTATCCCGGCGGATCTTCCGCCGTTGTCGTTTAGCGTAGAAACTCGTAATGTCCGGCAGTGCCTTCAAAAGAAAGGATGCCGTCGTCTGAACGTACTTCCATGGCGGGGATATATACTTTCCCGTCTTTCTTGATTTGCCATGTGCCCGGAATGAGGTCGGTGATGACAAATTTCATGGAAGTGTTTCCGTCTACCTTCATGTCTATTTTGCCGGACAGGGGCAGGCTGTTCTTGCTGAAGGTCACGATCCGGTCAGCTATCTGTACGCCCACCACTTTCCCGGCATCAATGCGTTTCACGTCATTCATCCGTTTGCAGGTGTTGTCTGCCACCTGTATCACGTTCAGAAAGTAGTTTTCGGCGGCGGGAACAGCGGGAGACACTTCTACGCGCCATGCTCCTCTTTCGTTGGCATCATCGGGACGGTTGGGCAGTGCGTCGTTCGGATAGTTGGTGCCGAACACCCAGAATTCTTTTCCTTTGCCGCCCACTTTTTCTATTTGGGCATTACCGGCTTCAGGCAGCAGCACTTGGTTCTGCAACATGCCCGTATCCCCGTTCTTGGTACGGCGGATGATGAAACGGTCGCCTTCTATTACGGGCTCTTCGATGCTGTGCAGCAACCAGAACTTCTTGAATTGCGGGTCGGAAGATACCACTTTGTCGAATACGATGAGCGCACCGGGCACTTCGGTGGAATGTAGGTTCAGGAATACGAAAGAACGCTTGGCCTCTTTTACCTTATCTGTATAGGCTTGCGTGATGTCACCTTTCAGGTAGGAGTAATCGGGTTTGCAGGCATCCGGTCCGAAGCCATGCGCCAGTGCTTTGCCGGTGGTGTAGTCCTTGCTCATCAATTGCTTGAAGGAACGGCAGGTTTCCCAGCGGTCGCCGGGCATGCGTTGTCCACCGTCATTGGCTGCAAACTCGGTCTTGCCTCCTCCGCCGTAGTTCCAGCAGGCGAATTTCTCGTCGGGGTTGTACACCAGCAGGGAGTTATGTGCGATGGTACGTTTGAAGAAATTCTTGTTGTGCGGGCTGTTGTAGCCGCCGGAACTTCCCTGATAGGCTCCTGCGTCGATGGCGAGAGGGCCTTTGTAATAGAGTTGGAAGGAACCGCCGTCCAGATGCTGGTGGTTGCCGACGAACTGTTCGTTTATTTTCATTTCGGCAATCACGCTGTTTTCGTCCCATGCCGTACGTGCTATCATCCAGCCGAACGGGCTTCCGGAGTAGCGTGTCAGCGGCAGGTCATCGGGGGCTTTGGCTTTCAGGTCCAGATCTCTCCACAGGATGTCGAAGATGAGGCAATGGCGCTCGATATTCGGTTTGCGCTCGTATTCGTAGGCCAGGTAGCTGTCTTTGTAGAAGCTGGAGGCCAGCATGGCGGGCAGCGAATAGGAGGGCGTGTTCTTTCTGATAGGGTTAGTGTCGCCGGCGGGCATTACTTGTCCGTCCGGGCGGCGGCGATACAGGAAGTCGTACAGCACGAACTGCTGTGCCGGGTTGTATATGGCTCCTGCTCCCATGCGTTGCAGGATCCAGAGGGAGAAGAGGTCATTGCTGAAACGTACGTTCACGTAGCTTGTCCCCTGATGATAGTTATGTCCGGAATAGATGTAGTTCCTTACAGGCAGGTAATCCTTGAACATCATCTTTATCACGTAGTTGTACATGTCCGGATATTCGTCATAGATGGCTATGCCGGCCGAAAGCATGTCTCTCAGTATCATCCATTCGCTGGAGTGTCCGGCAATCGGTTCGTTGTTGCGTGGAGGGTAGCCACATTCCATCGTCTTGGCTATGCGGATGAAAGATTCCACGTACGCTTTTTTCTCCGATTCTTTCATCTGGTCGTAGCACCAGTCATATACCATTGCGCCGCAGGTGAGCATCACACCACTGGCGCGTGACAGGTCCCCTTGGGTTCCATAGTTTACGTTCTGGAGCGTGTCCAGCATGGCGGTAATGGCGCGTCTTGCTTGTTTCTTGTCGCCGTATACGAGGTATTCGAGGGCTTGTACCTGTACGCGGCTGGTCACGCCGCGCATTTCGAAGTAATAGCGGAAGCCTCTGTCCTTGACCTTTGCCTCTTCTTCCGGCGTGCGGTCTTTCCCTAATTTGTTCAGGGTGGCCAGAACCTCCTTTACGTGCGGGTGGTTCATCCGTTTCTTTAGGTCGGGCAGATCGGCGGAACGTACGTAAAGCCGGGGGTGCACCTGTGGGGGGATGGGGACTGTGACATCTTCCATTTTTTCCCAAGTCACTTCTGTCCTGCTCTGTTGCGCATTGCTTTTCAGGCAGAAAATACAGAGGAAAAGGCTTGTGATAAATAGGATACTTTTTTTCATGTTTTTTCGTTTGGTATGCATATACCATTATACTTGGCATTTCAGCAATCAAATTAATAGATTGCTTGATGATATTTTCTAAACTTGTATTTTCAGCTTCTTCGTCATAGGAATACATTGCAAGTACACTTCTAGCCATTTTATTCATCAGATTAGGAGAAGGTGCTGCCATGATTTGGGTTTCAGCAAATCCATCAGGTAATTCACGATGAGTTTCTAGAATAGTATGGAATTGATTAAGCGTTTTTTCATCAGGGAGCGAACCAAATAATAGTAACCATGCAACTTCCTCAAATAAGAAACGATCTTGTGTGATTGCTTCGTTGACAATGTCATTCAGATCAATGCCTCGATAGATCAGTTTTCCATCAATTGGAATAATATTGTTGTTTTCATCTCTTTGATATCCGATGACATCACAGATATTTGTAAGTCCCGCAAGAACACCTGTTCCATCGGCATTTCTCAATCCTCTTTTTACACCTAGTTTTTCACTTGTTTCAGGATCAATAAAATTATTTTTGCGATAGGCATCACAAAGAATCTTCAAATCTTCAGTTGTTAAATCTTGTACATCAGGATAAATCATACACACATACCTCTATTATTATAATTGTATTGAAAATGTTTACATTTACAAGGCTGAAATTTCTGAAAAATTTTCCTGAAAATGATGTAAAATTATAGTGGTGAGGTATAAATCATGGAAGTTGTATTAATTCCTGGAGATGGAATAGGGAAAGAAATCTCAGAAAGTGTTAAAGAAGTATCTAAAGTTTTAAAAACGAATATTGAATGGGAAACACATTTTGCTGGTGCAGAATATTATGAAAAAACTGGCAAGTTATTTGATGACGCTATGATGGATGCAATTCAAACAACTGGTATTGCCTTAAAAGGACCAACAGCGACGCCTATTGGAACAGGATTTCGTTCAATTAATGTACAACTAAGGCAAAAATTTTCTACATATGCAAATCTTAGACCAGTTCATTCAATTGAAGGAGTTAAAAGTAGATTTGAAGATGTAGATTTAGTGATTGTTAGAGAAAATTCCGAAGATTTATATAAAGGAATCGAATATATGTATGATGCAAATACTGCTCATGGTATTAAATTAATCACAAAAGATGCCAGTGAAAGAATAGCAAGATTTGCTTTTGAATATGCCAAAAAACATCATCGTAAAAAGGTAACAGCAGTTCACAAAGCTAATATTATGAAAGTGTGTGATGGTTTATTTTTAGATGCTTTTAATAAAGTGGCTGAAGAATATCCAGAGATTGAACATGACAGTGTAATTATTGATGCATTATGTATGAAATTAGTAGTTGATCCTACAAAATATGATGTATTAGTAACAGAAAACTTATATGGTGATATTATTTCAGATTTATGTGCGGGACTTGTTGGTGGACTTGGCTTTGCTCCAAGTGCCAATATTGGAGAAGATGTTGTTATCTATGAAGCAGTTCATGGCTCAGCTCCTGATATTGCAGGTCTAGATAAAGCTAATCCTACAGCATTGTTACTGTCATTTAGCATGTTATTAAAAGATCATAATATGAGCGACAAGGCAGAAATTTTAGAAAAAGCAATTTATCGAGTAATTAAAGAAGGTAAATATACAACTGAAGATATTGGTGGTCACGCTGGATGCAAAGCATTTACAGCTGAAATAGTAAAGGTGATAGAAAATGAAATTAATTAATCATGGAGTTTTCTTTGAAAAGGGAACTTATACAGAAAATAGTACTTATACAAAAGAAGAAGGCAAAAAGAAAACTTTAGCCTATCAAATCATGGATGCACATGATAATCATAGTGATGAAGATATTCTTCATCTGCGTTTTGATTCATTAACTTCTCATGATATTACCTATGTTGGTATTATACAGACTGCTCGTGCTTCTAGTTTAAAGAAGTTTCCTGTTCCTTATGTTTTAACAAATTGTCATAATACACTTTGTGCAGTCGGCGGAACAATCAATGAAGATGATCATCAATTTGCATTAAGTGCTGCACATAAGTATGGAGGTATTTATGTACCACCAAATATGGCTGTTATTCATTCCTACAATAGGGAAATGATGACAGGATGTGGAAGAATGATTTTAGGCTCTGATTCACATACTAGATATGGTGCTTTAGGAACAATGGGAATTGGTGAAGGTGGTGGCGAACTAGCTAAACAACTTCTTGAAAAAACATATGATATTGCTAGACCTGAAGTGGTTTTGGTATATGTTCATGGCAAAGTTAAACCAGGTGTTGGACCACATGATGTTGCTTTAGCATTATGTAAAGAAACATACGCTAATGGATTTGTGAAAAATCGTGTTATGGAATTTGCAGGTGAAGGAATTCATGGCTTGTCGCAGGAGTATCGTAATGCGATTGATGTCATGACGACAGAAACAACATGTTTAAGCAGTATCTGGGAAACGGATGAAAAAAGTGAACAATACTTTGAAATTCACGGAAGAAAAGAAGCATATCGTAAATTAGAAGTAGAAGATGGTGCATATTACGATAGATGTATTGATTTAGATTTAAGTGAAATTGAATGTATGATTGCTCTACCAATGCATCCATCATATGCTTTGCCAATTAATACCTTAAAAGAAAATCCTTTAAAGTATCTAAAAGAAGCCGAAGATAACGCTAATGCTCAATTAACGCATGCAAATATGAATCTTGTTTCTAAAGTCAGAAAGGATGGCAGTATTGTTGTTGATCAAGGTATTATTGCAGGATGTTCTGGTGGAACATATGGCAATATCATGGCAGCCAGTGCAATCTTGAATAATGGAGATTGTGGCAATGGTGAATTTAGACTTTCCATTTATCCAGATTCTATGCCTGTCTATAAAGCACTTGTTGAAAATGGTAC
>OIWM01003655.1_pt1 | contig 10898 bp, 9 predicted proteins | sample 1587451 | NCBI WGS metagenome assembly OIWM01 (sample SAMEA3888907, study PRJEB22519) | human gut metagenome | biome: human gut; feature: human-associated habitat; material: faeces | place: Denmark | collected 2011
GGGGGTCTGCCTTAAGCGGGAACCTGCCTCCCAACAGTACCTTGAAAATTGAATAAAAAATCTCCCCCGTACACTTGGTACGAAGGAGATCCGGAATCTCTGCTATTTGCTGTCACTTATCCGGCTTTTTTGCGCCGGAAGGAGATCACCGCGACACAGGTGCCGATGGCAAAAGCCCCCAGAGCCGCCGCGTAAACCCACCAGCTCACCGGATGGGTTTCATCGGGTGCTGCCTCCACGGTAAAGTGGGTGGTGGCATCTCCCCTTGCCGAGCGAATGGCCAAAGTATGCTCCCCTTCGGCCAACTGCTCCAGGTAGCTTTCCCGCAGCTCTACGATGATGTTGCCTTCCCCATTCCGCTTCTCGTAGCTTTCGGAGGGCAGCACCGCGCCATCTACCAACACCTCGGCAAAGTCCTCAAACGCCGCATCGGAGCGGAAGGTAAGTGTACTGCTTTCGCCCTTTTTCCATCGGGCATCGCTGCCCTGTATGATGCTCGGCGGCACCTTTTCGGTTACTGTATTCTCCGCGGTGAGCTCCGTTTTGCCGTTCGCGTCCGCAAAGTACTTATCACAGGCGGTGCAGTGCCAGCATTCCACCCGGCCATTGGCCGCCGCTGTGGCGGCTATCGCCTCCAGCTTTTCTAGGGAGGCGTGGCGGGTGGGGTCGGTCTTGCCGTATTTGGCGCCGCACAGGATGCAGCTTGCCCGCTGGGTGCAATTGGGGGCGCCGCCGTAGCACTTCCCGTTTTGCTGGTCGAAGCAGCCGCTGGCCGTGCAGCGGCGGATATGGGTCCCATCCCCATTGGAGCGCCAGGGGCCCCACTGATGGATGGTACCGGGGTCCGGCTCATCCTTGCTGTCATCCGGCCGGATGATGACAATGACCCGGTTTTCGGTCCACCGGGCGGTGATGGTCATATCCCCGGCCGGCATGGTGGTGGGAATGGTCTTATCCCAGCCGGCAAAGGTATAACCTGTTTTGGTAGGGTTGGCCGGGGCGGTAATGGCCGTGCCGTAGTCCTGCTTAATGACGATATCCTGCCCGCCGTTTTCCGGCTTAAAGGTGATGGTGTATTGGTTGACCTGCCACTTTGCCGTCAAGGTCATATCCTCGGCCGGCACGGTGGTGGGGATCTCCCGATCCCAGCCGGCAAAGGTGTAGCCTGTTTTGGTAGGGTTGGCCGGGGCGGTAATGGCCGTGCCGTAGTCCTGCTTAATGACGATATCCTGCCCGCCGTTTTCCGGCTTAAAAGTGATGGTGTATTGGTTGACCTGCCACTTTGCCGTCAGGGTCAAATCGGCGGTCACGGGGGTCTCAAAGTTCCATTCGCTTTCGCCGTTGTACCAGCCGATGAAGGTATAGCCCTCTTTAGTGGGGTCGGCAGGTTGGTCGGCAGGGGTGTTGGCACGAATCTGGGATGCTACTTCGCTTCCACCCTCCGACTGGAAGGTGACCGTATAGGCCCCGATGACTTTCCCGTTAAAGGTGCCGCCGGAAATTCTGCCCGGCGTTTCTTCCGGAGCGCTTGTGTCGTTGATATTTGTTACCTTTCCATTAAAAATACCGCCGGAGATGGTGCCGAAAGAACGACCGCTCTCGTTGGTCACTTCGCCACCAAAGGTACCGTTTGTGATGGTACCGCGGTTCACCACCGAGCCGGTAAACTGGCCGCCGGAGATGATGCCATTATTCCACACCAGGCCGGTAAAGGCACCGCCGCTGATGGTCCCCCCATTCGTCACGGAGCCATCGAATGTTCCGCCGATGATCTCGGTGGGACTATTGTTCGCATCGCCGCCGCCGATGGACATGGCGTCGCTCTCCTCACTCGCCGTGCAGCCGCTTACCGTTACATTATCCCGGATGGTCAGATTGCGGACGCTGTAAAGGCCGCCGCCGGCGTATTCATGGTCTACATGGCTTTGGATCGCGCGGCAATCCCGGATGGCAGCCGCACCGGAGAGGACGGTCGTGCCGAAATTGCAGAGACCGCCGCCGCGGGTATCGTCATTATTCGCGGTCTGTGCCACGCAGCCGGTAATGGTCCCGGCAGACATCTCGAACCGGCCGCCATCTTCCACATGAACACCGCCGCCCTCGCGCGCCGTGCAGCCCACGATATTGCCGCCCCGCATGAGGAGCGTGCCGCCTTTCCTCACATAGATACCGCCGCCGCAGGTATTTCCTGCTTCTCCTGTGCCGGTGCCGCCGGTGAGGGCGCCGCCCTTTACCTCTATGATATTTTCTTCGGCGGTGGTTTCATCTGCCAGCTTCCACAGGGCGTTGCTCTTATCGAACTTGTGAACGGCATTGGGATTGCTGTCGATCAGCGTCAGCTCTCCATTTTGGGTGACATGGATCAAGTTGCTGACCCCGCTGGTTGTTTTCAGTAAGTGGCCGTTCAGATCGATGGTCACCGGTCTACTCACCGCCATAAAGGCGGTGATCTCAATATCCCCAGTCAAGCGAATGACCGCGGCATCGGAAGCCAGAGCATCAGACAGGTTTTTTGAATCGGCTACCTCCAAAAAGGTAGTCAGTTGCAAGGTGCTTTCCTTCTGGATATTATAATCTGCTAGAGTGCGGCCGTTCTCCAAAAATCTGCTGCCAAAATACAGGCATTTCCCATCTACCGAAACACCCGTGTTCTGGATCTTCTGCTTGACATTATCGATGCTGTCGCCGCTTTCCACCTCCAGGGTCAGCGGTTCTTGCCAGCCCAGGGCGCTGCCATCCACATAAATTGGAATGGCATGGGCGGTGGTGAACAACATGGCCAGGGCCAGCAGTACGGCTGATATCCTCTTTTTCATTGTTCGGCACCTCCTTACTGTGTCGATGCGGGTTGCTTTCCTCCTCTTTTTAATTATACATCACTCCCGACCGAAATGCCATTGGCAGGTTTGCCCGGAAATGACACGGCTTTATGGGCAATATGGCACAAGGGGCAGAAAAGCCGCCCGTGGGCGGCTTTTGGGGGATGCTTAGGACCCCAGCAGGGTGACTGTGATGGTGAAGGTCTGGCCGCGGCCGGTACGGCTGGCCCGGTACAGGCTTATTTCCACGGTATCGCCGGGCTTGTGCTGTGCCAGGATATCGCTGCAATCGGCACGGCTGGTGATGGCCCAGCCATCAATGGAGGTGATGATATCACCGACCTCGGCGCCCTGACGGCCTACATCGCTGTCCTCATTGATGGACATGATGCGCAGACCCGCCGGGATGCCGTAATAATTGGCTTCATTGCTGCCTACTTCCACCACGGTGATGCCCAGCTGTGCCCGACCGGTCACCCGGCCGTGCTGCATTAAATCGTCCAGAATGGGCAGGGCGGTATTGATGGGGATGGAGAAGCCGATGCCCTCGTAGCCTTCCTCCACCAGCTTGCTGGAGGTGATGCCCACCACCTGGCCGTAGGTATTGATGAGGGGGCCGCCGCTGTTGCCGGGATTGATGGCGGCATCCGCCTGGATGCAGACCATGGTGTAGCCCAGCTCGGTGGTGATGGTGCGCTGCACCGCCGAAATGTAGCCGACGGTTTGGGTGGAGGCCAGCGCCAGACCGCCGGGATTGCCGATGGCGACCACCATTTCGCCGACCTCCAGCTCATCGCTGTTGCCGAAGGTAGCCGCGACCAGCCCCTCGGGCGGGTTCTGCATTTTAAGCAGAGCCAGGTCGCTCTGGTTATCCGCCCCAATGACGGTGGCATCATAGCTATCGCCATTTTGCAGCACGACCTCGAACTTTTCGCCGCCGCTGACCACATGGGCATTGGTGATGATGTAGCCGTTTTCCGAAAGGACGATGCCGCTGCCCTGCGCGGTGGCGCTGCTGCCGTAGGTGATGATGCCCACCACCGAGGGGGCGCACTTTTTATAGATGCCGGCGGGAGTCAAAAGGCCGTCTTCGGTGGTATCCGGCACATTATCCTCCGGCTTGTTCTGCTGGTCGATCTCCGGCAGGTGCTCCAGCTCATTGCCGATGGACGAATCCTGATCCGGCTGCGGGGCAGGCTTGCTGCCCCAGACGGAGGCCCCGACGCACAGCGCCCCCACCAGCAGGATGACCACCCCCATGGCGATGAGGAAGTACTTCAGGCCGCTGCTTTTCCGGGCGCGGGCGGGGCTTTGGCCGTAGTTGCCCCGGTAATCCTGGTAATCCCAGTGGTAGTTGCTGTCATTGCTGCGGTTTCTCATGCTGTTTCTCCTCCCGGCCGGCAGCGGGGGCCGCCGGCAATGTGGTAAAGCTGGCATCTACCATAGGGGCTTTGCGGTTGACGCCTTTTTTGTAGTGGGCGGGGTCGGCCTTGAGGCCGAATACAAACTCGGTGTATTCCCCGGGCTGGCTGCGGACGAAAATCTCGCCCTCGTGGACATTCATAATGGTGCGGCAGATGGAAAGCCCCAGGCCTACGCCGTTTTTATCCAGGCTGCGGCTGCGGTCGGTCTTGTAGAACCGGTCGAAGAGCCGCGGGATCTCCTCCGGCAGGACGCCGGAGCCGGTATTGCGCACCGCTACCATGATATTCTCGCCATCGGTATAAAAGTCGAAGGAAAGCTTGCCCCCTTCATTGACAAATTTGACGGCGTTATCGATGAGATTATACACCACCTGCTGGATGAGGTCGGCATCGGCCAGCACCCAGTAGCGGTCGGTATCCAGTCCCTCCACCTCGATGTGCTTTTCCTCCAGCCGCTGCTCAAAACCCAGCAGGGTATTGGTGACAAGGGAGGTGATCTCCACCTCGGTGGGCTGGATGGTGCGCTCGCCGGCCTCGATCTGGCTGAGGGTGAGCATATTGCGCACCAGGCGGGAAAGGCGCTGGACCTCACTGGAGACAATGCGCAGATAGTGGTTCTGCCGCTCCGGCGGGATGGTGCCATCCAGGATACCATCGACAAAGCCGCCGATGGTGGTCATGGGGGTTTTTAATTCATGGCTGACATTGGCGGTAAAGCTGCGGCGCACCGATTCGGTGAGGGCCAGCTCGGTGGCCATGTTATTGAAGGCGGAGGCCAGCCGCCCGATCTCATCATCGCCCTCCACCGGCACCCGGACCGAAAAGTCGCCCTTGGCAAAGGCACGGGTCGCCGCGGCCATCTGCCGCAGGGGGTTTACCAGGCTGGTGGTGACAAAATAAATGACGATAAAGCTGACCACCAGCACCACGATGGCCGCAATGAGGAACATCTGGAGCATATCGCCGGCCAGAGCACGGTTGGCAGCCCGGGCGGTGGCCATAACGGCACCCACCAGAAGGCCGTTTTCATCCACCACGGGGGTGGCCACGGCGTACTGGGGGTCTTCCCCGGTGCCGGCCATGACCACGGAGCCCTGATAGCTGCCGGTTTTGGAGAGGCTATCCAGGACAGCCTGCGGCACCGACTGGGGGATGGCGCTCTCGGTAGTATGGGCCATAATGAGGATATTGCCCTTGTTATCGGAAAGGTAGATGTCGGCCTCGATGGCGGAGCCCAGCACGGCATACACCGGCTGCAGGGTATCGCTGCTGACATAGCGGTACTCGTGGGCGGCGTAATTTTCCATGGTGAGGCGGGCGGCCTGGGTCACATTTTTCTCCAGCAGGCTGATTTTTTCCTCCCGCAGGTAGTCATTGGCCAGCACCATAAAGATGGAGCCGACCAATACCATACTGAGCAGAATGATGGCGCAGCACACCGAATAGTACTTGCCCATCAGGGTTTTCTGCGAAGTTTTCATTCTTATTCCTTGACCTCGAACTTATAGCCGACGCCCCAAACGGTCTTGAGGCTCCACTGATCGCTGACGCCTTCCAGCTTTTCGCGCAGGCGCTTGATGTGGACATCGACGGTGCGGCTGTCGCCGTAGTACTCGAAGCCCCAGACCTCATCCAGCAGCTGATCGCGGGTGAATACGCGGTTGGGGTGGCTGGCCAGGTGGAACAGGAGCTCCAGCTCCTTGGGCGGGGCATCCACGACCTTGCCATCCACTTTGAGCTCGTAGCGGGTCATATTGACGGTGAGCTTATCGTAGCTGACCTCCTTGACCTCACCTTCGGCGGTGCCGGCGGGGCTGCTGCGGCGCAGCACGGCCTTGATGCGGGCCACGATCTCCTTGGTATCGAAGGGCTTGACAACATAGTCATCGGCGCCCAGCTCCAGGCCCAGCACCTTATCGAAGGTTTCGCCCTTGGCGGTGAGCATGATGATGGGGCAATCGCTCTTTTGGCGGATCTGCCGGCAAACCTGCCAGCCATCCAGCTTGGGCATCATGATATCCAGGAGGATAAGAGAGGGCTTTTCGCTCTCGAACTTGGCCACGGCTTCTTCGCCATCGTGGGCCATTACCACCTCGAAGCCCTCCTTTTCCAGGTACAGGCGCAGCAGCTCGCAGATATTCAGGTCGTCATCGGCTACCAGGATCTTGTCCATCATTGCTATTTCCTCCTTACAGGTCATAGTATTCTAACTTACATTATAGCACCGGCGGGGTCTTTTGCATAGCGCCGAATGTGGCGATTTTGTTAAAAAATTGTGAGGAGGGCGGACGCTGGCAAGGAACAGGCGTCACCGCCCTAAAATTTTCCGTTGCCCACCTGCGGCGCCCATGGTAAAATGATAGAAAACCTGCCGCAGCGGCAAAAACATACAGGAGAAAACGCCATGAAAAAGATGCTATCACTCGCAATCGCTTTGGCACTTTGCTTTAGCCTTTGCGCCTGCGTCGGCAACGCCCCGCAGGGAAAGTCCGCATTGGACTGGGACGCAATGCAGGAGGAACTGCAGGCCTCCTCGGAGGTTCTGACCGCGCAGCTGACCAACTTTGCCTTTTACTCTGGAGATATCCTGGGGAGCTCCGCCTATCCGTTGGAGGACCGGCAGATCCATCTTTTTATTTTGAGTACGGTAATGTTCATGGAGGAGGAGAAATACCTGTACCATGATTTTGTCACCATGGATGATGAGGGATGTTACCACTTTCCAAAAGAAAAGATACAGCAGATGGCCGAGGAGGTGTTTGATATTCCGGATTATGAGTTTGGTGAAGATACCTATGTTCCCGAAACCGGGGAGTATGTGTTTTGGTCCGGCTTTGGATGGGGGAATACTCCGGTGTGCAGGAACACGGAGGTTCAAATTGATCGGGAAAAATCCGAGGTAAGCGTCAGTTACGAACTGCACGGCAATGTATATTATGAAAATCCCTATAAAATTGGGGACTTCCGGACCCGTTTCTCCGTAATGACACGGCCGGACGGCAGCTTCTTCCTGCATTATCTGGATACCGTTTCCCTCTGATGAGGCAGGTCACACCCCCAGCAGCAAGCGGACCGCAAGGGCACTGACCAGCGCCGCGGTCAGATCCCCGGTGAGGGCAGCGGCCATGGTGTGGCGGGTACGGCGGATCCCCACCGCGCCGTAGTAGACCGCGATAGCGTAGAAGGTGGTCTCTGAGGCGGCGGCCAGCACACTGCCTACCCGCCCGATGAAGCTATCCGGGCCGTATTCCCCCAGCAGCTGGTGCAGCAGGGCGGTACCGCCGCTGCCGGAGACCGGCCGCAGCAGGGCCAATGGCAGTACCTCCGCCGGGAAGCCGATAAGCTGAGTCACGGGGCGAAGGAAGCCGGTGAGGACATCCAGGGCGCCGCTGTGGCAGAACATGGTGACCACCGTAAGCAGGCAGACCAAGGCCGGGGTGATGGAGGCGGCGGTTTTGAGCCCCTCTTTGGCTCCCTGCAAAAAGCAATCGAACACATCCACGCCGGAGCAGAGGCCCCAGCTGAACAGGCCGGTGATGAGCAGCGGGATGAACCAGGCACTGAATGACATGGAATGCCCTCCCTTTTGATGAAATTCGCGGATGGGGTGAAGGGTGCCCGCAGAGCGCTCCGGCTAGGCCGGAGCCGGCGGCCGAAGGCCACCGAAACCGCCCGGAAGGGCGGTTTGCCCTGCGGGCGCCCCACCTCCTGCACGGGCCTGCCTTTATTCCGGCCGGTGGGACTTCCCGCGCAGCAGGCGGTCCAGCAGCAGGACCACGGCCAGGGACGAAAGCCCGGTGAGCCATACCGCCGGCAGGATCTCCATGGGGGCGGCGGAGCCGGCCTGCTGCCGCAGCACGGCGCAGGTGGTGGGGATGAGCTGGAGGGAGGCGGTATTCATCGCTACAAAGGTGACCATGGCATTGCTGGCGCTGTCCTTATGGGGATTCAACTTTTGCAGCTCCCGCATGGCGGCAAGGCCCAAGGGAGTGGCGGCATTGCCCAGACCCAGCAGATTGGCGGAAAGATTCATGCAGATGGCCTGCATAGCGGGGCTGCCCTGCGGCACCGTGGGGAACAGCCACCGGGTGAGGGGATGCAGCAGCCGGGCCAATGCTTCCGTAAGGCGGCAGCGGCGGGCAATTTCCATCAGGCCGCTCCACAGGCACAGCATGCCGGTTAGGGCAATGACCAGGCTTACGGCTTCCCCGCAGCCGGAAAGCGCCGCGGCGGAGAGCGCTTCCATCCGGCCGGTGAAGGCCGCGGTGACGACCGAAAAAACAAGCAGGGCGGTAAGGATACCGTTCAGCATGGGCGGAGCTCCTTTCTTCATTTTTTAGGGAGTAGAGATGATTTATCAACATCTTTTTCTCCTTACGGGAGCGTATTGCGCTAATGTTTTCCTTTTTTGATGCTTTTTATCGAATTATGTAAAATAATGGAATTTGTGCGCATTTTATCAATTTTAGCAACAATAACCAAAAAAACGGCAAATTAGGGGCAAAAATTATCCACAAGATTTGCGAAATTGTGCTAATTACCTCTTGAATTTCATGGAAAATAATAGTACACTTAGTAGCAAGGTAGAGAAAAAGCGAGAATATTAGAAGATATTGTAAACCGCCAGCAAACCACCTAACTTTATTAAGGAGGAACCTGTACCATGAAATCCACCGGTATCGTAAGAAAAGTTGACAACCTCGGCCGTATCGTTCTCCCTGTAGAGCTTCGCCGCACCCTCGGCATCGACATCCACAGTGATGTTGAAATTTATGTAGACGGTGATCAGGTCATTCTTAAGAAGTACCTGCCCTGCTGCATTTTCTGCGGCTCCAAGGAAGAGCTGGCTACCTATGACGACAAGTATGTCTGCCGCAGCTGCCGCACCAAGCTGGGCAAGCTGTAATTCCCAAACCACAAAAGACAAGCAAGGCCCCTGCCATATGGCGGGGGCTTTCTTTTTTGCGGCGGCCCGGCGGCGAGGGCGGGGCCTTTTTTGCAAAGGTATAAACTGAGCGCCTACCCGACGGAGGCTAATTTGTGGGCGCCTGGCGGCGTCGCACTGATTTTGCAGAGTGCAAGACCCGTACAGTTCGCCGCCGGGGCGTTTGATGACATAGTTTGCGCCAACAACCCCTCCGTCAGCCGATCGGCTGACACCTCCCCTTACACAGGGGAGGCTTTTGGATGGTGCAGTGTCACACTCCTTACACTGGGGAGGCTTTAGGGGAACGCGAAAGGCCCCCTTTCCCGGTGGGAAAGGGGGCCGTATTGGATGGGGCATTATTCGCCGGCGGGTTTTACCGGGGCGTTCTTGGTGACGGTGAGGGAAACGGTATCCTCCAGCACGGCATCGGCGGGCAGCAGCTTGGCCATGACGACATAGCGGTAGTCATTGGGATAGTGCAGCTTGGTATCATCCGCCAGACGGTAGGTGCAGGTGGAGAGGGTGAGGATCTTATCGTTGCTGGTCACTTCCACATCATAATCGTAGAAGGAAAGATCCTGGGCCTTTTTGATGAGGCTATTGAAGGTGGCATCGGCGGGGTTGGGGTTGATGTAGTCGAACTTGATATCGGTGTAGAATACCGCAAATACCTGCCAGACCATGTCCTCTTCGATAGTGGAGTAGTAGATATAAGGATGGGTCTTGGCAAAATCCTCGTCCTGATACTTCAGCAGCTGAGCGAACTTGGGGCCATTTGCGTGGTTCTGATAATCGGTCAGCAGGGCATTTTCAGCCCGACCCAGATTGTGGCCGTAGATGACGGTATTCTTCGAGATGGTGGAGCGATTGCCGCTGGTGCAGCGGAAATCGGCATAGTAGCAGCCGTCGTTATCGTTCTCACCATTGGCATTGCGGCGCAGGTAGTACTTGTTATCATCGTTATAATTGACCTTGACCACCACATCATTGACGGTGGTGCCATCAATATACAGCCAGCCGATGGTATCCTTGTTCTTCTGCTGCATGGCCAGCGTATTTTCCAGCATGGTCTTTTGCAGTTCCTTGAGGATCTCCTCCTTGGAGGGCTCATCGGGATTGGGGTTATCAGGATCGGTGGGGGTAGTGGGATTGCTGGGATCGGTCGGATCGGTGGGGTCGCTGGGGTCTTTGCCGCAGGCGGCAAAGGCAAATACCATGCAGAGTGCCAGCAGCAGGGCCAGCAGGCGTGTTGTCGTTTTCATAATGTTCCTCGTGCCTTTTCTTGTAAATTGGCCCCGGCGGGGGCTTTGTTCCGCATCATTTTACACCATGGCGGCGGCGCTTGTCAATGAACGGGCGGGCAGAACGGGGGACTTTGCAAAAAAGTTCGGATTCTGTTTACAAATAGGGGAAAAATAACTATACTAAGGGAGGGGAGTTTGCCTCCCCCAATTTAACTGCAAGGAGATAATAAATTATGCTGATTACAAAAGATATGGGCATCATGGAGATCGTACAGAAATATCCTGCTACTGTAGAGGTACTGCAGCGCTTCGGCATGGGGTGCATCGGCTGCGCCGCCGCCCACTTTGAGAACATTGAGCAGGGCGCCCTGGCCCACGGCATTGATGTACCCCGGCTGATGGAGGCCCTGAACGAGGCTGCCGCCAAGGCGTAAGATCTGACTGGAGCTGATGCAGGGGGCGGGTGGGGCCGCAGGCCGCCCGC
>OIWM01003656.1_pt1 | contig 10898 bp, 8 predicted proteins | sample 1587451 | NCBI WGS metagenome assembly OIWM01 (sample SAMEA3888907, study PRJEB22519) | human gut metagenome | biome: human gut; feature: human-associated habitat; material: faeces | place: Denmark | collected 2011
CATCTTAAGTATCGGTATGGCGGTCGATGCGAACGTCATTATCTTCGCGCGTATCCGTGAGGAGATTGCGACGGGCAAGACGGTCAATTCTTCAATGAAGATCGGTTTTAAGAAGGCAATGTCAGCCATCCTTGACGGCAACATCACAACGATCATCGCGGCGCTGGTACTGATTGCGCTGGGTTCCGGAACAGTCAAGGGCTTTGCATACACTCTGATGATTGGTATTGTGCTTTCCATGTTTACGGCACTTGTTGTGACGAGATGGATCCTGTATTCCTTCTATGCCATCGGTATCCGTGACGAGAAGTTCTATGGCCGTGCAAAAGAGCGCAGGACGTTGAACTTCCTCGGAAAGAGAGGCGTATTCTTTACAGTTTCCCTGGCAATGATTGCAGCGGGATTTATCGGAATGGGTGTTCATGCAGCAAAGGGAAGCGGAGCATTGAACTATGGTCTTGACTTCGTAGGAGGTACTTCAACGACAGCAGACTATGGCAAGGATTACACGATTGAAGAGATTGAGAATACCATCGTTCCTGTTGTTGCGGATGTGATCGGCGACAAGGACATCATGGCGAACAAAGTGGAAGGTACGACACAGATTACGGTGAAAACGCGTACCCTGACGCTGGATGAGAGAGATACGCTGGAGCAGGCATTGGTGGATCAGCTTGGAGCAGATGAGTCTTCCATCACATCACAGAGTATCAGCTCGACTGTCAGCAGTGAGATGCGTTCCGATGCCATTGTTGCCGTGATCGTATCTTCGATCTGCATGTTGATTTATATCTGGTTCCGGTTCAAGGATATCCGTTTCGGTGCAAGTGCGATTATTGCGTTGCTGCACGATGTGCTGGTAGTGCTTGCGGTTTATTCACTGCTTCGTATTTCCGTTGGAAATACCTTTATCGCATGTATGCTGACGATCATCGGTTACTCTGTCAATGATACGATCGTTATTTTCGACCGTATCCGTGAGAACCTGGGCAGGACAGCAGCAAAGCAGACGCCGGAGCTTCTGGCGGAGGTTGCCAACAAGAGTTTGACACAGACGCTTTCACGAAGCATCAATACGTCTCTGACAACCTTTATCATGGTATTCATGTTGTTTTTACTCGGTGTTGCAAGTATCCGTGAGTTTGCACTTCCGTTGATGGCAGGCCTGCTCTGCGGAGCATATTCTTCCATCTGTATTGCAACGGAGCTGTGGTACATCATGAGACTGCATCTTGGCAAGAACAGACTGATCAAGAAATAAAACAAATATTAGGGGCTGCAATACATTGACCAAAGATGTATTTGCAGTCCTTTCTATTTCCCTGCAGGAAAAAGGAAAATAACGGGAAGCAGGCATGAAGAAACGTAGGATAGCGTGTATAATGGCATGACGCAGAGATTGACCCTGCCATATTTACCTTCTGGCAGTACAGTGAAAAAGGGAAGTGTGGATGGAATTGAGGGAGCGGTAGATCTGGATGTCCAGTTTGTGGAGTGACATGAAAACGGTCATTGAGGAGAAATGAGATGGATGGGATGAAGTTGTTTGCAATCTATTTGGTGGTTATGAATGTGCTCGGTGTGGCGGTCATGTGGTCGGATAAGAGGCGCGCCAGACTGCACCGGTGGCGGATTCCGGAGAAGGTGCTCTTTGGCGTGAGCCTGCTCGGGGGAAGCGCGGGAACCTGGGCAGGAATGTATTTGTTCCGCCACAAGACGAAGCACTGGTATTTTGTGGCCGGAATGCCGCTCATTCTGGTTTGCCAGGCGGCACTTGCAATTTATCTGGTGCACTTATATGTTTTATAACAAATTGTTATAGACGGTATGTGTTTTCTGATTGAATAAAGATACAAAGTCATTTATAATGAGTAGCATAGCCGTAGAAAGACAAATGTTCTTCGTAGAAAGACACTGCGGCGGTTCAGGAAGGGAGAATACATACGATGTATACAATGGAAGATATCGAAGCGGTAGATATGGAAATCGCACAGGCAATAAAGGATGAGTTTGACAGACAGAACAGTCATATCGAGCTGATCGCATCGGAGAACTGGGTAAGCCCGGCGGTGATGTCTGCGATGGGAAGCGTTTTGACTAATAAATATGCGGAAGGCTATCCGGGGAAGCGCTATTACGGCGGATGCGACTGTGTGGATGTCGTGGAGGAGCTGGCAAGAGAGCGCGCGAAGAAGCTGTTCGGCTGTGACTATGTCAACGTGCAGCCACATTCCGGAGCACAGGCAAATATGGCAGTGCAGTTCGCTGTTTTAAAGCCGGGCGACACCGTGATGGGTATGAACCTGGATCATGGCGGACACCTTACGCATGGCTCACCAGTCAATTTTTCCGGAACCTATTTTCATATCGTACCGTACGGTGTGAATGACGAGGGATTCATCGATTACGACAAGGTGATGGAGATTGCCCTTGAGTGCAAGCCGAAGATGATCATTGCCGGTGCCAGTGCCTACGCGCGCACGATCGACTTTAAGAAATTCCGTGAGATCGCGGACGCCTGCGGTGCTGTGCTCATGGTTGACATGGCGCACATCGCCGGTCTGGTTGCGGCGGGACTTCATCCAAGCCCGATCCCGTATGCGGATGTCGTGACAACGACCACGCACAAGACTCTGCGCGGACCGCGCGGCGGAATGATTCTCTGCAATCAGGAAGCAGCAGACAAGTACAACTTTAACAAGGCGATCTTCCCGGGAATCCAGGGAGGTCCGCTGATGCATGTGATCGCCGGTAAGGCAGTTTGCTTCAAGGAAGCACTTGAGCCTGAGTATAAAACATATATGGAGCAGGTTGTTAAAAATGCGAAAGCACTCTGTAACGGTTTGAAAGCACGCGGAGTTAAGATTGTTTCGGGAGATACAGATAACCATCTGATGCTTGTAGACCTGTCGGGAACAGAGACAAGCGGAAAAGAGCTGGAGAAGCGTCTTGATGATGCTCATGTAACAGCGAACAAGAATACAATTCCGAATGATCCTCGTTCACCGTTTGTAACAAGTGGTGTAAGACTTGGAACACCAGCGGTTACAACACGTGGAATGAAGGAAGATGATATGGATAAGATTGCAGAGATTATTGCAATGGTAATCGAAAGTGAAGAGAATGTAGAGAAAGCAAAAGCAATGGTTGCTGAGCTGACTGCAAAATATCCACTTTGTTAATAAAATAATTATATCCGGCAAAACTGCATTTCGCGTGTAAGCGTAATGTAGATTGCCGGGGTGTGCAACAAAAAAAGAGCTTAAAAAGCTCTTTTTTGTTAATCGAATTTCTGTATTACTTTTAAAAATTAAATACGGTCTATTTATTAATTAAAAGGTACATAAAGTCTTGATTAAAGTTTCACTACGTTAACAGCCTGAGGTCCTTTAGCGCCTTCTGTTACTTCGAACTCAACAGCCTGGCCCTCTTCGAGAGATTTGAATCCATCCATTACAAGTCCTGAATAATGAACAAAAATGTCATTGCCTTCAGCGTCAGAGATAAATCCGTAACCCTTCTGGTTATTAAACCATTTTACTGTACCTGTCATTGTGTTGCCCTCCATTAAAAGAATATAAGTTGTTAAATCATCACAGTTTACAATGCGCTGAAAACTGTAATATTGTGTCAATATAAATTCATATTGACACTTTGTCTATTGTAGCATGTTTAACAAAGAAAGTCAAATGTAATCTTTTTTGATTTGTAGAAAAATGACAAAAACATGTGAAGTGACGTAAAATCGATTTCAACAATTTGTAAATATCATTTAGCATATCGGATTTATAAGATTGGTGAAAAATAGAAGTGCGAGGAAAGATTATTTTACGAATGGATTGGAAAAATAAAGGATGTCGATTGAAAAAAGAATTGAAGTATTATATAATTTAACCAATGTCTATGAAATATTTTATTTCAAGGAGGATTTGTGTATATGATAACGATTGAAGGAAAAAGCGTATTTGGTGGAGTATCCATTGGCAAGCTGATGTTCTATAAGAGAAACGAAAAGGTGATCAGAAGAACACATGTAGATGATGTGGATGCAGAATGGAAGAGATTCGAAGAGGCTAAGAATACAGCAATCGACCAGCTGAAAGTTCTCTACGACAAAGCCATTGAAGATGTAGGTGAGGCCAACGCCATGATCTTTGAGATTCACCAGATGATGCTTGATGATCTGGATTATCTGGAATCTATTGAAGGAATTATCCGTACACAGAATGTGAATGCAGAGTATGCTGTTTCAACAACAGCTGATAACTTTGCACAGATGTTTGCATCTATGGATGATGCATATATGCAGGGACGTGCAGCAGATGTGAAGGACGTTTCCGAGCGTGTACTTGATATTCTCTGCGGAGTGAGCAACGGAACACGTGAGATGACAGAACCTTGTATTGTTGCTGCAGATGATCTCGCACCAAGTGAGACAGTACAGCTTGACAAAGAGAAGGTACTTGGATTTGCTACAATGTATGGTTCTTCTAACTCTCATACAGCGATCCTTGCAAGAACAATGAATATTCCGGCTGTAATCGGAATGGGAGAAGCTCTTAATCCGAAATATGACGGAGAGATGGCTATCATTGATGGATTTACAGGAACACTCTATGTGGATCCGGATGAAGAGACACTCGCAAAGATGCAGGAGAAGCGTGCGAAAGACCTTGAGCAGAAGGAACTTCTGAATCAGCTTAAAGGAAAAGAGAATGTGACAAAGAGCGGACAGAAGATCAATGTCTATGCGAACATTGGTAACGTATCTGATCTTGGTGCAGTACTTAAGAATGATGCAGGCGGAGTAGGTCTGTTCAGAAGTGAGTTCCTTTATCTTGAGAACAGTACTTATCCGACAGAAGAACAGCAGTTTGCAGCTTACAAACAGGTTGTAGAAAGCATGGCAGGAAAGAAAGTCATCATTCGTACACTTGATATCGGAGCAGACAAGCAGGTTGATTATTTCAATCTTGCAAAAGAAGAGAACCCGGCACTTGGATACAGAGCAATCCGTATCTGCCTGACAAGACCGGAGATCTTCAAGACTCAGCTTCGTGCACTTTACCGTGCATCCGTATATGGAAATCTTTCCATCATGTTCCCAATGATCATTTCTGTAAAAGAAGTTCGTAAGATCAAAGAGATCATCGAAGAAGTGAAGGCAGAGTTGAGAGAAGAAGGACTTCCATTTAAGGAAGACGTAGAACTTGGTATTATGATCGAGACACCGGCATCAGTTATGATGAGCCGCGAACTTGCGAAAGAAGTTGATTTCTTCAGTGTTGGAACAAATGACCTGACACAGTATACACTGGCAATTGACCGTCAGAACCTTGCTCTTGATGAGTTCTATGATCCACATCATCCGGCAGTGCTTGCTATGATCAAGATGGCAGCAGATAATGCACACGCAGAAGGAAAATGGATCGGAATCTGTGGAGAACTTGGAGCGGACCTTGAACTGACAGAAGAGTTCCTGAAAATGGGACTGGACGAGCTGTCTGTATCTCCGGCGATGGTACTGCCGCTGAGAAAGAAGATTCGCGAGTGTGAGTAATTTGTGCTTTTGAGGGGAATAAAAAAGCTGAAACAGGCACCGTGTGTGGTTTCTGTTTCGGCTTTTTCTAGTTAATTAATATAAAATTTATGTTGTATTTATATAGAAATATGAGTATGATTAGAGTAACGTAATTGCTCTTGTAAGCATGAGAAAGGGGGCGGATTTTTTGGAGAGGGAGATTTTTTTGTGGCTGGGGCTTATGGTAGTGTTTTTGATTATTGAGCTTGCCACGGTTGGTCTGACTTCAATCTGGTTTTCGGGCGGTGCGCTTGCGGCGTTATTAGTTTCGCTTGCCGGAGCGGGAATGGTGATACAGATTGCTGTATTCGTAGTCGTTTCAGCAGTGCTTGTGATCTTTACCAGACCTTTTGCAGCGAAGTATGTTAATGTGCATCATGTGAAGACAAATTGTGATGAATTGATCGGAAGTGTTGTTAAGGTGACAGAGACGGTTGATAATTTTGCACAGACCGGTACTGCAATTGCGCAGGGAAAGGAATGGACTGCACGGTGTAAGTCGGACAAGGACAGAATTGAGAAAGATTCGCTTGCTAAAGTAACAGCAATTTCCGGAGTAAAACTGATTTTAGAGAAATGTAAGGAGGATGAGCTATGATATTTGGACTTATTATTTGGATGATCATTATTATGATCGTGGTGTGGCTTCTTGTGTCGAATATCCGTATTGTTCCGCAGGCGCATGCGTATGTTGTAGAGCGACTTGGCGGATACAAGGAGACATGGGGCGTTGGATTACATTTTAAGGTGCCGATCCTTGACCGTGTGGCAAAAAGAGTTTCCTTGAAAGAACAGGTTGTTGATTTTGAACCACAGGCAGTGATCACGAAGGATAATGTTACCATGCAGATCGATACGGTTGTATTCTATCAGATCACTGACCCGAAGAAGTATGCATACGGAGTAGAAAGTCCGATTGCGGCAATCGAGAATCTGACAGCAACAACACTCCGTAATATCATCGGAGATCTGGAATTAGATGAGACACTGACTTCCCGTGAGACGATCAACTCCAAGATGCGTACGATCCTTGATATTGCAACAGATGAGTGGGGAATCAAGGTGAATCGTGTTGAACTGAAGAATATCATGCCACCGAAGGCAATCCAGGATGCAATGGAGAAGCAGATGAAAGCAGAGCGTGAACGCCGTGAAGCAATCCTGCGTGCAGAAGGAGAGAAGAAGTCTACGATTCTTGTTGCAGAAGGAGAAAAGGAATCTGTGATCCTGGAGGCAGAGGCATCTAAGCAGGCAGCAATCCTGAAAGCAGAAGCTGAAAAACAGAAACGGATCAAAGAAGCAGAGGGACAGGCAGAAGCGATTCGTTCTGTACAGAAAGCGACAGCAGAAGGTATTGAGTATATTAAGAATGCCGGAGCAGATGATGTTGTTCTTACATTAAAGAGTCTGGAGGCATTTGCCAAGGCGGCAGACGGAAAAGCGACGAAGATCATCATTCCTTCAGAGATTCAGGGAATTGCAGGACTTACGAAAACAATCGCAGAAGTTGCCCGTACAGAAACAAGCGTTGCAAAAGAAAAAGAAGTAAAGTAAAATAAAAGATGTATTTCACGTGCCAATCTGTCAAAAGATTGGCACAATGTGTTTTACAACGATAATATTTTGGAGTGCAAATGAAATGGAAACAGAGAAAATCATCAGGTTATCGGTTCGGAATCTGGTTGAATTCATATTAAAAGAAGGTGACATTGATAACAGGATTTCAGGTACGCTGGATAAAGATGCGATGCTGATGGGAGGACGCCTTCACCGAAAGATCCAGCGTATGATGGGCTCAAACTATCAGGCAGAAGTTTCCTTAAAACTGCAGCTTCCGTGTGAGGGATTCCAATTAAAACTGGAAGGACGTGCGGATGGAATTCTCCTTGAATCAGAAAAGACAATAATAGATGAGATCAAAGGCGTCGTGCGTTCCCTTGATCGAGTGGAGCGTCCTGTGCCGGTTCATCTTGCTCAGGCAAAATGTTACGCATATATTTATGCCAGACAGCAGGGATTAAAGCAGATCAGTGTTCAGATGACCTATTGTAATCTTGATACTGAAGATGTGAAAAGATTTCGGGAAGAGTATACATTTGAAGAATTAGAAAAATGGTTTCTTGATCTGGTTCATCAGTATGAACGTTGGGCAAAACTGCAGATTGAGTGGGAAAAGAGAAGAGATGCTTCGATTCATCAGACCGAATTTCCATTCGTATATAGAGAAGGGCAGTTTGACCTGGCAGCTTCCGTATATCGTACAATTTATCACAAAAAGAAATTATTTATCCAGGCCTCAACAGGAACCGGAAAGACGATGGCAGTATTGTATCCGGCGGTGAAAGCAATCGGAGAAGGATTAGGGGATAAATTATTCTATTTGACAGCAAAGACGATCACAAGAACCGTGGCGGAGCAGGCATTTTCTATTCTTGAAGAAAAGGGTCTTGCCTTTCGTTCAATTACATTGACTGCGAAAGAGAAGATCTGCTTTTGTGAGGAGACAGAATGCAATCCGGATGCTTGTCCTTATGCAAAAGGTCATTTTGACCGGGTGAATGATGCAGTTTATGACATGTTAGAAAAGCAAAAGAAGCTGACACGGGAATCAATTGAAAGACAGGCAGAAGATTTTCATGTATGTCCGTTTGAACTATCTCTTGATCTGTCAGAATGGGCGGATGGGGTGATCTGTGATTATAATTATGTGTTCGATCCGACGGCACATTTGAAACGATTTTTTGCAGACAATGTCAGCGGAGATTATTTGTTTCTGATCGATGAAGCACACAACCTTGTGGAACGTGGACGGGAAATGTATAGTGCTTCCATCTATAAAGAAGACATTCTCGAGGTGAAAAAACTGATGAAGGACCGAGATAAAAAACTTGTGAAGAGTCTGGAATCTGTCAATAAATGGATGCTTGAGATGAAACGCGAGTGCGAGAATTATCGGTTGGTGGAAAGTGTTTCTCCATTTGCAGTAAAACTTATGAATCTTCTGACTCAAATGGAAAGATATCTTGAAGAAGAGCGGAATGCAGGAAATGCAGAGCAGCCGGATGCATTTATGGAACTCTTTTTCCAGGTAAGGCGGTTTTTGGAAATTCATGAACTGTTGGATGAAAATTATATACAGTATACAGAACTGGAAGGAAACGGAAGATTCAAAATAAAGTTGTTCTGTGTAAATCCGGCGCAGAATCTGAATCAGTATTTAAAACTTGGGAATTCTACAATATTTTTCTCGGCAACATTGCTTCCAATCGATTACTATAAACAATTACTATCTGTTGAGAAGGATGATTATGCAGTCTATGCTGAATCTAAGTTCCCACAGGAGAACAGGAAAATTCTGATCGGAAGTGAAGCAAGCACAAAATATACACAAAGAGGTACAGAAATGTATCGCAAAATTGCCGATTATCTGAGAAGCACAGTGGATGGGAAGAATGGAAACTATATTGCATTTTTTCCTTCCTATCAGTTTATGGAGGATGTTTTGGAAGAGTTTGAAAAACTGTCATCCGGAGTAGAACTGGTAGTTCAATCGCAATTTATGTCAGAAAATCAGAGAGAAGAATTCTTGGAAATGTTTGAAGAAGAAAGAGATCATCCGATGCTTGGATTTTGTGTGATGGGTGGTGTATTTTCAGAAGGAATCGATCTTACACATGACAGATTGATCGGAGTGATCGTTGTCGGAACAGGAATTCCACAGGTGTGCAATGACAGAGAAATCGTGAAAAATTATTTTGACCAGAGAGGGATGCGAGGATTTGATTATGCGTACCTTTATCCCGGAATGAATAAAGTACTTCAGTCCGCAGGAAGAGTGATCCGCACCGAAGATGACAAAGGAATTATCCTTCTGCTTGATGACCGTTTTCAGAATCGGCAGTATCAGCAGCTATTTCCGAGGGAGTGGAAGGAATACGAAGTGTGTGGGCGGAAAGAGATAAAAGAAAAGATGGAAGAATTCTGGGAGAATCGATAAATGAAAAATAAGAATCGTTATTGGATAAAGAAAAAGTGATTCAAGAATATTTGTAACTGTTCAGAGCCAGATGAAATTTCATAAAACAGGTATAAAATGCTTGCATTTTAAGGCTGATTTTAAAATTCTGCTTGGCTCCGAACAGTACAAAATTTTACTGTTCTTCAAAATAGTTCAAAAATTCCTGTGCAGGCTTAGCCAGAGGAAGCTGCTCGTTGTAAGCAATCACAAGAGAACGCTCCGGCATCTCTTCTTCCATATCCAGCTTGAAGATACCATCATTGTTCTCAGAAAGACAATAATCCGGAATGAATGCGATTCCAAGCCCAATTCTTGCAAGATCGATCAGAAGATCATTGCTTGTAAGTTCGATCTCAGGAACCAGGTCAAGCTGATGCTGCTGGAACAGGCGATGAATAAACTCGTTTGTCGTACTGTTCTTATCCAGCATCAGGATCGGATAGTGGAGCAGATCGGCAAGTGTAAGTTTCTTTTCCCTTAATTCAGGATAATTGTTTCCGGCAATGAAAACATCATGGAAATTTTTGATCTTCATAGAGGCAGAAATATTGTTGAGCGCTGCGTTCGGATAATTGACAACAATCAAATCCACCAGTCCGTTCTTTAAAAGCTCTGTACATCTTAAAGAAGTCTGGTTGATAACTTTAATATGTACATTCGGGAAAGTCTTATGGAATTTCTCAAGGTATGGAACAAGGAAATATCTGCAGATCGTGTCACTTGCACCGATGCGGATCTGCCCACCGGTAGAAGCGGCATCTAAAAGCTGAGCCTCACCTTTCTGGATCAGATTCATGGCCGGTTCAATGTGGCGCAGGAGAATCTCTCCTTCCGGTGTGAGCTGGACTTTCTTTGTGCTTCGGATAAAAAGCGTCTGATCCAGTTTTCGTTCGAGTGTTTTGATCGACTGGCTGACAGCAGACTGTGAAATAAACAGCTGCTTGGATGCCTCTGAGAAATTCAATGTGGTGGCGACGTGATAAAATACTTTGTATAATTCGTAGTTTATATCCATCATTTTTGATAAGTCCTCCTTATAACTGCTTCCAGTATAACAAAATCTTGTGGGTGCATCCAGTATTTTCACAAAAATAAACAAATAATAAGCAAAACTTATTAAAAAGATTAAATATATTAATTTTACTAATAATGCATCCTGTGGTATTTTTATAGTGACAGTACACTGGATCTCTGAGAGATGCGATCCAGTGGCCTTAAAAGGAAATAAGACCGAAGAAAATGCCAGATATTGATTCTGGTATCGCGAAGAGCATTTCTGCAGAAGTTATAAACAGGAGT
>OIWM01003661.1_pt1 | contig 10891 bp, 8 predicted proteins | sample 1587451 | NCBI WGS metagenome assembly OIWM01 (sample SAMEA3888907, study PRJEB22519) | human gut metagenome | biome: human gut; feature: human-associated habitat; material: faeces | place: Denmark | collected 2011
TTTCAACACGATCAAGTAATGGTCTTGTCTCATCTTCACCTTTGAAAAGCATAAAGCTCATATCTTTTTCGGTCATTTCCACTGTTCCATGGAAGAACTCAGCTGCATGGATAGATTTTGTTGCGATCCACTGCATCTCTTCAAGTACGCACATTGCGAAGCAATATGTTTCTCCCCATGTGTTTCCAGCTCCTACACACATATGGAATTTTGTATCTTTATGTTTCTCTGCAAATGCAAGAGCACGCTCGTCATTATCTTCTCTTACTTTCTGAAGTACTTCCGGCATCTGTTTCAGAGCATCAATAAACTTCTCATACTCTGGGAATTCTCCGTTGTTTTTCATGAATCTTGCACCAAGTGCAAAATACTGAATATAAATCTCTTCAACAAGATTATCATTGGATGCTGTTCTGTTTTCGAACACATAATCGGCATACTCAGCAAGTGGGCATTCCTTTTCACCTACAAGAGCGATTACTGTTGCACCAACTTCTTTTGCATATTTTGCTGCATTGATTGTCTCTACTGTTGTTCCTGAAAGAGATGCTGTAATTACAACAGAATCTTTTGTGAGTTGTTTTGGTTTGGCTGTAACTAGTTCTGCTGCAATTTCATAATACCACGGAATTGTTGAATTTGTCTTAATGAGATAAGATAATGGGCTTGCCATCGCATAAGTTCCACCAGTTCCCACAAGATAAAGGTTCTTATATCCCTTCTCACAAATAGCATCTACTGCCTGATTAATTTCTTCAATATTGTTTACTGCCTGAGTTAATACTTCATTGTAAGTTTTGTCTTCATATCCGTACATGTTCTGGTTCCTCCATAATCAAAATAATAATTTTAACTTTATGCGCATAGCTTAGTGTTGTAACCACTTCGCATTTTGAATATACCACTCTATTTTTGTTATGTCAACCACTTTTATTTTTTATTATACAAATTTTGCTTTTTAGGTTTCTTTTTCTATTTTTGTTTGGTATAATAAACTCAGAAAACCTTATTTGTTACTTTTTGTGCTACACCGTGTCTAGTAATTCTGTTATTTTAGGAGATATAACTATGGATCTTTCATACCAACAACTTGCAGAAATTATACGAGAAAAAATCAACAGCAATGAATATGTTTTTGGTCTTGCTCTTCCTTCTGAGCGTGAATTAGCAAAATCTTTTGATGTAAGCCGTTCCTTAGTTCGCTCAGCAATTGAACAGCTGTGTACTGAAGGCATTTTAAAAAAATATCATGGAAAGGGAACTTACATTATGCTAAAAGATATTGATGATTCTTCCAAGCATTTTAAAGGTATGAGTGAGTTGCTAAAGAAAGCCGGCTATGACCCTTCCAGTAAAATTTTAAATACAATGACTCGAAAAGCCGGTTACAAATTTTCAAAGATTTTCGATGTATCAGAAGATACGGAGATTTTTGAGGTGCTTCGACTTCGTCTCGGAAATGGACAGCCTATATCTATTGAAAATACTTATATTTTACATGACAGTATCCCTGATATTGAAAATATTGATTTTCAGATTTACTCTTTGTATGATCTTTTTCGAACCAATAATATAAAGATTCAAGATATTAGCCATGCTTTTTCTACAACAAAAGTTCATAACACGGACGCACGTTTTCTTAATTTGGAAAATGATACTTCTGTTATTTACGTTGATATTACATCCTCGCTGATTGATAACCAGGTTGTCGAATATACGGAAGTTCTTGTACGGCCTGAATTCAGCAAATATTATACGGATGGCATTTTCAAAAACGGTATTTATCAAGTAAATGCACAGGTTGTTATATAATTTTTTAGAGAGGATTTACAACAATTATGCCTAAGATTTATCAGCTTCTAACAGATGAAATTGAAGAATTTGTTTTACAATATATCAATGAACATCAATTAAAACCACATGACAAACTTCCAACTGAAAGAGAACTTTCCACATCGTTGAATGTAAACCGAATTACACTTCGTAATGGTTTGCAGAAACTGATCGACAAGGGAATTATCTATAGTCATCGTGGAAAAGGTTATTTTGTTTGTCCCCAAAAAATAAATCGGACATTGTGTTATTTCAGTTTTCCCGAAGCAGATAGTCTGTTAAAAGACCATTCTTATAAAGCTGAAGCTCAAAATTTCTTACCAACAATTATGAGCAATATTATTCATAATTTTTTATGTATAACAAATGATTATAATATTACTATTTCGTCTTCTCTAGAAAGTGTTGATGAAACAATCATCGCTTTTTCTTGTGATGCAATAAAGACTGAATATAATACCATTTACCCTGGTTTGTTTCAGATGAAAGAAATCCCACCAACCTTAGTACAGTCTTTTTTCATACGAATTTATGAAAATGAGGCTCTTGATTCTTTATCTTTAATTACAAAGCAAACCTTAACTGAGCTTTTACAATTATCTGAAGAAGACACTTTACTTCTTGTAACAAACTTTATATCTGAAGATGATGTTCCTATTGCCTGCACAGTTTCTGTATGTGTTGGAACTCGGTTAAACCTGATTGGAAATATTCATTCACCAAATTAAAAAAGAGAGATCACTGTGTGATATGCTCCCATAAGATAAAACTACGAGATTGTGCCGTTCTTCTGCTCCGAAAATGCTTTTTTCAGATAAACTGCGTTACTTTTTATAAGAAGCTTGTGAACAATAATACCTGTTATTGTATCTATCTACAAACATACCTTTCCACTCTTGAAATCCAATATTTTCTAGTATAAAATATTCTCGTTAAATTCTTGACGAATAGCAATATAACAACGGCAGTTCTCTTACTGTGTTACCATTCACAGCAGGAGAGCTGCCGAATTACAAAAGAATAAGGAGTTATATCATGGACAATCATTTTAACACTCCCGCAGAAGTCATTGATCTGAGTATCAAGGCCTGCGAGAACAAAACCCGTCTTCCACTTGGAAAAATGATTCTGCTCGGCATCATGGCCGGCGCGTTTATCGCTTTCGGCGGTGCTACAAGCAGCACGGCAGCACACGCAGTAGAAAATGTTGGCGTAGCAAGAGCTCTTGCCGGATGTATCTTCCCTGTCGGACTGATGCTCATCGTATTTCTCGGCGGCGAACTTTTCACCGGAAACTGTCTGATCATCATGGATGTATTTGACAAGCGTGTCACATGGGGCGGATTATTCCGAGATCTTTTCATCGTATTTTTCAGTAACCTGATCGGTGCTCTTTGCGTGGATCTGCTCATTGTATACAGTGGAAACCTGAACTACTCAGGCGGACTTCTCGGTGCTTATACAATCAAAGTTGCTGTTGGAAAGATCGCAATTTCACCACTGCAGGGAATCGCTTCCGGAATCTTATGTAACATCCTGGTATGTCTTGCAGTACTGATGGCTACTTCCGCAAGAGATATTGCCGGTAAGGTATGGGCAATTTTCTTCCCGATCTGTGCCTTCGTAGTCGGCGGATTCGAACACTGCGTTGCCAATATGTTCTATATCCCGGCTGGTATCCTTGCTTCACTTAATCCGGCTTATGTTGCGAAAGCAGAAGAAGCTTACGGAATTACAGCTGAACAGATTGCGACACTGACACCACTTCACAGCCTTGCGAACTTTATTCCGGTTACACTTGGAAATATGCTCGGTGGTATGATCTTTGTCGGACTTCCGCTGTATCTGATTTATAAAAAGAACTGGGAAAATAAATAAGGACTGTTTTAAAGAAAAACTCATGTGAATCTCTTCTAACGAACTCACATGAGTTTTTTCTATCTCTGAGATTGTTGACGTAGGTTCTCAAAAAAAGAACCTGAAACAAATCAGTTTCAGGTTCTTCAGAGGCGCAGACCGGATTTGAACCGGTGAATCAGGGTGTTGCAGACCCACGCCTTACCGCTTGGCTACTGCGCCGTATTTATTTAACTATTAAAGTATAGCAAAATACATGCAGTACGTCAATGGTGTTTTCTTTGATTTTTAACTTCATTATTCAACTTCTACAGGAATGAATGAAAATGTTGTCACATCAAACAATCCCATATCTGTCAGCTTAATCTCAGGAATTACTGCAAGTGACATAAAGCACAGTGTCATTACCGGCTCAACATCTCCACAGATTCCAAGTTCTTCATATGCTTTCTCGTGAATATCTGTCAGTTTCTGATCTACCCACTCACCACTCTGATCACTCATCAGTCCGGCGATCGGCATTGGCATGCTCTCGATCACTTTTCCTTCCTTCACAAGAACAATACCACCTTCCTGCTCGATCAGACTGTTCACGGCAAATTCCATCTCTTCATCATTAACTCCAACAACAATGATGTTATGAGAATCGTGAGCCACTGAAAGTGCTACAGCACCTTCTTTGATTCCGTATCCTTTCAGGAATCCACAAGCTACATTTCCTGTTCCCTGATGACGCTCAACAACAGCTACTTTTACAAGATCAACTTCTGGATTTCTTACGAACTCTCCATTTGCATCCAACTCAATCTCTGCTGTATCTTTCGCTGTTACAACTCCACCCGGAAGAATCTTGATTACATTTACTTTGTTTGATTTCAAATTCATTTTAAATTTCTCTTTGGAGAAATCTTTTACAATCACACTTCCCTTAACAGAAGAGATATCACATTTTTTGATCTCTGGCAGATATTTTCCTTCTTCTGCTACCAGGGCACCTTCTATAAATACACGGTTTACATGGAAATCTTTCAGATCATCCAGAAGAACAACATCCCCACGGTATCCCGGTGCAATTGCTCCTCTGTCTTTCAGGTCAAAGCATTCTGCTGCGTTAAGTGTTGCCATACGAATTGCTGTCACAGGATCAAGACCTTCCTCTACACAGATACGCAGATGATTATCAAGATGTCCTTCGTGAAGGATTGTCTTCGGCTGACGGTCATCAGAACAGAGCAGGCATCTTCTGCTGTTCTCTGCTGTCACACCTTTAAGCAGTGTTCGAAGGTTATGGCATGCTGATCCCTGACGAAGCAAAATGTACATTCCTCTCTCCAATCGATTACTCATCTCTTCTATGGTAGAACATTCATGATCAGCTGCGATTCTTGCTGCCGCATATGCATTCAATTCTTTCCCTGTGATTCCTGGTCCATGTCCATCAATAAATTTTCCTTCCTGTTTTGCTACAATGATCTTATCCAGATCACTGTCTGCCGCATTGATCACGCCCGGGAAATTCATGAATTCACCAAGTCCAGCAATTCCTTCTCTTGCGATCGGCTCTTTCATTGCTTCTGCATCGATCACCGCACCTGAGTGCTCGAATGGTGTAGCCGGTACACAGGATGGAAGCTCATATTTTACATCAAGCACTGTGTTCTCAGCTGCTTTCATCATATAGTCCAGACCAGCGATTCCACATACATTTACGATCTCATGTGGGTCTGCCATAATTGTTGTTCCTCCATGTGGAACTAACAGGCGTCCAATCTCTTCAGGACTTACATAAGAAGATTCAATATGGATGTGGCTGTCGATAAATCCTGGCGCTGCATATCTTCCTTCTGCATCAATCACTTTCACGCCTTCATACTCACCGATACCTGCAATCTGATTACCTGAAAATGCAATGTCTCCTTCCTGGATCTTTCCTGAAAATACGTTTACAATCTTACAATTTTTGATCACCAGATCTGCCGGAACTCTTCCTGCAGCTGTATCAATAAGTTTCTTTAATTCCACCTTCATTGTTGCTACGTCTTTCACGTCAGAAGTCCTCCTCTTTATTTTTCGTCTGAATCCTCTTTGCTTTTAAATGGAATCACTTCGCATTCATTTGAAGCTTCTTCGTCTGAATCTTCTTCGTCATCTTCTTCCTCAAGAAAGCTTTTGATTTTTGATAAACAAATTTTGATTTTCCTAAACGAATTTTCACCCTTTACATCGGTTTCATCTTTCTCTGCATCCGGCACAAAATTCTCTGATGACTGTTCCTCTGTGTCCTCTGTAATCACAGGCATCGCGATTGTCTCACCCAAAGCTTCGGACTCTTCTGAGCTATCTCTGTTTTCGGTCACTGCCTCTGTTTCAGTCACCGCATTTATTTCTGTAACTCCTTCTGTCTCAGCCGTTTCATTTATTTCAGATGTTACATCTGTCTCAGCTTCTTCTGTAGTTGCATCTGTCGCAACTGCTCCTTCTGCTTCTGTAGTCAGATCTGCATCCGTCTCCTCTTCTGTTTCGTCCGCTCCATCAATTCCTTCTAACAGCGCATCAACTGTCTTCTCTTCCTCTGACACTTCTTCTGCCTCTGGCTTCGGTTCGCACGGCATCCCCACTGTAAAGCAGCTTCCGGATCCCAGGATACTTTCTGCATCCACCCATCCATCATGTACTTCAGCAATCCATTTTACAACAGAAAGTCCCAGTCCAAAATGACCTTCTCCGGCACCTAAAGGATCTCCTCTGAAAAACCGATCCCATACGTGCGGCAGATCCGTCTCCGAAATTCCAATTCCCGCATCTGCAATCTTACAGGTAAATTCACTGCCTTTGCTTTCAACAACAACTTTGATCAGTCCAATCTCCCGGCTATAATCAATGGAATTCTCCAGCAGATTTAACAACATCTTCCGATAACAGTTCTCATCCACTTCTGCGTAAATCTCCGGTTCAATCTCATAGTCTATCTGCACCGGTTCATCTGCCTCCTGAAGTCTGCTGATCTGACCTTCTATAATTCCTGTTGTCAGTTCACTGATATTCATGCGTTTTTTATAAGCCGGCTGGCATCCCTGATCTGCCTTTGCAAAAAATGAGACTTCCTGAATAAAATCTGAAAGAATCTGTGCCTTCTTCTGCACCAGTTCAATCTGCCAGCGCTGACGCTGGGACAGTCGCCAGTCGCCAAGGCACCATGCGCTTCGTGTAAGGATCACACTGACCGGCATCCACATCTCCTGTACAACATTTTCTGCAAAATGTCCCTCCTCGCGCACATCCTCAAGTAATTCATTCAATGTCAGCTGCAGTCTCTCCAATTCCGCATCAGATTCTTCCAGTTCCAACTGTCTGGAGAAATCTTTTGTTCTACAGATTTCCGCCGCTGACTCTGCCAGGTCTGCAGTCCGTTTCAGAACCTCTCTTACCAGAAAGTATCCAATTGCAAGAGATGCGATGAAAACGATTGGAAGTACCACCTTCGCCATCGCTTTTGCTGACTGCGCATCTGTTCCACTTATCACTGTAGCAAGAAACAACGCAATGCCTGTTGCCACGAATATGCACCCTGTATATTTTAGTGTTAATTTTATTTTCAAAGATATTTTTTTCATTCGTACTCCTCCAATGGAATCTCTGACATTCCAAATTAGATTATAGCACATTTTAAAACAGTATGTTGTGAAATTCTTCTTAAATAAAAAGTTTTTATTATGCTTTTCCGCCTTGTATTTCTCTCTGATTTGCCCTATCCTAAAAAGTAAATATATCAGCAAAAAAAGATTTTTAAAACAATTTGAAAGAAGGAAATATCTATGAACAATTCAGTTTCTCAAGAACTATTAAAATTTCTTCAAAAGAGTCCCACAGCATTTCATGCAGTTCAACAGATGAAATCAGAGCTTCTTGCAGTTGATTTTACTGAACTAAAGGAAAATCAGCGTTGGAATATAGAATGCGGCAAACACTATTTTGTTACACGAAATGACTCTTCCCTGATTGCATTTACGATTCCGGAAAATGGTATTGACAAGATGCACATTCTGACAAGTCATAGTGATTCTCCGACCTTTAAGATCAAAGAGAATCCGGAGATCGAAGTAGAAAAACATTATGTGAAATTAAATGTAGAAAAATATGGTGGCATGCTCTGTGCACCCTGGTTTGACCGTCCGCTCTCTGTTGCCGGACGCGTTATAATAAAAGATAAGACAAACGGACAATTTACGAGCAAACTCGTCAATATTGACCGGGATCTTGTTATGATCCCGAATCTCGCGATTCACATGAACCGTGAGATCAATAGTGGTTACAACTACAACGCACAGAAAGATCTTCTCCCACTTTATGGCTGTGGTTCTCCTAAAGGAACTTTTATGGAACAGATTGCTGAAGCTGCCGGGGTAGAAAAAGATGAAATTCTCGGTCATGATCTATTCCTTTATAACCGACAGGAAGGTTCCATCTGGGGGGCTTCTGAAGAATTCATTTCCAGTGGCAGACTGGATGACCTGCAGTGCGCCTTCGCATCACTTCAAGGTTTTCTTTCCGGTGAGAAGAGAGACTGTATGGCTGTACACTGTGTTCTGGATAATGAAGAAGTTGGAAGCGGTACGAAACAGGGCGCCGCATCCACGTTCCTTTTTGACACACTGATCCGTGTTCACGAAGCACTTGGATATGATGGAGAAGATTATCGTGTTCATCTTGCAGACAGTTTTATGATCTCTGCGGATAATGCTCATGCGGTTCATCCAAACTATACAGAGAAAGCAGATCCGACAAACCGTCCTTACCTGAACGAAGGAATCGTGTTGAAATTCAATGCAAACCAGAAGTACTGTACGGACGCCGTATCTGCTGCCATTTTCCGCGACCTATGTAAGCGGGCAGATGTTCCGGTTCAGACATTTACAAACCGTTCTGATATGGCCGGTGGCTCTACCCTTGGAAATATTTCCAACACTCAGGTTGCGCTCAATACCGTTGACATCGGACTTCCGCAGTTGGCAATGCATTCCCCTTATGAGACTGCAGGTGTGAAAGATACTGAGTATCTGGTACGAGCTGCAAAAGAATTCTTCTGCTAGTAAAAGAAGGAGCAGGGATTTCATTATGACGAAATCCCTGCTCTTTATTTTTTACAAATGCCTTCTCAGCGCCTCTACATAATAAGATGCATAACGACTGAAAATAATATTTTTCTTTTTAATAATACCGATCCTCATCGTTTTATCAACATCTAATGGCTTCGCTATAATACTGCTTCCATTTAATTTCTGATCGATCACACCACTGCTTACTGTGAATCCGTTTAATCCGATCACCAGGTTAAATAAGGTCGCCCTGTCTCTCACCTGTATACTCTTCGGGAAATCAAGCATGCTTATAAATTCCTCTGAAAAATAAAACGAATTATTATTTCCCTGTTCATAAACAAGATACGGATATGGTCGTAAATCTTCCATGGAAATCATTTCTTTTTCTGCCAGTGGATGATCTTTACAGATAAATACATGCGGTTCTGCAACAAACATTTCCTCAAACTTCAACTGATTATTCTTTATCAGCTTCAGAATCACATCTTCATTGTGTTCCGAAAGATAAAGAACCCCAATCTCACTTTTTCCGCTTGCCACATCTTCAATGATCTCGCCCGTCTGTGTCTCTCTTATAATAAAACTATACTGGTCTGCATCATATTCTTTGATTAGATCAACAAAAGCATTTACCGCAAACGAATAATGCTGGCAAGACACAGAAAACTTTGGTGTTCTTCTCTCTCCATTTCCAAAATGTTCTTTCATATTGTCAGCCTGCTCTAAGAGCATCCTTGCAAAAGACAATAGCTCTTCGCCTTCTCTTGTAACAGTAACGCCTTTGTTAGACCTTGTAAATGCAGTCACTCCCATCTCTTTTTCAAGATTATGAATTGCTGCACTAAGCGACGGCTGTGAAATAAAAAGCTTTTCTGCAGCCTCTGTAATATTTCCACAATCAGCAACCGTAACTAAATAGGTTAATTGCTGTAATGTCATGTTCGTTCACTCCTTATTGAAACTGATATCCGGGCTTATCATAAAAGTATTCCCCATAACCATCTTGAGACAAATGGCTGTAAGAAAAACATAATAACACCTACTGAACCACAAATCAAATAAAAATCATTTATTTTTGAATCTGATAAAGTTCGCTTTGTAAAGTTTTTTGTTACAAAACATCCAATAAAGTAACCGATCAAAGTACCGATGCTATTTGTAATGATATCATCTATATCAGTTGCTCTGCCAGTAAAAAGTTGAGAAATCTCAATAAAAGACGTTGCAACAATTCCGGCCAGGGCAACACGTTTTATACTTCTGAATTCTTTCCATAACATTGGTAAAAAGAAACCAAACGGAACGAACAAGAGTACGTTCAAACACGCATTAACAAAATCTGACAACATATAAATAAATGGAATCAGATTCACTGTAAACTCCATTTGCAACGTCGTGATATTCGGAAATCCCACTAATGCTAATACTACCACTAGATAAAATCCAAAGATCATATAAATCAGCGTTCGTTTCCAGCTCTGAAAGAAAATCTTCTCATATACGCACCAAACCGGAATTATAAAAACTGTTGCTGCAACAAGTTCGATCAGGGCGTTGTATATTCTACTCATTTTTTCCTCCATGAATTGTATTTTACACAACTCATAGTCTATCATATCCGGCCTGGTTACAGTAGATTTAGACTTCTTAATTAAGTTTAATTTTTCATTAAGATAAAAACTATATATAGGACACAAAATTATAGAACCACAAAGCAACATATGATATACTAGCAATGTTACCGCCTCCTATACTGGTACAGAACGGAGGTGTTCACCATGGATTTAGCATTATCTTTTATTGTCGCTGTTGCGGCTGGGGTAGTTTGCCACTACATCATCAAATGGCTAGATGGCGACAAATAGCCGGTAACTAGCCTGTGGATTCAAACCTTTCCACACAAGAATTAGGAATAGAAAAACCCTCGGATGGCACTCCGAGGGTTTTTCGTTGCTGTTCACTATGGAATAGCATTATCTTTTTGCCTACTGGCATTATAGCATATGCAATTTAACAATACAATATGCAATTTTAATAGAAAGTGGGTATGTCCTTGCTTTTCCCGGCTTTTCATGCTATACTATCACCCGTTACCAAACCCG
>OIWM01003662.1_pt1 | contig 10888 bp, 10 predicted proteins | sample 1587451 | NCBI WGS metagenome assembly OIWM01 (sample SAMEA3888907, study PRJEB22519) | human gut metagenome | biome: human gut; feature: human-associated habitat; material: faeces | place: Denmark | collected 2011
GCTTAAAATGAAAATAATGGTCAAAACATTTGGATTTTAACATAGAAAGCAGATCAACACAGATGGTTCTTTCAGGGGGTGCATCTGTGAAAATCTGTGCAATCTGTGGGAGAATATACAACAAAAAGGTTCTGTGTATTCCGCGAATTCCGTGGGAGAATATACTGCAAGAAGAGTGCAATCCGTGGGAGGCATTTCACAGCAAATAGAAATAATCATTAAGAAACAAGATAGAAATATGATACTTGACATTGACAACATACTCGTTTCATCCGACATTATCACCGAGCAGTTCTGCTGCGACCTCGACGCCTGCAAGGGCATCTGCTGCGTAGAAGGCGACGCCGGCGCACCCGTCACACTCGAAGAGATAGGCGGCATAGAAGACGCGCTCGACACCGTGTGGGGCGACATGTCGGCACAAGCGCAAGCCGTGGTCGACAAGCAGGGCGTGGCGTACACCGACCGCGACGGCGACCTCGTGACAAGCATCGTGGGCGGCAAAGACTGCGTCTTCACCTGCTACGAAGGCGACTGCTGCCTCTGCGCCCTTGAGCGTGCATACCGCGCCGGCAAGACCAGCTTCATCAAGCCCATCTCGTGCGCACTCTACCCTATCCGTGAGAAGCGCTTCGCCAACGACACCGTGGCGCTCAACTACAACCGCTGGGACGTGTGCAAGGACGCCGTTAAGAAGGGTCGCGAACTCGGGTTGCCCGTATACAAGTTCCTCGAAGGTCCGCTCACCAGACGCTTCGGCAAGGAGTGGTACGCGGCACTCTGCGAGGTGGCAGACCACTTCGACGAATGCAACACGTCGGCTACTTAGCATAACATAGTAGAGCTCAACACATTACTAAACCCGCACTTTCTTTCTGAGACATCTGCGTACACAAACGGTGTGCGTTAACATAAAAGATGTTAATAATATATTAAGTCGGCGCTTGAACAAGTTCTCGAGCGTCGACTTATTAAATATTATTAGTAATTTTGCAGCAAATTGTTTTTTTCAGTATAAAATCAAACACACATGTCAAACAAATGGTTCGCGCGATTGGTAGCCATTGTGGCGGTGCTTGTGACAACCACGCCATCTAATGCGCAGCGCGTAAATGTAAAAACGAACGCCTTATATTGGGCTGTGGCGGCACCCAACCTCGGGCTTGAATTCAGGATTAACCGTCATGTGACGTTCAACCTCGAAGGCGTTGTCACCCGCACCAAGTTTAACAACGGCAAATACGACTTCAAGGGATTCGGAGTAGAACCCGAAGTACGCTACTGGTTCAGCGCACGTCCTCAGGCTGCTCACTTCGTGGGCATAGCCGCAGTAGCAGCAAACTACGACCTGAAGTTAAAGCAGAAGCGACACGACGGCGATGTATTCGGCGGTGGCGTCACCTACGGCTACAGCTTCGTGCTCAGTCGCCACTGGAGTATTGAGACAACACTCGGCGTGGGTCTGGTATACCGCCAGGAGAAGTTCTCGAGAAACGACGCTCAGCGTGCAACACTCGACAAGCTGAACGTCGAAACCGTCAACTTCGCTCCGATAAAGGCATACCTGTTTCACCAGGGTAAATGGCAGGATTAAGCAGACTGTTTTCATCCAATGATTGCGCCTTAAGTTCGACGGAATGAGTTAGAACAGCATTCGTTGTATAGTTCTTTTCTATATACCTCATCGTCCTATAAGCTCTATACGGTTAATAATGGCACGTAACCTTACTAATTCTGGCTGCTGAGGATCTGTTATCATTTCCAATTCAGTAAGAATAGCTTTGGCTTTGGCTAAATCCTTTTCTTTGAGATACAAATCTATTTGTTCAAAAAGTTTTGATGCTTTAGTGTCACGAACAGCAACTTTCATTTGTTCTTTAAGCAACAAGTTCACATCCAATCCATAAGTGTTAAGCTCTTTGTGACTATATACGCCATCATTGTATTCCAACTTATACACCACGTTATCTGGAGTATTTTCTACAGATGACATTACCAATGGCGCATGAGTACTGACAATAAACTGAATCTTTGGGAACGTGTTGTGCAAAGCCTTTAGGATGCGCACTTGAAGCTCTGGATGTAGGTGCTCATCTATCTCGTCGATAATGACAGTACCATGAGTCTGCTTGTATGCCTCGTCACCATACATCACTTTATTCAGCAATGCACAGCGAAAGGCAAGGTCAATGACAATGCTGACGAGGCGGCGATAACCATCAGACAGAAGGTCTGAGCGAACCTCTCTACCATCACAGAAAATGAAGTAAACTTCATTATCGTTATCTCTAACCTTCATATCCTCTATAATACTGCATCCATCAGGACCCAATGCGCTAACAACAGCCTTCCTTACACATTCTATTTCCTGTTCGCCCTTTTTAGCTTCTTTCAGCACCAGCAGACGTTTAAGCCAGCAATCCAACAATCCCTTACAGTCGAAGTTTTCAAAGTATCCAAAAGAAGGTTTCTGTGGATATTTTTTAAAAGACCTTTTCTCCTTATCAAATTTTCGAACTGTATGAATATCCTCTGTTGTGAAGTAAGCAAATAGTGGTAAGGCATTTCGCTGTACAGCTGTACCGTCAATAATGGAATGAGAATTCTTTTGAAGAAGTGATGCATAATTTCTCAATGGGAGTAGTCCAGAGACAAGATTACGCGCATTCTTCTTAGATCTCTTCTCTATATATAATGTTGGATATCCAAATTCTCTTAAAAGAGGCTCATTGTCTGAGAGGTGTTTTACAGAACCATCTTCCAGTGTAATAACAGGACAATCTATTTCATCTAATTCGAATGCTATATTAATAGGCAATTCATCAGTTGCAACATCATCATTCTTGATTTCTCTGAAATCATCGTCCTCGGCACTTTTCCATTTTGTGTTCTCGTCACTGTATCCGCAAAAGAAAGCATTCATGACAAGGTTGCAAGCTCGTAGCAAAGAAGTCTTACCTACGGAATTATCACCGATAAGCAGATTTATGCCACGACGGAAATCTATCGATATACTGTCGTAGCAGCGAAAATTGTTAATCGTAACTCTACGCATATCTTTATCTTTTTTTGTTATTATTCGTTTTTATATTTCTATCTCTCCGCTCATCAGTTTTGGAAGCAAACGGTCACGTGCTTCGGTGAGGAGGCGGAGCTGAGATTGGAGGGAGAGGATGCTTTCTATTGTCTTTGAGGTATAACTTACAAATTTCTCAATGATAGAATCACTAGCAACCACCATTTCAATGTTACTAATTGCCTCTGGCTTCAAGTGAAGGACATTAACACCATTAGCCAAAGGTGCTATTTGTCTGCTTACATCGCCGTATCTCATTGCACAATACAAATAGATATTCGGCAATTTGAAAGAGATGAGTTTAATTAGATCCATAGAGAAGGTGGCAGTTTCCTTAAAATCAGGAATAAGAGCGACGCTTCCTACCAAACGCCTTTCTTGGGTCATATCTGTAACGCCCATAATCAAATCGCCTTTCATCAAGGTTTGTTCTTCCTTGAATGTTCCGATGAAATGCTTTTCAACATCAGATTTATAACCGCCAAAAGACTGAATGTTTTTTAGATTAACCATAATTGTTCCTTCGTCTGAAAGTTCCTTAGATGTATAGGACTTACCTCTAACAAAGGAAAACAACTCGCATAGTTTCTTCTTCTCCCACCCCTCTGGCACACCATCGACAATATTGGTATTTTCGTGTCCGGGGAAATGGAGGTCAACGAACCATTCCTTATAGAGTCGCTGTGCCGCTTCTTCCAATAGCTTTATCTGCTTCTGATAGTTCTCTATCAATGAGTCGTAGCGTGAGAGGATCACAACAATTCTGTTTTGTGTGTGTAGTGAAGGTGTAAGCAATACTATTCTGCGTAATCCATCTATAGGAACCGCTTTTTGTGCAGTTCCTTTGGAGATTGCGTCTACTTCGTGTATTCCTAAAGGCGACTTAAACCAATAATACAGGTATTGTGGAGAAAGCTCTTTACCAAAATTCTTAAACCATGATAGGTTACCATCTGCAAAGTAGAATTTATCAGATGGCTTATAAATATATGGAATACCATTAGTTCCTCTTGTTGTAAGTAATAAATCGCCACCAGTGGGAACTCCGTATTTCGCTTTTATGTCATTGTATAACTCTTCAGGTATGAAGTCTGTAGGTTCGAAGTCTTCTCCTTTGTCAAGGCAAATGATTTCTTTTGAGCAAAAAAACGGAATACCATTTTTGCTTCTGACAGAGGCTAAACATCTTTTACTGGAGGTTATCTCGCAGTAATCACCCAACTTTACCTTCTTCCACTCACTCATACCTCTTCCTCCTTTCCTTCATATCCCCATTTAGCTTTTGCAACTTCAAGGGACTTTTGTATCTGTTGTATGAGGACATCGCGCGGAGGCAATTGTGTCGCCACTTGCGGCACAATTTTAGTCAGGAAATGAGTCCAAGACAATTTTGACACCAGCGGTGACACTATTTGCCAATCAGGGAATTCTTGCGCAAATTGTACCATTCTCCTAATTGTTCTCTCCTCAAAGCCCTTGCTACCATACCATGCTTGTAATTGTCGTGACACTGTCGCGACAATCTGCTTTCCATAATCAGCTCGTTCATTTCCAAGCACGTCGCGGTTAATTCGCTCGCCAAAGTACATCATGGTTAGCTCATAGTTGGCTGTAGATGCCACATGGATTCGCGCATCGTCAATGATTTGGCGGAGGTCAGTCATCAAATTTCCAACTACTACACCCATTGCTGAAATGTCAGTTGACACTATTGGTTTTATCTCGTTTGCCATGATTTACTTCGAGTTAAGGGTTTCCCATTCCTTCATAATCTCATTCATTAGCGCGCTTGCCTCTTTGTTGAGTGACGCGAGTTCTGTATGGATTTCATTCATACGCTCATGGAAGTCAACGCCATCGTCCTCAACTTCAGCAACACCCACGTATGCACCGGGGGTAAGGCTGTAGTTCTTCTCTTCTATTTCGCTGAGCGTGGCTATCTTGCAAAGGCCAAGCACATCCTGGTATTCGCCATCGAGGCCGAACTTTGAGGTCAGCCACTCGCGCTGATGGGCTGTCTCAAGCATAGCTTCTGCTTCAGCAATGCTTTCGTTCTGCTCACGCTCCACTCGCTTCTTCTCCTTTCGGACAGCATTGGCTACGGCATCCTTCGCTGCCTGCTTTATGACTACCAGCTCTTCCTCGCATTGCTGCAAGGTTCTGCCATCAAGGGCATCATTGTATTCAGCCACCAACTGGCGGTATTTCTCTGTATCTCCACGATACAGATGGACAATAGCTTGCAAGTTTTTTAACTGCCACTCCGTCCATTCATTAAGGGTGCGGTCGACTACGGTGTAGTAGTTGCGGGCATCGATGAAAAGCACCCTGTTCTTGTTTTCCAATCGCTTTGCCTTGTCGAAGAACCACAGCGAGCAGGGCAGCGAGAGGGTGTAGAAGAAGTTGTTGCCCACTGAGACCATTACATCCACATCTCCTGTGAGGACAAGTTTCTCACGGATGTCACGATCCTTATTGGCACTATCCGTTGCCGATGATGCCATAACAAATCCTGCACGACCATGGTCATTGAGGTAGGCATAGAAATATGAAATCCAGAGATAGTTGGCATTGCCTATCTCCTTCGTCTTGGCATTCACACCCGGCAAGCCAAATGGCAAACGACCAGCAGCAGATGCAGATTCGGACTTTACTTTATCTACATTGAAAGGAGGATTAGCCATTACATAGTCACACTTGCCAGCCAGATTGTGAGCATCATGGTAGAATGAATTGGCTTCATCACCAGAGACGATGCGACCATTCAAGCCATGGACAGCCATGTTCATCAGGCAGAGTTGGGCATTGTATTCTACCTTTTCCTGACCGTAGAAGGTCATCTGCGTATTGGCATTCATGCCACCAGCATTCACAAAGTCACCAGTTTGAACGAACATACCTCCCGAACCACAAGCTGGGTCGAGCATGACACCCTGCTTGGGCTCCAGTACGTTGACAAGCATTTTTACAAGTGACTTCGGTGTGAAGAACACGCCATCGTCAGAGGCTACTGCCTTGGCAAACTTAGAGAGGAAGTACTCATAGATGCGACCAATCACGTCACCACCAATCTCATCAAGTGTATTGTTATTGAATATGCGAAGGAGTTCACGCAACAGTTCATCGCTGAACATCGTATATGACTTTGGCAGAATACCAGTCAACTGTTCGCTCTGCTCCTCTACCAATGTCATGGCATGGTTGACAGCCTCGCCCAAAGGTTGGTCATCCGACAGATTGACCAGATAGTCAAACTGAGCCTCACGAGGCAGGTAGAGCGCACTTTTTGCCGCAAAGTCACTTGGTTCAACAGGCATCACGCGACCGCCACGGCTTGGACGATTCTTCAGCAGTTTAGCCTCCACCATTTTGAATCGGCTGTAGGCATAGCGTAAGAACAGCAATGCCAATACCGGCATACAGTATTGGCTTGAAGTCAGTTTGCTTCCTGCACGAAGCAAGTCAGCCGACTCCCAAAGGTCAGCTTCCAGTTTGCGGATATTTATCTTGTTGTCTGCCATTTGATTTCTGCTTTAAGGTTGTTCGTTGCTTACAAGGTCGCTCATTTTAACCTGTAGGATTTCTGCAATCTTTTTGATAGTCTCTAATGATGGCTGTGCTTTGTTGGTACACCACTTGCTAATAGTCGCAGGGTCTTTTTCCATTTGTTCTGCTAACCATTTTGCCGTTTTGTGCTGTTCAACAAGCACCACTTTCAATCTATTGAGGTCGTTTTTTGCCATTTTGCGAAAAATTTTATGTGGCAAAAATACTAATTATTCATGTAAAACATGTAATAATAAACAAAAATATTATATATGTTTGGCAATTTTCTTTGCTATTTAGTTCAATTGAGACTAGAAATCACAAAGTCAACACCAAATATTTTTCGCTTGGTAATTGAAATGTCGCTCAATTACTAACCGTTTCGTGAAATTTCAAAAGGTCACGGGAGATGAGTTTTGTCTCGAAAAGGTCACTTGAAGGCCACCAATAAAAGAAAAAAGCAGTTAAGTTCTTGGCTTAACTGCTTGATTTTCAAGGTGGACCAGCCTGGGCTTGAACCAGGGACCTCCAGATTATGAGTCTGTTGCTCTAACCAACTGAGCTACAAGTCCGACTTAACCTATGTGTTAGGATAAGTTTGCAGATGCAAAGGTAGTGTTTTTCGGGAAAAACGCCAAATATTTGGAACGTTTTCTGCATAAAACAATAAGAAAGAACCGAAAAAACAAGGATATTGCTACAAAAAAACAGAAAGTTTGACATAAAAAACAAGGCGATGAGGCGGGGAAGGACTGAAAAATCATTAATAAAAGTTATGTTTTGAGGGGTATTCGGTGAGGAAAGGGGGCGTTTGTCATTATTTTAACTACTTTTGCAAGCGTATGTTGACGGTCGGACGGCGGACGGAATCCGATCGGACGGCGGACGGAATCCGATCGGACGGCGGACGCAATCCGATTGGACGGCGGACGCAATCTGATCGGGCGGCGGACGGAATCTGATTGGACGGCGGACGGAATCCGATCGGGCGGCGGACGCGAACGACCATAGTATGTAGCATAACAAGGAAGATTGAGACGCACATTATTAATATTAATAGCGCTTTTTGTGTTTGTCTATGACGGTTTCGGTGCAGACAATCGCAGGTACACGCTTCAGACGATGAGGCGCGTATTCGGTTATGCAGCCTCGTTGGACACCGCCGAGAGCCGTCCGAAGGAGGGTTATGCCTACACGAAATACTCTATTCGCACGAACCGTCGCAACGCCGTGCTGCTCACGGTGCCCTCGATGTTTGCAATTGCAAACGCGAGCAAGCGCGAGGTGTTCGGCGAGACGTTCAACCGCATGTCTGTTGACAGCGAGGGCCGCATCACGGCGCAGCGTATTCTGGAGAACTCTACCACGCCGCGCAAGTCGCTGCCTATGCCGACGGTGCTTTCGTACCTCACTCCGCTCATCTATGAGGAGATGCTCATCAACGACCGCATCATCTCGCCTTTCCATAGACGCAACCGACGCTACTACCGCTATCGTGCGATGCCGCTGACGAAGGGCACGGCGCTGGTGAACTTCTCGCCGCGGGTGCGCAGTACGCTGCTGGTACGCGGTTGGGCGCAGGTGGACGAGCAGACGGGCCGCATCATTGAGCTGGCATTGGACGGCGAATACGACATGGTGCGCTTCCATCTGTCGACGACGATGGACGAGGAGAAGGGACGCCGACTGCTGCCGAAGTATTGCAGTCTGAACTCGCGCTTTCTCTTCTTCGGCAACGACATTACGGCGGAGTACACCACGGCGTACGGACTGCCTTCCATCGGTCTGACGGAGGAGGAGGCGAGGCTGCTGCCCGTAAGGAACGCGAAGAACGCTGCCGACACCATCCGGAAGATTGACGAGAGAAGGCTGCTCGAACGCGTGCGTCCGATGCCGCTGACGGAGCATGAGGAGTATATGTACAGACAGAGCGTGAAGGACTCTGTGGCGGCTGACTCAACCGACGGATCGAAGAACAACAAATACAACCGCCGACTGCTGCGCGACGTAGGTCAGGCGCTGCTGGGGCGCATCGGCGGCGACATCGGCAAGGACAAGCGCGGAGCGTTCCGCATCGGTCCGATTCTGAATCCGCTCTACTTCACCTACAGCAACCGTCGCGGTCTGACGTATATGTTCGACGTGCAGGGGCAGTACAACTTCACCGACAACCAGAAGATTCAGGCGCGTGTGAAGACGGGCTACTCGTTCAAGCAGAAGCAGTTCTTCTTCAACATTCCGCTCACCTACTACTTCAACCACCGCCACAACGGATTCGTGCGTTCGGAATGGGCTACGGGCAGACGCATACACAACTCGTCGGTGCTCGACTACGTGAAGGACTGGCGCGACAACACGGTGAACTGGGATAGTCTGAACCTGACTTACTTCCGCGACCATAGTCTGAAGCTGTACGCCCATTACGACCCGACGCCGAAGTGGGGCTTCGAAGTGGGTGTGAACGGCCACCGCCGCACGGCTATACACGACTCGGGATTTCATGAGGCAGGAATGCCTACGACATACACGTCTGTGGCGCCGCTGGTGGAGCTGACATATCGCCCTATGGGCTACAACGGGCCTATCCTGACAGCCAACTACGAGCGCAGCATCGACGGATTCTTGGGCGCCAACATCAACTACGAGCGCATGGAGTTCGACGCGCAGTACATCCACCGCATATCGGCGCTCAACTCGGTGCAGATGCGTCTGGGCACGGGCTTCTACACGCACAGCGGAAAGGGTCGCTACTTTCTCGACTACTCCAACTTCCGCGAGAACAACCTACCGAACGGATGGAACGACAACTGGTCGGGATCGTTCGAGCTGCTCAACTCCAACTGGTACAACGCCTCGCAATACTACGTGCGCGGCAACGTGACGTACGAGACGCCGCAGCTGGCGCTCTACTGGATGCCGTTCATCGGCCGACTGCTGGAGAAGGAGCGCGTGTACGTGAACGTGCTCTCGGTAAGCCACCTCACGCCCTACGTGGAATGGGGCTACGGCGTGCAGACGCGTGCCGTGTCTATCGGCGTGTTCGCCTCGCAGAAGAAGTGGCGCTTCAAGGAAGTAGCCGTCCGATTCAGTCTCGAACTGTTCAACCGCTGGTAGGTTTTAGCCGTATTCTTTTGCCATTCGTCTTAAAATCAGTATCTTTGCATGTATGAGATACGATTATTGCGCAACAATAGGTTTCTTCGATGGCGTACATCGCGGACACCAGTTCATGATAGACAGCCTCACGGAGATGGCACACGCACGTGGAAGACAGTCGCTCGTCATTACGTTCGACCGTCATCCGCGCCAAGTGGTGCACGCCGACTATATACCACAACTCATAACCACAGCCGACGAGAAGCTGCAGCTGCTTAAAGCCACCGCAGCCGACCGCATAGAGGTGCTCCACTTCGACACGGAGATGGCGCAGCTCTCGGCGTACGAGTTCATGCGCCGCGTGCTGCACGAGAAGTACGGCGTGGCGCTGCTGCTCACGGGCTACGACAACCGCTTCGGGCACAACCGCACCGAGGGCTTCGACGACTATGTGCGCTACGGCGCCGAGATGGGCATGGAGGTGGTGCGGAACACGCCGATAGACATCAACGGGCTGCGTGTGTCGTCGTCGCTCATACGGCGTCTGCTTGCTGAGGGCAACATTCTGGAGGCGAACAACTGCTTGGGTCACCCCTACTCCATCGCTGGTTCGGTGGCGCACGGCTTTCAGGAGGGCAGACGAATAGGATTCCCCACGGCGAACATCGTGCCAGAGAGCACGGAGAAACTCGTGCCGCAGAACGGTGTCTACGCCACAAGGGTGAGCATAGAGGGCGGCGAGTGGATGCCGGCAATGCTCAACATCGGCAACAATCCTACCTTCCAGCGCCAGCAGACCACCATCGAAGCACACATCATCGGTTTCGAGGGCGACATATACGGACGGAATGTGCGAGTGGAGTTCGGCAGAAAGCTGCGCGACGAACAACAGTTTGAAAGCGTGGAGGCGCTGCAGAAGCAGCTCGAAGCGGACAAGAAAGAGGTTGAAATGGTGTTGTAATGGTGAGGTGGTGACAATGGTAAAATGTTGTAATGGTGAGATGGTGAGGTGGTGACAATGGTGAAATGTTGTAATGGTGAGATGGTGAGGTGGTGACAATAGTAAAAATCTCCGCTCAGCTTTGCCGCTTGCCAGAGCAAGAACAGAACAAATCGAGAGTGTAAAATAAACTGTGTCAGGCTATAATAATAATAGTTTAACACAGTTCT
>OIWM01003670.1_pt1 | contig 10866 bp, 8 predicted proteins | sample 1587451 | NCBI WGS metagenome assembly OIWM01 (sample SAMEA3888907, study PRJEB22519) | human gut metagenome | biome: human gut; feature: human-associated habitat; material: faeces | place: Denmark | collected 2011
TATTGTAGAGCGAGCGTTGCCCGAACGAGGCAACCATCCGCGCTGCAAACGGCACCATTGGGAGCCATAGTGGGGCAGGCTCAAGACTTATCCGTTGATAATCGAGGCAATCTCGGGCAAATCGTCGGCAAAGTAGATGCCGTGCTGGCGCCTTGGGCTCGAAAGCCCTTTATCAATCATGTGCCCGAGCAGCGCCTTGAGGTCGTTGTAGTAACCGTCCAGGTTATACAGAATGCACGGAGCACTCAGGTGCCCCAACGATACCGCGGACATGACCTCGGCAATCTCCTCAAGCGTGCCCGTGCCGCCCGGAAAGGCAATGAACGCATCACCGAGCTCAATCATCTTGGCCTTGCGCTCCGCCATATCGCTCGTCACGATAAGGTCGTCGATACCGTCATGTTGAAACTCGGCCTCGATAAAAAAGCTCGGCTCAACACCCGTCACGTGTCCGCCTGCCTCGAGCACGCTATCGGCGAGCGCGCCCATCAGGCCCGATTTGGACCCGCCGTATACCAGCGCGTGCCCGTTGGCGCCAATCCAGTTGCCCAGCTCCTGCACCGCGGGCAGAAACGCCGGGTCATTGCCGGCACTGGCACCCAGATACACGGTGATATTCATATTTGGCCCCCCTTGTTGTGGCGCACGACGTTCGTCTTAGCGCTGGCGTCGACGATACTCGCGCACGCGACGCGAAAGGTCGGCAAGTTCGTCGCGATCGAGCTCTTCCAAATGCTCCAGATCATCCATAAAGCGCGCCATGGTGTCCTTTTGACGCATCTTGATAAGCGTATTGCAGTAGTTCACCGCCACGCCCGTGAGCATGGCGATGTAGAAGATGCTGATGACGCTCAGAATGACGGTAATGGCGCGGGCAACCGGTGTCTCGGCCGGAATGTCGCCAAAGCCGATCGTCGAGACCGTCTCAAAGCTAAACCACAGGCCATCGCCAAACGTGAGGGTCGTGGGCTCGGACAGCCAAACGGCCGTCGAGCACAGCAGATAGAAGATAAGAAACAGGCCCGTGATGCGCGCAAAGCCAGCCTGGCGCAACACGTCGGCAAGCGTCCTCAACTTGTTCATCGCGACCCCTTTTCCCAGACGCCCAATCACGTTCGCTCGGTATTGTCCCACGCCTCCCCCGCAAACGAAACTAGTCATTGGGAACTAGTCATTGGGGACGTTCTTAAATGACTAGTCAAACAAGAACGTCCCCAATGACTAGTCGTTTAAGAACGTCCCTGATGACTGCCGGGCGGGAGCGTTTAGCGGTACAGCTGCCGACTGGGCAGGCTGAGCTGGTATCCTTATGCGGTAATGTCTCGATTCGTTAGGATTGCATGTGAGAGCTGCCACTGTCCTTCGTTCAGTTATATATCGCACCCTGGCCGTCGCGCTTACCGCGCTCGCCGTACTGAGCACCGTCGCGCCTGTCCAAGCTTTTGCCGCTGACTCTAGTCAGCCAGTCAAGACGGTCCGCGTTGGTTGGCTCGTCAACAACGAAGGCTTCCAGGACGGCACCCCCGGCGAGCGTCTCTCGGGATGGGGTTACGAGTACCTCCAGACCCTGTCGTACTACACGTCCGGCTGGCGGTACGAATACGTCTCCGGCACCTTCACCGAGCTTATGGACATGCTCGAGGCAGGCGAGATCGACCTCATGCCCAACATCTCCTACTCCGAGGAACGTGCCCAAAAGCTGCTCTTTTCCTCGAACCCCGAGGGCACCGAGCGCTACTACATCTACGCCAGGCCCGACCGTGACGACCTTGCAAAGGGTGACCCTCAAGCACTCCAGGGTCTCACTATCGGTTGCAACCCCGACGTCATGCAAACCTTCGTTGGCCAGCAATGGCTCGCCAGCGAAGGAATCGCCTGCACATACAAGGAGTATGACGGAGGATCCGATCTCTTTGACGCGCTCGCAAACGACGAAGTCGATGCCGTCATCATGAACGACACAATCTCGTCGCCCAATGCCTCCCCCATGTTCTACATTGGTTCGAACGACTACTACTTTGCCGTTCCCAAAAGCCGCCCCGACCTGATGGACGACATCAATGCTGCCATGACGGCAATCGCCCGCGTCAACCCACGCTATAACGACGAAGTAAAATCTCACTACTCGACCCAAAACAGCGGCTCATCATCGCTCAACGGCCCCGAACGTTCCTGGCTCAAGGCGAACAACAACACCATCACGCTCGGCTACATTACGGGCAAACTCCCCTACTGCAACGAGAACGAAGACGGCGAAATGGAAGGCTCGCTCGCATCGCTTGCGACGACGCTACACGATAAATTTGGCATTACGGTCAAAACCGTCGCCTTTGATAGCTACAAGATGATGTCAAAGGCCCTGTCAAAGGAAAGCATAGACGTTGCGCTGCCGGTATACCGAGATTACTGGTTTGCCGAGCAAACAGGCGTTGTGCAATCGGTATCGTTGGGAACCATATCCCTCACCGCTATCCACACCGGCAGCAACCTGAACAAAAACCTTCAGAACATCGCCTGTACCAAATCATCGTTTGTCAACAAAAATGCACTTGAAAGTCTGTTCCCCACAGCGACCGTAACCGAATACCAATCCGACGATGAAGCGTTCGACGCCCTCAGGAAGGGAACGGCGCACTGCATCGTCGCTCCCAGTTCACGCGTAAAAACCATCGGTGACCGTTACGATCTCGAGGACTGCGAGACGACCGAGCTCCCTGACACCTGTGAGCTCTCGTGCTGGATTTCGCGCGGAAAACCCGAGCTGTTGGGAATCATCAACAAGGGCATCATCAATGCCGGAGAATCGCTCTCCGCAAGCAATTTCTCCTCCACGTCGTACACGGCCCAGGAATCCAACACGCTTCAATTCCTTTATCGCAACCGCACCGCCATTGCAGCTACCCTCATCGGTATGTTGTCGGTCGGCATCGTCCTGCTCATCTGGGCGCTCGTACGCGCTCGAACCGAGCGCAAAAAAGCCGATGCCGCCAACGCCGCTAAGACGGCATTCCTCACGCGCATGAGCCACGACATCCGTACGCCGCTCAACGGTATCCTGGGCCTTATCGAGATCGAGGAATTGAAGGAAGGCGATATCCAGGTCGCCCGCGAGAGCCGTGCCAAGGCGCGCGTTGCCGCCAATCACCTGCTCTCGCTGGTCAACGACATCCTCGAGATGGGCAAAATCGAAGACCGCAAGCTAACACTGGAGCATGCGCCTTTTAACCTCAAAGAGCTCTGCGACGACACACTGGTGCTGTGCAAGCTCCGCGCGTCCAGTAACGGCATCACAATGCAGGACAATAGTCTGCCGTACGCCACGGGGCCATACATGATCGGCAGTCCCACCCATATCCGACAGATCATGATCAACCTGTTAGACAACAGCATTAAGTACAACAAGCGCGGTGGCTCCGTCACCTTTAGCTCAAAGACCGAGCCACTCGATAACGGGCGCGCTCTCTTTTGCTTTAGCGTTTCGGACACCGGCATTGGTATGACTCCCAAGTTTTTAAAGCATATCTATGAGCCGTTTGCCCAAGAAGGTGACGATGCGCGCAGCAAGTTCCAAGGAACCGGCATGGGCATGCCAATCGTCAAGTCGCTTATTGAACTGATGGGCGGCACCATCGAAGTCACCAGCGAGCTCCATGTGGGCACCACGTTCTACGTGGAAATTCCGCTCGATATCGACAAGAACCCCCAGGCGCGGACGGATACGGTCGAGAAGGCGCTCGACTGCTCGCTTGCCAACATGAACGTGCTGCTCGCCGAAGACAACGAATTGAATGCCGAGATTGCCCAGGCGCTGCTAGAATCCGAGGGCGTCGTGGTCACCCGCGCCGTCAACGGCAACGAAGTCGTCGATCTGTACCTGTCTCATCCCGCCGGCAGCTTCGATGCGATCCTGATGGACATTATGATGCCGGACATGGACGGTTACGAGGCAACCCGCGCGATTCGTCTGAGCGAGAAGGTCGATGCAGCCGATATCCCCATCATCGCGCTCACCGCCAATGCCTTTGCCGAAGACGCCAAGGCGGCACACGACGCCGGCATGAACGCCCATCTGTCCAAACCGCTCGACTTTAACAAGCTCAAAAACATACTCGCCCGCATCAAGAAAAACGGATCCGTTTCGCTATAGTTTGTGCTCAACCACCACGCACGACCAGAAAGGAAGCCAACGATGTTTAGGCCCTTACGTCGAAAGAAACGCGCCATCACCGACGAGGAAGCGCGCGAACTGCTCGCTACCTGCAAGCGCGGCGTCTTTGCCGTCAACGGCGACGACGGCTACCCGTACGCCATTCCCGTCAACTACTTCTTTGACACCGAGCACGACAAGATTTATTTCCATGGCGCCAAAGCTGGCCACAAGGTCGACGCACTCAAGCGCGATGACAAGGTCTGCTTTACCGTTTACGGCAACGAGTGGTACCAGGACGGTGACTGGGCTCCCTACGTTATGAGTACCGTGGTCTTTGGCCGCTGTCGCCTGGCGAATGACACCCCCGCGTTTATCGAAGACAAAGTCCGCCAGCTCGCCCTTAAGTACTACCCTTCCGCCGAGGAAGTCGAAGAGGAAATCGCCAAAGACATCAAGGGCGTCCAGCTCTACGAGATTACGATCGAGCATCTCTGCGGTAAGCAGATTCAGGAAAAGTAAGTCCCTCAGCAGGCCTCATCAATAGCAATATGGCCCGGGTCCAACCAACATTGGAACCGGGCCATATGCTTATAAAGCGTCGGCAGCTATGTGCGCAAGCGCCTCAACAAGTTCCTGCGAGCTCACGGGTTTACTCAGGTGCGCGTCCATGCCCGCCTCACGCGAAAGCCTGCGGTCGTCGGCAAAGGCGTTGGCACTCACAGCGATAATCGGCGTAGTCGCGGCATCCTCGCGATCGAGTGCTCGAATTCGACACGTGGCCTCAAGGCCATCGATACCGGGCATCATGATGTCCATCAACACCACGTCGTACTCGTACGGCGCGCTCGCGGTAAACATCTCGACGGCAGACTCACCATCCTTAGCATGCGTCACGACGGCACCGGCATGGCCGAGCGTAAACTGCGCGATCTCGGCATTCAGATCGTTATCCTCTACAAGCAAAACGCGCAAGCCCTGGAGCGCATCGCCGTCTCCCGCATCCGCGCGCACTGCCTGAGGAATCTCGGAGCGCTTGCATTTCTCGAACGGCAGGCGGATGGGAAACGTCGTCCCCTGCCCCAAGACGCTCGTAAAGCTCATGGTTCCGCCCATAAGCTCGACCAACTGTTTTGCGATAGGCGCGCCCAGGCCAGTTCCCGATGAAGCGCCTTCCACCTGTTGCTCCTCGCGGCAAAACGGCTCGTAGAGGTGCTGTTGGAACTCCTCGCTCATGCCAATACCGTTGTCGGCGATCGTGTATTCATAGACGAGGACGCCATCCGCCGGCTCCACCTCGCGGCACACCAGGCGAACATAGCCGCCCTGGCGGTTGTACTTGACGGCATTGCCGGCAATATTGAGCAACAAGCGCTTGAGGTGCGTCACGCTCACCCGTGCATAGGGATGATCAAGCGTCTGCTGGTCGCAGATAATTGTCACCAGACGCTCCTCGGCCTGGCGCTCCAGAATATCGCGCACTTCACAGTTGAGTGCCACCAAATTTGTGGGTACGAGGTTCAGGTCGACCTGCCCGCTCTCCAGGCGACTCATATCGAGTGCCTCGTTGGCAAGGTCGAGCAGCAGTCCCGATGCCGTCCAGATTTTCGAGCGGCACTCAGCCTGCTTTTGCAGATCGTCCGCATTGGCATCGCCAACCTCGACCATGCCGCGAATGCCGTTGATGGGCGTGCGCAGATCGTGGCTCATGCGACGCAGAAACTCTGTCTTTGCCGAGTTGGCAGACGAGGCCTCACGCGCCGCCTTTGCCAGCTTGTCGCCATAGTCGCGCTCCTGCTGCAGCAAGTCCGTCAAACGTCGGCGATCAGCGCGGCGACGCACCATCACAACAACGGCTATAAATCCGCTGTAGAGCGCCAGCACGCCGGCAGCAACAGCCGCGACGACCTCGAAGTAACGCCGTGCCGGAGCATAGGTGTACACATAGAATTTGTGCGCTTTTCCAAATGTGCCCAAATACCACTCGCCGTCGGCGTTAATCAATTTGACCTTACCGGCCAGGCATCGATCCTTAATACCGTCGACAATGAAGACGTCCGTCGCAGGCAGATCGAATACGCCCAATACAGTGGGTTCAACGGCATTGGTCGCAACGACCTTGCCGTCGCTTTCGATCACGATATTGCCGCTATCGATGGTTTCATAGCCTTCGAGCAAACTCTGCAGTTTGAGTGTATTGCTTGCAACCGCCTTCGCGCTCTGATGCCTTACCGCGATAACGATGCCCTCGCCATCCTGCCGAGTCACGCAGCCAATGTCTGCGACCGAATCATCCGCAAGCGTGATGCGGGCGGTATAGGACTTAAGCGGATGAGTTGCCACCTCCAGCACGGGTGCTTCCTTGAGATACGTAGCAAGCGACTCGTAGCCCACGCCATCCGTCGAGGACTCAGACACCAAATTGCCCGATGCGTCCGTCACGATCAGTGCGCTCACGTTGAACTGGTCGGCATATAGCTCCAGCCTTGTGTTATCCACCGAACCGTCGCGCTCCATATCGCGCGCTGCCTCTCCGGCAATCTCCATAACGCGTATCAGGTTTTTGGTCGTATAGGCGCTATTGAATGCATCGTAGGAAAGGCTCTGCGTCGCCACGTAATCGACAACGTCGGCAAAGCGCTGCTCGGCTTGGGCCGTCATGTAACCGTAGCTCATCATGCCGGCAGCAACCGAGAGCACTATCCCCAGCAGAGCGACAAGGAGCCATGCCCCTGCCGAACGATTGCCCCGCTCCTCTACGGCGTGGTCAGGCGCATCGATCATGACGGACCCTCCACATTCAAAAATGGCGAAGGGTCATCGAAGTACTTTGACACCAGGCGTTCCATGGTGCCATCGGCAAGCATTTCTTGGTAGGCATGAGTGAGCTTGACGTCGATGCCGCGCATATCGTTGATATCGAAAGCGGTGCCCAAACCAACCTCTAGCAGCGGCTCATCCAAAATGCGATACGTTACGCCATAGTCTTTTTCGTAGGTGAGCAGCAAGGACTCATGCGCGGCGATGGCGTCGACCAGGCCTTCGACGAGCGCCGGGTTCAGGCATGAACGGTCCGAAAAGCAGTAGAGTTCCTTGATCTGCGGAACGTTTTCATTTGTATGATTGAGCAAAATGTCCTCGGGCTTGGTGGTGGACTGGACCGCCACGACCTTATCCTCAAGATCGGCAAGCGTGTAGATATCGCTCTGGGGATCGACCGCGACCACCTGGCGGCTCGCAAGGTACGGGCCGGCCCAACGATACTCGTTTTCGCGACCCGTCATGCTAAAGCTACCCATGACACAATCGAGCTCGCCGCTCGCCAGCAGTTCTTTCTTCTTTTCCCAGTCGATCAGCTGGTATTTTGGCTTGTAACCAATGCGGGCCAACGCCTCGGTCAATATCTCGACATCCAGGCCAACAATATCGCCGTACTCGTCGGTATACACAAACGGTGGGTAGAGATCGCTTCCGACGTTGAGCGTCTTAAGGTCGTCGTCTTTGGCCTGCGAGGCATCCAGACCTTCTAATGCAGACGTCGAGGCTCCGTCATTCGACCCGGAACAGCCGGCTATCGCTACGGCAAAGGCGCACGCCACCGCAAGCGCGACAAACAACGAAATGGCAACCGAGCGACGGGGTCTTTTCATCGAGCTCCAGACGATCCTGTTTACAGACTGAAATGGTTAAAGATAATAGCAAACGAAACCACTCGAGTGCCCAATGGTTACAGACGTTCTACCATGCGGGGCCTTCTAGCCGACTTGGCAGAAGGCCCCGCATGCAGCGCACACTTACCGTGCATTAAAAACGTAGCGGTCCAGGCGGTCGCACGCTTCCCTCACGCGCGAAAGCGGCAGCGCCAGATTCACGCGAATGTGGCAGGGCCCGTGGGACGGACGGCCCTCCTGATACCCCAAGGTAGACACCGCCGTTGGCCAGATGCGCGCGCCCCACGCGGGCGCCCTCGTCGAGCAGCCACTGAATATCACGGCCATGCTCGCAACACCACTCGGTGCAGTCCAGAAACACCATGTACGTGCCCTGCGGACGCGAAAACGCGACGCCCTTCCAATGTTTTTCTGCATACGTGCAGAAGTACTCGATATTGCCGGCAAGCACCTGGTTGAGCTCGTCCACCCACTCGTAGCCCTGCGGCTGGTAGGCACCGATAAGCGCATGCATGGAGAGGACGTTCATCTCGTTGTAGTGAGTCTTGTTGGACACGGCGCACACGCGGTCGCGCAGCGTCTCGTTATAGATGATGTGATAGCTGCCGACCAGACCCGCCAGGTTGAACGTCTTGCTGGGCGCGTAGAGGGCAACCGTGCGCATGCGGGCATCCTCGCTCACCGACTGCGTCGGGATGTGCTTGTGCCCCGGCAGGATGATATCGGACCAAATCTCGTCCGAGATCACTACGCAATCGTGCTGGCGATAGATGTCCATGGCGCGCTCGATCTCGTCGCGTTCCCATACGCGGCCGCAGGGATTGTGCGGCGAGCAGAACACCGCGGCATGGATGTGGTTTTGGGCGAGCTTGTGCTCCATGTCCTCAAAGTCCATACGCCACACGCCCTGGTCGTCGAGCTTAAGCGGGCTGTGGACAATGTGATAGCCCGCGGCCTCAATGGACTTGGTAAAGCCGATGTAGGTAGGGCTGTGGACCAGCACCGCATCGCCCGGCTGGACATACGCGCGCAGCGTCGACACGACGCCGCCCAGCACGCCGTTTTCGTAGCCGATATGTTCAGGGCTCAAACCTTCGACGCCATTGCGGCGGTTCTGCCATTCGATGATGCGATCGAAGTACTCAGCGCGCGGGTTAAAGTAGCCAAACATGGGGTGCTGGGCACGCTGAATGATGTGTTCCTGGACCGTGGGCACCGTGGCAAAATTCATGTCGGCCACCCACATGGGGATGCGGTCGAAGCCCTCGTCGGGTGCGTTCGGGGCCATACCGGGGATCTCACCCCAAGAGTCAACAGCGATAGAGTCCATGCCGTGGCGGTCGATAAGCGAGCTAAAGTCGTATTTCATGCTGAGCTCCCGTACAAAGTTGATTGTTTTGGTAGGCGTTATTGTCCACCAGCGTGGGCGGTTTTGACGCGGGGTTTGGCGCTTAATTTGACGGATGCGGACGAATGGCTGGTTAGTCTCGCGCGTCGTTGACGGCGACTACGGTTAGCTGGGTTTCATCGACCGTAAAAGATATGTCGAGTCCAGCGTAAGCCAAGTGGTAAATGCGGTTTGGCTCGTGCTTGCTGCCCGCACGGCGCGGATCTTGGCGAAGGACTTCGACCAAGCCGGAGAGTTTTGCGGGCGGGACCATATCCTGCAGCGCTTGCGGGAACTCGACGTCGAGCTCTTGCCATGGAGCATCCTCAATCCAGCCGCCCGTCGCATCCGGGTGACAGTCCGCGAACGGAATGTAGGGCTTAATGTCGTAGATGGGCGTGCCGTCGCGCAGATCGGCCCCCAGCACATGGATGATGGGGCCGTCGTCGGTAAGCTCGACGCGATCGAGCTTGACGCAGGTAAGCCCAATGGGATTAGGGCGAAACGGACTGCGCGTGGCAAACACGCCCACACGTTCGGCTCCACCCAGACGCGGCGGACGCACGGTTTTCGACCATTTTGCGTTGGCGCCGGACCTGTCCTGCGTTTTGGCATCGGCGGCTATGTCCTTAGCCGTGCCGCCGGGCGTACCGTTTTCGAAGCGCCACAGCAGCCATAGGTGAGAGAAGGAGTCCAGACCCTCAACCGCTGCATTGGAGGCAAATTCCGGCTCAAAGACGATGCGTCCCTGCAGATGGGGCGCCAAAAAGCTGTTGCGCGGAATGCCGAACTTCTGCGGCAGGTCGGTATGTATGTGTGCGATAGGTTCCATGCCGGTCATTGTACGGCATGGAGGCGTGGGGCATTGCGCGTAATTCTTCGCCACGGTCCCCCGTCGTGCAACCAACGGTTGCTTGGAAGGGTGCCTGCCGCCGCGTATGCTTAAGCCATCAACCAGCAGAAAGGAGCCGCTATGGCCTTTGCAGAAAAGCTCATCGCTGTCCGTCGCGTCCATCACCTTACCCAGGAGCAGCTCGCCGCCAAGCTCTTCGTCACGCGCCAAGCCGTCAGCCGTTGGGAACGCGGCGAGGTCACACCGGGCATCGACATGATGAAGCTCATCGCGAACGTGCTCGACGAGCCCATTATGCATCTGCTCGATTTGCCCGAGCGCTATTGTGAGAGCTGCGGCATGATTTTGACGCCGGCCGATTACGGCTCCGATGCTGACGGCTCCAAAGATGAGCATTACTGTAAATGGTGCTATGAACAGGGAAAATATACCTACGAAACCACAATGGACGCCATGATCGAGGATTGCGCGCCTCGCTTGGCCGAAAACACGGGCATATCTCGCGACGAAGCGGTGTCGCTTATGGGCGCGGTGTTGCCGCATTTGAAGCGCTGGAGTGCTGTGCATGCCAACGAGATGACCCACGGAAAAGAGGCGCGCGAGCGCTACGGTGACGCTGCGGTAGATGCCGCGAACGAAAGGCTGCTCGGCATGAGCGAAGCTGAATGGAGCGCGAAAGAAACGCTTGAACAGGCGATTATCGAGCAGCTGAAAGCGGCAGTGGCCGCAGGAAATGCGATGGGTCCCGAGGCGGCGAAGCTCGCTCAGATGCATGCCCAATGGATTCGCACACAATGGGGCGAAGGGG
>OIWM01003675.1_pt1 | contig 10863 bp, 10 predicted proteins | sample 1587451 | NCBI WGS metagenome assembly OIWM01 (sample SAMEA3888907, study PRJEB22519) | human gut metagenome | biome: human gut; feature: human-associated habitat; material: faeces | place: Denmark | collected 2011
GGCGCTGATCGCCCTGCAGAGCGGCGAAATGTCGATGGAAGCCGTGGGCGTTTACCTGGCCGGTTACCTGTTCAGCAGCCTCGGCGCGTTCGGCGTGGTCAGCCTGATGTCCAGCCCGTACCGCGGTCCGGATGCGGACTCGCTGTTCTCCTACCGCGGCCTGTTCTGGCACCGTCCGATTCTGTCGGCGGTCATGACGGTGATGATGCTGTCGCTGGCCGGTATTCCGATGACCCTCGGCTTTATCGGTAAGTTCTACGTGCTGGCCGTCGGTGTTCACGCCCATCTGTGGTGGCTGGTTGCCGCGGTGGTTGTCGGCTCGGCGATCGGTCTCTACTACTACCTGCGCGTGGCGGTGAGCCTGTACCTGAGCGCGCCGGAGCAGCTGAACCGTGATGCGCCGTCGAACTGGCAGTACAGCGCCGGCGGTATCGTGGTGCTGATCTCCGCCCTGCTGGTGCTGGTGCTCGGTATCTGGCCGCAGCCGCTGATTAGCATCGTGCAGCTGGCGACGCCGCTGATGTAATCTGCGCTATAAATAAAAAACCGCCGGGATGGCGGTTTTTTTATGCCCGGATTTTACGCCATCTTGTAGACCATAAAGTCTTCCGCCAATAGCGTATTGGCGAAAATCTCCCGGCATTCCGCCAGCATCTTCAGGCAGCCTTCGGCATCGTAGCGCGAGCTAAAGTGGGTAGCGATTAGCATGCCGACCCCCGCTTCTTTGGCAAGCGCCGCGGTCTGCTGACTGGAAGAGTGGCCACGGCTATTGGCTTTCTCCGCCATCGCCTGCTCAAGGGTGGTTTCGTGGACCATCACATCCGCGCCGCGCGCCATCTCCAGCGCCTGCGGGCAGGGGGCGGTATCGCCGAAGATGGCCAGCGTTTTACCCGGCGTCGCTGGCCCCAGATAGCGGCTGCCGTCAATGACCCGGCCATCTTCCAGCTCAACGCGCTGGCCGAGCTTGAGTTGATGGAACAGCGGCCCCGGACGCACGCCATCGGCAATCAGCTGGGCGGCGTCGAGGGTGCCGGGCTTGTCATGCTGCTCAATGCGATACCCGTAACACTCCACCGGATGACTGAGCGGGTACGCAGTGACCCGATAGCCCTCTTCGTCGAACACCAGACCAGGGCCGACTTCGATGATGGTGAGCGGATAGTCGGTCCACGAACCGCTCAGACGCAGCGCGGTCTCAACAAACTCTTTGAGCCCTTTTGGCCCGTAGAGGGTGAGGGGCAGAGAGTTCCCCTGCATCGAGCGGCTGCACAGCAGGCCGGGCAGGCCGAACAGGTGGTCGCCGTGCAGGTGAGTGATGAAAATTTTATTCAGTTTGCCGGGGTGATAGGGCGTGCGAAGAAACTGATGCTGGGTCCCTTCGCCGCAGTCAAACAACCACATTTCGGCGCGGGTTGGCTGTTGCAAATTGAGTATTATCGACGTCATATTACGCGTGCGGGTCGGCACCCCGGCGGATGTCCCCAAAAAAGTTAATTCCATCGTCCAGTGTCCTCAGGGCGAGTCGCAAAGTATCAGTATATCAATAAGGAGCTACAGATGATGACCTGGCAGGATCTCCACCATAGTGAACTCACTGTTCCCCAGCTATATGCGCTGCTGAAATTGCGCAGTGAAGTTTTTGTCGTGGAGCAGCAGTGCGTCTATCAGGATGTCGACGGCGATGATTTGGTCGGTGAAAATCGCCATCTGCTCGGCTGGCGCGATGGCGAACTGCTGGCGTACGCGCGGATCCTCAAAAGCGAAGAGGCGTTTGCGCCGGTGGTGATTGGCCGGGTCATCGTTAGCCCCGCCGCCCGCGGTGAGAGGCTTGGCTATCAGCTGATGGAGCAGGCGCTGGCCAGCTGCCAGCAGCACTGGCCGCAAAAGGCAATTTACCTCGGGGCGCAGGCGCACCTGCAATCCTTTTACGCCCACTTCGGGTTTACGCCGGTGACCGAGGTCTATGATGAGGATGGCATCCCCCACATTGGCATGGCGCGAGAAAAGCGCGCTATCTGACCCCTCTGCACCCTCGTCCACACGCTGCTTTGGCCCGGCGAGCGGGTAAGATAAAACCCGCTCCCTCGTCATGGGTACTGCTATTCCGCCGTCGAACCCCTTATAATGTGGGGTTTTACTACCGTGGAGGTTTGCGTGCTGTCTGTTTCCACTGCGCTGGCCCGTTTGCAAGACGGCCTGGGTGAGTCTTTTCCAGACTCGCCCGGCACGCGAATTATCGATATTGCCTTTCCGCTGAATGATGCCTTCGATCCGCTGCTATGGTGCGGCCAGCAGCCGCAGTGGCCGCAGTTCTACTGGCAGCAGCGCAATGGCGATGAGGAACTGGCGACGCTGGGGGCGGTAAAAACCTTTTCCTCGCTCGATGCGGCGAACCGCTTTTTATGCCAGACCGGGCGGCAGGATCTGCGCATCTGCGGCCTGAATGCGTTTGAACCGCAGCAGGGCCGGCTGGTGCTGCCGCGTCTGGAGTGGCGTCGGTGCGGCGGCAGGGCCGTGATGCGGCTGGTGCTGCACAGCGACCGCTCCCTTCGCGACGATGCCGTGACGGCGCGTGATTTTCTCGCCAGCCTGACCACCGCCCAGGCGATCCCTGGCGCTATCCCGCCGCTGCTGAGCGAGCGCCACTCCTCCGACTATCCTCAATGGCAGGCAATGATAGACCAGGCGACGCAGGCCATCGCCGCCGGCGACATGGATAAAGTGGTGCTGGCGCGGGCAACCGACCTGCAGTTTGCCGCGCCGCTGGATGCCGTGAGCATCATGGCGGCCAGCCGCCGCAGCAATCTTAACTGTTTTCATTTCCTGATGGCGTTCAATGCCCGTCAGGCGTTTTTCGGCTCCACGCCGGAGCGGCTGTGGCGCCGGCGCGGCGCGCTGCTGCGCACCGAAGCGCTGGCGGGGACCGTCGCGAACCTTCAGGAAGACGCGAAGGCGCAGCAACTGGCCGACTGGTTGATGAAAGACGACAAAAATCAGCGGGAAAACATGCTGGTGGTGGAGGATATCTGCCAGCGCCTGCAGAGTGAGGCCTCGACGCTGGACGTTCTGCCGCCGCAGGTGGTGAGGTTGCGCAAGGTACAGCATCTTCGACGTTGTATCTGGACCGAGCTGGCGGCGCCTGACGACAGCCGCTGTCTGCTGCAGCTGCAGCCCACCGCCGCAGTGGCCGGCCTGCCGCGTCGGGCGGCGCTGGCATTCATTCAGCGCCATGAACCCTTTGCCCGCGAATGGTATGCCGGGTCCGCCGGCTATCTGTCGCTGGCGCAAAGCGAGTTTTGCGTGGCGCTGCGTTCGGCGAAAGTGGACCACGACACCCTGCGGTTGTATGCCGGAGCGGGGATCGTCAGCGGCTCCGATGCGCAGCAGGAGTGGCAGGAGATTGACAACAAAGCGGCCGGGCTGCGCTCGCTGCTGTGTCCATAAGGCGGGAATGACGATGCATATCAAAACGTCGTCACTTTGCCTTATCTATACTTAGCATCAATATTTGATACCGGACAATTTCATGTCAGTAAGCGCATTTAACCGACGCTGGGCGGCGGTGATCCTGGAAGCTTTAACGCGCCATGGCGTGCAGCATATCTGCATCGCGCCGGGTTCGCGCTCGACACCCTTAACCCTGGCGGCGGCGGAAAACCGCGCCTTTATCCATCATACCCATTTCGACGAACGCGGCCTCGGCCACCTGGCGCTCGGCCTGGCGAAGGCCAGCCGGCAGCCGGTGGCGGTGATAGTCACCTCCGGGACCGCCACCGCAAACCTCTATCCGGCGCTGATTGAGGCGGGCCTCACCGGCGAAAAGCTGATCCTGTTGACCGCCGACCGTCCACCGGAGCTGATCGACTGCGGCGCGAACCAGGCGATCCGCCAGCCCGGAATGTTTGCCTCCCATCCGTCGCAGACGATTTCTCTGCCGCGTCCCTCGCAGGATATTCCTGCCCGCTGGCTGGTCTCAACCATCGACCAGGCGCTGGGGGCGCTGCACGCCGGCGGGGTGCATATCAACTGTCCGTTCGCCGAACCGCTGTATGGCGATATGGATGAGACCGGCGTGGAGTGGCAGCAGCAGCTCGGCAACTGGTGGCAGAGCGATAAACCCTGGCTGCGTCAGGCGCTGCAGTTAGAGAGCGAGAAGCAGCGCGACTGGTTCTTCTGGCGGCAAAAACGCGGCGTCGTCGTGGCGGGGAGAATGAGCGCCGCGGAAGGGAAAAAAGTGGCTGAGTGGGCGCAAACTCTCGGCTGGCCGCTGATCGGCGATGTCCTGTCGCAGACCGGGCAGCCGCTGCCGTGCGCTGACCTGTGGCTGGGCAACGGTAAAGCGGTCAGCGAACTGGCGCAGGCGCAGATCGTGGTGCAGCTCGGCAGCAGCCTGACCGGCAAACGCGTCCTCCAGTGGCAGGCGACCTGCGAGCCGGATGAATACTGGCTGGTGGATAATCTGCCAGGCCGCCTCGACCCGGCGCAGCACCGCGGCCGCCGTCTGCGCGCCAGCGTTGAGCGCTGGCTTGAGTTGCATCCGGCGGAAAAACGTCAGCCGTGGGCGACGGTGATCCCTGAGCTGTCCCGCCAGGCGTGGCAGGCGGCGGTCGCCAGCAATGAGCCTTTTGGCGAAGCGCAGCTGGCGCAGCGTATTCGGCGCTATCTGCCGGAGCAGGGGCAACTGTTTGTCGGCAACAGCCTGGTGGTGCGCCTGATCGACGCCCTGGCGCAGCTACCTGCCGGGTATCCGGTTTACAGCAACCGCGGCGCCAGCGGGATTGATGGTTTAATCGCCACCGCCGCCGGCGTGCAGCGCGCCAGTGCGCGGCCGACGCTGGCGATCGTCGGCGATCTGTCGGCCTTATACGATCTTAACTCGCTGGCCCTGCTGCGCCAGGCGTCGGCGCCGCTGGTGCTGATCGTGGTAAATAACAACGGCGGACAGATTTTCTCTATGCTGCCGACACCGCAGGACGAGCGCCGCCAGTTCTATTTAATGCCGCAGGACGTGGATTTCAGCCACGCGGCGGCGATGTTCGGCCTGGCCTATCATCGTCCCGATGACTGGCAGTCGCTGGATGAGGCGCTGGCGGGTGCCTGGCGCAGGGCGGGGGCGACGGTGATTGAGCTGGCGGTCAACGAGACTGACGGCACGCAGACTCTCCAGCAGCTGCTGGCGCAGGTAAGCCGCCTGTGACCCTCAGCGCCGCGGTCGACAACGGCCAGTCAGGTTATCCCTGGCTGGTGTTTCTGCACGGGTTTTCCGGCGACCGCGACGAGTGGCGTGAAGTGGGCGACGCTTTTCCCGCCTGGCCGCGTCTGTATCTCGATCTGCCGGGCCACGGCGGCTCCGCGGATATCGCGGTACAGGACTTTGCCGGGGTCAATACTCTGCTGCTGGCTACGCTTAATAGTTACAACATCCTTAACTACTGGCTGATTGGCTACTCACTGGGCGGCCGGGTGGCGATGAACTTCGCCTGTCAGCCGCGTGCGGGCCTGCGCGGCCTGATCGTTGAAGGCGGCCATCCGGGCCTGCAGGATGCAGAAGCGCGGCAGGCGCGGCGCAGCAATGACCGCGCCTGGGCAGAACGTTTTCGCCGCGATCCGTTGGCGCAGGTCTTTGCCGACTGGTATCAGCAGCCGGTTTTTGCCTCACTGGATGCCGCGCAGCGCGAGTCATTGGTCGCCTTACGTAGCCGCAATAACGGCGCCACGCTGGCGGCGATGCTGCAGGCAACCTCCCTTGCCGGGCAGGCCGATCTGCGCGCGCCTCTGCAGGCGCGCGATTTTCCTTTTCACTACCTGTGTGGCGAACGCGACGCGAAGTTTCGCGCCATCGCGCAAGCGCTCGCTGCCGATACCCATATCATTCACCATGCCGGACACAACGCGCACCGGGACAACCCCGCCGCGGTGATTGCTTGTCTGGCGCAGATTCTGGCAAGTTAACTGAAGGACATTCTATGATCTCTCTTGATGAAGCAATGCTCTATGCCCCTGTGGAATGGCACGATTGTTCCGAAGGCTATACCGATATTCGCTATCACAAATCGGCCGACGGCATTGCCAAAATCACCATCAACCGCCCACAGGTACGCAACGCCTTCCGCCCGCTGACCGTCAAAGAGATGATTCAGGCGCTGGCGGATGCCCGCTATGACGACAATATCGGGGTGATTGTCCTGACCGGTGAAGGTGAGAAAGCCTTCTGCGCCGGCGGCGACCAGAAAGTTCGCGGCGACTACGGCGGCTATCAGGACGACTCCGGCGTTCACCACCTTAACGTGCTCGACTTCCAGCGCCAGATCCGCACCTGCCCGAAACCGGTGGTGGCGATGGTAGCCGGCTACTCTATCGGCGGCGGCCACGTGCTGCATATGATGTGCGATCTGACCATCGCGGCGGACAATGCCATCTTCGGCCAGACCGGGCCAAAAGTCGGCTCCTTTGATGGCGGCTGGGGCGCCTCCTATATGGCGCGCATCGTCGGGCAGAAAAAAGCGCGGGAAATCTGGTTCCTCTGCCGTCAGTATGACGCCCAGCAGGCGCTGGACATGGGGCTGGTGAATACCGTAGTTCCGCTGGCGGAGCTGGAAAAAGAGACCGTGCGCTGGTGCCGTGAAATGCTGCAAAACAGCCCAATGGCGCTGCGCTGCCTGAAAGCGGCGCTGAACGCCGACTGCGACGGCCAGGCCGGTCTGCAGGAGCTGGCGGGCAACGCCACCATGCTGTTCTACATGACGGAAGAAGGGCAGGAAGGCCGCAATGCCTTCAACCAGAAACGTCAGCCGGACTTCAGCAAATTTAAACGGAATCCATAATGCGCGTTTCGCAGGTTTACCGCTGGCAGATCCCGATGGACGCGGGCGTGGTTCTGCGCGAACGGCGGTTAAAAACCCGCGACGGGCTGTTCATCCGCCTGCAGGAGGATGAACGCGAAGGCTGGGGGGAAATTTCTCCCTTGCCGGGATTCAGTAACGAGACGCTGGAAGAGGCGCAAACAGCGCTGCTGGCGTGGGCGCAGGCCTGGCGCGACGGCGCGGAACCGCCGCTTCCCACACTGCCTTCTGTCGCTTTTGGTATAAGCTGCGCGCAGGCGGAGCTTTACGGCGAACTACCGCAGGCCGCGGATTATCGCGCGGCGCCGCTCTGTTCCGGCGATCCGGATGAGCTGTTCGCCAAACTGGCGACGATGCCCGGCGAGAAAGTCGCTAAGGTGAAAGTGGGGCTGTGGGAGGCGGTACGCGACGGCATGGTGGTTAATCTGCTACTGGAAGCCATCCCCGATCTCCAGCTGCGGCTGGATGCCAACCGGGCGTGGACGCCGCTTAAAGCGCAGCAGTTCGCCAAATACGTCAATCCCGCATATCGCCAGCGCATTGCGTTTCTTGAGGAACCCTGCAAAACGCGGGAGGACTCGCGGGCCTTTAGCCGCGAGACGGGGATCGCTATCGCCTGGGATGAAAGCCTGCGCGAGGCGGATTTCCGCTTTGTCGCGGAGCCCGGCGTGCGCGCGGTGGTGATCAAACCGACGCTGACCGGCAGTGTGCAAAAGGTTCAGCAACAGGTCGCCGCGGCACACGCCCTGGGGCTGAGCGCGGTGATTAGCTCGTCAATCGAGTCCAGCCTCGGGTTAACCCAGCTGGCGCGGGTTGCCGCCTGGCTGACGCCGCAGACCATCCCCGGACTCGATACGCTGGCGCTGATGAGCGCCCAACTGGTACGGCCGTGGCCGGAAAGTACGCTGCCGATGATCAACATTGATGCGCTGGAGCCGCTGCTGTGATGTTTTCCGACTGGCCATGGCGCCACTGGCGCCAGTTACGCGGTGAGGCGCAGGCGTTACGCCTGAACGATCGGCTGCTGACCTGGCGTGAGCTATGCGCGCGGGTTGACGCGCTGGCGGCCGGCTTTGCCGCGCAGGGCGTTATGGAAGGTCATGGCGTGGCGCTCCGGGCCTACAACCAGCCGGAGACGCTACTCGCCTGGCTGGCATTGCTGCAGTGCGGGGCGCGGGTGTTGCCGCTGAATCCGCAGCTGCCAGAGGTGTTGCTGCAGGAACTGCTGCCTGCGTTAACCGTCCAGCATCAGCTGGTGCTGAATGGTGCTGCGCTGCCGGGGGATTTACCGGCGTTAACTCTGCAGGCGGCCGAAGGCGTCCATGCCGTTTGCTGGCATGGCGAACGGCTGGTGTCGATGACGTTAACCTCCGGCTCAACCGGCCTGCCGAAAGCGGCGGTACATAGCGCCAGCGCCCATCTGGCCAGCGCCGCTGGCGTGCTGGCGCTGATGCCGTTTGCCGCAGAAGACGACTGGCTACTGTCGCTGCCGTTGTTTCATGTCTCCGGGCAGGGGATCATCTGGCGCTGGCTGCTGGCCGGCGCGCGAATGACGGTGCGCGACAAGCAACCGCTGGCGCAGATGCTGCAGGGCTGTACCCATGCTTCGCTGGTGCCGACTCAGCTGTGGCGCCTGCTGAATGATGATGCTGCGCATTCCCTCAAGGCGGTGCTGCTCGGCGGCGCAGCGATCCCGGTCGAATTGACTGAGCGTGCACTCGCGCAGGGAATACGCAGTTTCTGCGGCTACGGCCTCACCGAGTTCGCTTCCACGGTCTGTGCCAAAGCGGCCGACGGCGCGGCGGATGTGGGCGAAGCGCTGCCGGGGCGGGAGGTGAAAATTGTCGCCGGCGAGATCTGGCTGCGGGCGTCGAGTATGGCGGCGGGTTACTGGCGCGACGGTCAGTTATTGCCATTAACCAATGATGAAGGCTGGTTTGCGACACGCGATCGCGGGGAATTACACAATGGTCGGCTGACGGTTGTTGGGCGACTGGATAATCTTTTTTTTAGCGGCGGCGAAGGTATTCAACCGGAAGAGGTCGAGCGCGTGATACTCGCATATCCAGCGGTACAACAGGTGTTTATTGTACCGCTGGATGATGTCGAATATGGTCAACGCCCGGTCGCGGTGGTGGAATGCGATGACGGCTGCGAGTTGAGCGCGCTGGCGACATGGAGCGCTGAGCGGTTAGCGCGCTTCCAGCAGCCAGTGCGTTGGCTACGGCTGCCGGACACGTTAAAGAACGGTGGGATTAAGATTTCCCGTCAGGCGCTGCGCGAATGGGCCAGACAGCAGACCTATGCGACCGTATCGTAGCCACCCGCCATATCCCGCGACATAACGCCGGGTGGGTTGAACGCGGTATGCTGGACTAAAGTAGCCCTTTCTGGCTGAGCGTAACGCGGGTGGCGGCATTGAGATCGTAGTTTTTGAGATCGTCGGCTTTGACCCAGGCGTAATTGTCAAACTCCTCGTTGATCGTCACGTCGCGATTGGCGCTGACGCAGTCGAAGATCAGGTAGATCATATAGATCGTTTCCTGCCGACCATCCGGGTAAGTTTTGACGCGGGTATCATCGCGAAAGCTCCACGGCGCGATATGGGTAAGGATGAGTTTTTCGCCAAGCTCTTCGCGTATTTCCCGCCGCAGCGCCTCTTCAATACGCTCCCCTGGCTCCACGCCGCCGCCGGATAAGGCCCATTGCCCGGGAAAAACACCGCGGTCGGCGGCCATTTTGCAGAGCAGATAATGGCCTTCATTCTGGATAAGCGGGCAAACAATCGTCCTTTGGCGCATGGTTTTTCTCCTTCACAGGGGGCGGTATGCCGATGAAATAGTTTGCGAGCCGCCTCGGTAAACCGCAAGCGAAATGCGGCCCTGGTCCTGTTGGGTGTTAAGTTAGGTGAAAATAATCGCATGGAGTTTCGCCATGGACAGGGCGCCCCATTCCCCGCATGACGCCGTATTTAAACACCTGTTGTCGCACCGGGCGACGGCAAAGGACTTCCTTGACATTCATCTCCCCGGACCGCTGCGCGCGTTATGCAACCTGAATACGCTGCAACTGGAATCCGGGAGCTTTATTGACGATGAGCTACGAGCGAGTCATTCCGATATCCTTTACTCGCTGCAAACGCAGGCGGGGGAGGGCTATATCTATCTGTTGATTGAGCACCAAAGCTCGGCGGACCGCCATATGGCCTTTCGCCTGATGCGCTATGCCATCGCCGCGATGCAACGTCATCTGGATAAGGGGCATACGCAGCTGCCGCTGGTTATCCCCCTGCTGTTTTATCATGGCCGCGTTTCGCCCTGGCCGTACCCGATGTGCTGGCTGGCAGGCTTTGCCGATCCGGACGTTGCGCGGCGGATCTATGGTGATGATTTTCCCTTAATCGATATCACCACCACCCCGGATGATGAAATCATGCGCCACCGGCGTGTGGCGATGCTGGAGCTGCTGCAGAAGCATATCCGCCAGCGCGACATGATGGACCTGCACGAGCAGCTGGTCAGCCTGTTAGCACTGGGATACACTAGCCGCAGGCAGCTAAAGACGCTGCTGCATTATCTGTTACAGGCAGGAAATGCCGCCGATCCGGTCGCTTTTTTGCGCCATCTTGCGCAAAGCGTTCCCCGGCGGTCGCACAAGGAGACGCTCATGAATATTGCCCAGTTTCTGGAACAACGCGGCCATCAGCAAGGGTTAAAGCAAGGTCTGCAACAAGGTCTGGAGCAAGGTGAGCAGCAGACCGCGGAGCGTATCGCCCGGGCGATGCTCGCTAACGGGCTTGACCTGTCCCTGGTGGCGAAACTGACCGGCCTCGCCCCGGAATGTCTGGCCCGGCTGCAGCATTAATTATTCCCTTATCCACCCGCGCCGCGCCGATCGTGCGGCGTCAGTTCTCTGTTTTCGTCAATGTGTCAGCGTTAATCATAATAAACATGAATATTACTGGCGTTGAATAGGCTGTTCGTGGTTCTGGCAACGCTCGATGCCGTAAAAATACGCAACT
>OIWM01003677.1_pt1 | contig 10855 bp, 10 predicted proteins | sample 1587451 | NCBI WGS metagenome assembly OIWM01 (sample SAMEA3888907, study PRJEB22519) | human gut metagenome | biome: human gut; feature: human-associated habitat; material: faeces | place: Denmark | collected 2011
TTACCCCGTTCCAGTGGGAGGCGCAGGATACTATTGAGATGCTCGAGGAAAAACAGCATTGGCTGCGGGAGGCGATAACCGACCGTAAGATCCGCTATACGTGGCATGATGCGCGCGTGAGTCGGATCGAGGCTGTGTTTGCGCGCGGCGACCGCAGACTGTCTGCGGCTCTGCTTGAGGCGCATCGGCGCGGCAGACGTTTCGATGCGTGGGATGAATATTTCGACTATGACGAGTGGCTCGACATTTTTGCGTCGGTCGGAATAGACCCGGCGTTTTATGCGAACAGAAAATTTTCCCGTGACGAGATCCTCCCGTGGGATGTTATCGACTGCGGCGTGAAGAAGAGCTTCTTTGCGCGTGAGGCGGATAAGGCATATGAATCACGGACGACGAGAAATTGCTCCGAAACCTGCTCCGGCTGCGGAGCAAACAGCCTGCCCGGAAAACACAGATGGTGTCCTAAGATCGGCGGAGCATGCACGGAGGGAAAATAAAATGGCTGAAAATAAAGTAACAAGCAATCTTCACGAGCTTGAGGAACAGAACGGAAAGAGTTTTTCGCGCGTTACTCAGACTCCAAAGGGGACAAAGCAGCGCAGCCCGCAAAGCCCGAACCGTACAGCGGAGCAGCTGCCCGTCTATAATCTGCGCGTTCGATTTCATAAGACCGGCAGAGCGCAGTACATCTCGCATCTTGATCTCGGGCGAACGATGCGTACGGCAATAAACCGCGCCGAAATCCCGGTCAAGTACTCGGAGGGCTTTAATCCGCATCCTAAGATGTCCTTCGCGCTGACTCTTTCTGTCGGGACAGAGAGCGTGTGCGAGTTTATGGAGCTGAAATTGACGGAGCCGCCGCAGTGCGAGAGGATTGTTGCGTCGCTCCGCGCAAATCTTACGGAGGATCTCTATGTTGAGGACGCATATGTGCCTGAGCGCAAGCCGAGTGATATCGCGTGGTCGGAATATGAGATAGTATTCTCGCCGGAGGGGGACGAGCGCGTACCTGATTTTTCGGAGATAATATGCGACCGTCCGCTTGTTATAACAAAGCGTACCAAGAGCGGAGAAAAAACGGCGGACATACGTCCGCAAATATTGCGCTTTTCTCAGGACGGCAACCGCCTTACCTGCGTGCTCTGCGCCGATAATACTAATTATCTGAAGCCGGACTATATCGCCGCGATGGCGAATGTTACCGATTATACCGTTATGCGCCGACGTGTTCTGCTCGCCGACGGAGTGACCGATTTCAGATGACACGGTGCTTTGACGGTAATTGTCGATTTTGTCCGTCCGGCTTCGGCTGCTCTTGCCGTGACCGCATTGTCGTTGTGCGCGATTTTCGTCAAACGGATGCTTCTGCTGCCGGAGATAGATAATTATTATAAGAGGGAGAACCGATACAATGCCACAGCCCACTAAGGCGATAATTTCAAACGAACAGAAAAGTGGCATTCGCAAAGGCAGCAACAGGGCTTCAACCGGCAAGGTTGGAGCCTTGTTGCTATCAGTATATATATAGTATAATCGCATCTTTGCGTTTTTTGCAACTGCCGGAGTATAATGGAAGCGTCAGGAGGTGCCGGACAATGAAAGAACAGAAGTATCATATCTATCTGACCGAGCAGGAACGGTCGGAGGTTATCAAATCCCTCATAGACCTGAAAAACACGCTTATCCGGCAGGGCAAATACACGGACGCCGTTGACGATGTGCTGGTGAAGCTGACCGGCGCAAAGCGAAAAAAGCTGAAGGTCGTATACATCTGAATAGAGTTCGAGCCGCTTATTCCCAATCGGAGTAAGCGGCTCTTTTCATTTCAGGTATAGCTTTCCGCCAAAGAGTTTTCCTTGAAATGGCGGTTGTTTTCCAGCAGCTCATCAAAAGTTACAGGCTTAAAGCTGTTTATATCCACACCGGCATTCAAAACATTCTCCCGTGCGGCAATCAGCGGCCAGAAGTCTGCCCTCGTATCATTATGAATATGCCCGTGGATCATATATGACCGCTTCGCGTGCTTCCACGAAAGCATCGGGTAATGGCATAGCGTTAAAGAGCGCTTTCCGTCCGAGGTTTCCAAAAACTTGTCCACGCTGAAAAAATACCTTGCGTAGTCAAACTTCGTCATCCACGAGCCGTCGTGGTTGCCGACGATCAGCCGCTTCTTGCCCTTCAACCGCTTCAGGATTCCCTCCGCATTGGTGCTGCGGAAAAACATATCCCCAAGAATATATACCGTATCGTTTCCGGTCACTCTATCGTTCCAGTTTTGAATCATCGCCTTGTCCATTTCCTCGGCGGAGGCAAAGGGACGGTCGCAGAACCGGATGACATTGTAGTGACCGAAATGCGTGTCTGCCGTAAAATAAATCATCGTGTATCATCTCCCATATATAAAGTAAAAGCAGAACTGCTCACCGAACAGCCCTGCGCGAAATCAGGATAGTCCTGTACTATCCCCGTTTTCGTCTGAACTGACCGTAATTCGTTATGAAGCAAAAAGTCCGGGAGGACAAACCGAGCCTGCTTATTATCTCTTTGCTTCTGTTGCTGCCGTTCGTCATAGCTCTTGCCCTCCTTCCATAAGCCTGACCACAGTATACTATATAAATATGAACAAGTAAATCATTCAAACGCAAAGCCGCTTTTCCGTTCTCGGAAGGGCGGCTTTTTTGCTTTCCAAGGGGCACGAAAAATTTTTTCAACTTTTTTTGAAAAACACCCTCAAAAATCGCTTCCTTATTCAGAGTAAGTGAAGGGGTTCTTTCCCAACCACAATCGGGAGCCGCTTCGTGAACCTTGAAAATTGAATATACAGGCACTTGGGACATTACTTCTGATGATTAGCCCGAAGATGGGTACGCCGTGACTTCTCCTAACCGGAGGACGAGCGAGAACCCCCGATCTGAAACCCGGATTGCCACCGGGACGGCGATGACAGTCAGAAGGATTATGATACTTCTCTACGGAGCTGGCGGAGAACCCGGCAGAGGTGAAAGCCCTATGACACGGTGCAGCACACCGTGACCCAAGTGTTTCCCGGAAGGCGAAAGCCGCCGCAGGGGGCGTTGAGGACAAATACTGCGGACATATACATAGCCGTTCATTACAGGCGGCTATGAAATCTACAAAGAAGGAGGAAAACGAAAGATGCCAAACTGTAAAACCATAGCGATATGCAACCAAAAGGGCGGCGTCGGGAAAACCACCACGGCGGTCAACCTCGGAATCGGGCTTGCCATGCAGGGCAAAAAGGTACTCCTCATAGACGCAGACCCGCAGAGCGACCTTACGGCCTGCCTCGGCTGGCGGGATTCAGACAGTCTGCCGCAGACGCTGACCAACAAGCTGGCGGCGGTAATGCGCGAGGAAAGCCAAGACCCATTTGCCGGGATTCTCAGCCACGAGGAAAAGGTTGACCTTGTGCCGTCGAATCTTGAGCTGTCGGCGCTGGAGATGAGCCTTGTGACCGCAATGAGCCGGGAAAGCGTGATGAAGAACTATCTCAGCCAAGTAAAGGACAACTACGATTATGTCCTCATAGATTGTATGCCGTCCCTCGGTATGATTACCCTTAACGCACTGACGGCTGCGGACAGCGTTATCATTCCCGTGCAGGCGCAATATCTGCCGGCAAAGGGAATGACGCAGCTCCTGTCCACGATTGCCAAGGTAAAAAAGCACACCAACCCGAACCTTGCCATCGACGGAATCCTGCTGACCCTTGTGGACGGCAGAACGAATCTCGCCAAAAGCACCGTGGAGGCGCTGCGGGAGAACTTCGGCTGCCGGATCAGGATTTACCGGACGACCATTCCCGTTGCCGTGAAAGCCGCAGAGGTTTCGTCCAAGGGAAAAAGCATATACGCCTATGAGCCGAACAGCACCGTGTCCAAGACCTACGCAGATTTCACGAAGGAGGTGTTAGCCGATGGCAGGCAGAAAGAGCGACTTCACGCTTCCCACGAACACGCTCGATGACCTGTTCTCCACGCAGGAGGAACGGGACGACGCAAAGCTGGCAAAAATCCGGGACATTCCCCTGACGGAGATCGACAATTTCCCCGACCATCCCTTTAAGGTGCGGGACGATGAGGATATGTTACAGCTTGTGGAGAGCGTCAAGGAGCGCGGAGTCATCACCCCGGCGACCGTCCGGCAGAAGGAGGACGGCAGATACGAGCTTGTTTCGGGACACCGCAGAAAACGAGCCTGTGAGCTTGCCGGATTTGAAACGCTCCGCTGCGAGGTGGTAGACCTTGACCGTGACGCCGCCACCATTTTGATGGTGGAGAGCAACTACCAGCGGTCGCAGATACTTCCCTCGGAAAAGGCATTTGCCTACAAGATGCGCTTGGAAGCGATGAAGCGTCAGGCAGGCAGACCGAGCAAAGAAAATGGTGTCCCACTGGGACACGATAATCTTTTCGGAAAGTCAAGAGAGCTTATAGCTGCCGAAGGCACAGATAGCAACACACAAATTCAGCGATATGTCCGCCTTACCAATCTTATCCCTGAACTGCTTGACCTTGTGGACGATGGCAGAATCAAGATGCGCCCTGCGGTGGAGCTGTCCTATCTGGACGAGGGCTGCCAGCGGGATGTGGTAGAGGAAATCGACCTGAACCAGTGTACGCCCTCCCATGACCAGACCATCCGTATGCGGAAGTTCTTTTCGGAGGGCAAGCTCACGCCAGAGGTGGTGTCCGCCATTATGTGTGAAGAAAAGCCCAACCAGCGGGAAAAGATCATCCTGCGAGGGGACAAGGTGCGAAGCCTGATCCCCAAGAATATTCCCATCAGCCAAACGGAGGACTATGTGCTGAAGGCCTTGGAGCATTACAGCCGCTTTCTCCGTCAGCGGGCGGATCGTGACAGCCGGTAACGGCAGGCGGAGTACGTTTTTCCGCTTCCCCTTCCTCACACTCCAACCCCTTGAATACTAACAGACTAACCGAAAAGAGAATATCTATCTCTCTTAAATAAACTCTATCTCCCTTGAGTATAGCTATCTAAGAGAGCCGAGGGAAACAGCGCAAAGTTCCCGAAAAAGCCGGTTTGCGGTATCATTAAAGGTTCTGCCGTCATCGCAGGCTTGATTTCCCCCTCTTTTTTCGGCTAAAATGAGTGCGAAAAGGAGGCCGCACGATGAAATCGAGGGTTTTGAGCATATTCCTTATTCTGCTTTTGTGCCTGACTGCCGGGTGCGGCAAGGCTTCACAGAACACCGAAAAGCCCGACGGGTTTTCTTTTTCGGAGAGCCAGACAGAAGAAGCTGCCGGAAAAGATACATCTCAGGCAAAACAGACAGCCCCGGCTCAGCCACCCGAAGCACAAAGCGCACAGACAGCAGATGAGGAAACGGAAGGAAGCACGGAAAGCGAACGCCGACCGGTTCCCGAACATCCAGTAAGCGGCACAACGCCGCCGCAGACAAGCGATCCGCAGCAAAAGAAGGACGAGTCCGAGCGTCGGTCGGAAACCACAGCTTCACCGGCTCCATCCGAAACAGAACAGCCCATCCCTCCGGCAACCGAGGAACCGAAGCCGTCAGAACCTCCCCAGCCGACACAACCATCCATGGAGCCGCCCACCGAGCCGTCCTTTGACATCGGCTACTGGGTCAACTTTGCCAAGAGCTATGCCGAAAGCGTGGGGCTGACGCTGGACAGCGGAGCCGCCTACTGCTGGGACAACCCCATTGCCGCAGGCTCCAAGTGCAGGTACACCGAACGGGATATTCGTGGCTATCTCGACCGCTATGCTAAGGACAGCGACATCACCGAGGTCTGGGTTTGGTATGAGCAGACAAGCGGCAATTCCTACGAGGTGTATATCGGCTACGCATAAAAACAAAACCAAACATCACTCTGAAACGCATCGTGAAAACGGTGCGTTTACTTTTTACAAGGAGGAAAAACACCAATGAAACGAAACCTTTTCAAGCGAGGGATGGCAGGACTGCTTTCCCTCGTGATGTGCCTGACCGCCCTTGTGGGGCTTGGCACGACCACCGCCTTTGCCGCAGGAGAGCAGGCGGAGGTCTACCTCATTTCCTTTCCGAGAAGCGGAGACGCCAATCTCGATTACGGCGGCTCTTGGGGACACCCGAATCTCCAGTATATGAACGGCTGGTACTCCGGGAACTCCAAGTATACCACCATCCGAGCGATGCACTCGTATGAGGGCAACATCTGCTACTGCATCGAGCCGGGAACGGCGCAGGAAACCGGCGACCGCTACACCAGCAAGGACGAAACCTTTTGGGACAACCTGCCCGCAGATTTCAACAGCACCATCTCGCCCTACGAAATGAAGCTGTTTATCGGGCGCATCATGCAGTACGGCTACACGGGTCCCATCAGCACCTCGTGGCGTTCCCAAAACTCCGCTGACGCCGCAGCACTGGCAGAGGCGATGGCAACGCAGGTGCTGATCTGGGAAACCATCGTGGGAGAGCGTGACGCAGACTTTGATCACGTCAGCCCCGGCAGCTACGACGCCGTAAAGGAGTCCGTCAGCGCCGAACACCCGCTTTACAGCCGGTTTTGCAGCTATTACGACAGCATTGTCGCCAGTGTGCAGCGTCATTCAACCGTTCCCAGCTTCATGTCCAAGAACGCATACCGTGCGCAGAGCGTAGAGCTTGCTTGGGACGGCACAAATTACACCGCCACGCTGACCGACAGCAACCGTGTCCTCTCGGATTACAGCTTTTCCGCAAACGAGGACGGCATTTCCTTCAGCGTCAGCGGAAATAAACTCACCATTACGGCGGCTAATGCGCCCTCCGGCAGCGTAAGGATCACCGCCAGTAAAACCGGCTCCACCCGCCGAGGTATCATCACCTGGACGGACGGCAGATACGCACCCGGCGCAGGCATTCAGGATGTCATCAGCTACGCACAGTCAGTCAGTGACCCCGTGCAGGCGTTTCTCAACCTGAAGGTGTCCTACGGCTCTGCCAAGATCGTCAAAACGAGCGAGGACGGCAAGGTGGACAACCTCACCTTTACCGTCACCGGCAACGGGGTCAATCAGACGGTCAAGACCAATGCAAGAGGTGAAATTCAGATCGACAACCTGATGCCCGGCGTTTACACCGTGACCGAAATGGACTACGACAAGTATGAGCCGCAGGAGTCCCGCCGTGTGACGGTGGTTTCCGGTCAGGTTTCTACCGTGACCTTCAACAACAAGCTCAAGCGTGGAGATTTGCGGATCGTGAAGTCCTCGGAGGACAATCTCAACGAGGGCGTGACCTTCCACCTTTACGGCACTTCACTCTCCGGCATTGCCGTAGACGAGTATGCCGTCACGGATGCAAACGGCGTGGCGAGCTTTGAAGATGTCCTCATTTCCAGTTCCACACCTTATACCGTGGAGGAAGTGGACACTGCCATTCGCTATGTTGTTCCCGAAGCGCAGTCTGTGCCTATCAACTGGAACGAGGTCACGAACCGCAGCTTCCTCAATATTTTGAAGAAGTTTTCTGTGACCGTTACCAAAAGTGATGCTGAAACCGGCTCTGCACAGGGCGACGCTTCTCTTGCCGGTGCTGTTTACGGCATCTATAAGGGCGAAACCCTTGTTGATACCTACACCACCGACAAAAACGGGCAGTTCGTTACCAAGGAGTATATCTGCGATAACGACTGGACAGTGAGAGAAATCACTCCCTCTGAGGGTTATCTGCTTGATACCACCGTCCATAAGGTCGGTGCAGAGCCGCAGCTTTATACCGTGGAGCATAATCAGACGGCGAACGATGTGACCGAGCAGGTTATGAAGGGCAATATCGCCATTATTAAGCACACCGATAACGGTGAAACACAGATTGAAACGCCCGAAAGCGGCGCAGAGTTTGCCGTGTACCTGAAATCCGCAGGCAGCTACGAGGTTGCCGAGGACACCGAGCGTGATTATCTCACCTGTGATGAAAACGGCTTTGCCCAGACCAAGGATATGCCTTACGGCATCTACACCGTCCATCAGGTTTCCGGCTGGAAAGGCAGCGAACTGATGCCCGACTTTGATGTGTTCATCTCTCAAAATGGGGCGACTTATCGCTACCTTATCAACAATGCACCCTTTAACAGCTTCATCAAGATCGTGAAGCAGGACGCAGAAACCGGCAAGACCATCCCTTATGCCGGTGCAGGCTTCAAGATTTATGACCCGGATGGCAACCCCGTAACAATGACATTCACTTACCCGACACCCACCACCATTGATGTGTTCTACACCAATTCAGAGGGTTCTCTTGTTACGCCGGAAAAGCTGCCCTTTGGAAAGGGGTACTCTATTGTCGAGGTACAGGCTCCCTACGGCTATGTCCTCGATGAAACGCCCGTGTACTTCGATGTCACGGAGGATAATTCCACAGAAGAAAGCGGGGTTACGGTAGTAAAAGTGGATAAGCCCAATATGGCACAGAAAGGCACCATCACCGTGGAAAAAACCGGCGAGATGTTCTTCGGCGTTTCCGTCATCGGCGGCGTAGATGAAAGCGGAAACGAACTGCCCACCATCTATCAGCCGCAGTATGAAAAGCGTGGACTTCCCGGTGCGGTCTATGAGATCATCGCCGCAGAGGATATTATCACGCAGGACGGCACTGTCCGAAATCAGAAGGGCGAGGTTGTAGACACTGTTACAACCGATGAAAACGGCACAGCGGTGAGCCGTGAACTCTATCTCGGCAAATATGAGGTTCGTGAGATCACAGCACCCTACGGGATGGTGCTCAACCCGGAACCCCACTGTGTCGAGCTTGTCTACGCCGGTCAGAATGTTGCTGTTACGGAAACGGCGACTTCGTTCGAGAACGAGCGTCAGAAGGTGGAGATCAGCCTTGTAAAGTCCATCGAGAAGAATGAGCACTTCGGCATTGGCACAAACGGTGAAATGAAAAACATTTCTTTTGGTCTGTTCGCCGCCGAGGAAATCGTGTCTGCCAGCGGTACTTCCATTCCCGCAAATGGTCTTGTTGAGATCATCTCTCTGAATGAGGACGGAACGGCAAAGGTTAAGACCGACCTTCCTTTTGGAAGCTACTATGTGCAGGAGCTTGCTACCGACAGCCACTATATGCTGTCCGATACCAAGTATCCCGTTACCTTTGAGTACGCCGGTCAGGATACGGCAGTTGTAAAGATTGCCGCTAACGACGGCAAGGCAATCGAAAATGATCTTATCTACGGCTCTGTTTCCGGCAAGAAGGTGGATGAGGACGGTAAGGTACTTGCAGGAGCCGTCATTGGTCTATTCCGCACGGACGACGGCGAGTTTACAAAGGAAACTGCGCTGATGACTGCCACCTCCAAAGAGGACGGCAGTTTTTCTTTTGAGGGCATCCCTTACGGCACTTGGTATATCCGTGAGATCGAACAGCCTGCGGGCTTCGTGCTGGATGATACCGTCTATCCCGTCTCCATCGGCAAGGACGCTCAGGTGTTGGAAATCAAGATCGTCAACAAATATATCCGTGGCAACATCCATCTGACCAAGGTGGATTCCGAATATCCTGACAATAAGCTGACCGGAGCGACCTTTGAGGTCTACAAGGACAGCAACGGAAGCGGCAAGCTGGACGACGGCGACGAGTTGCTCGGCACACTGACCGAAAAGGAAATCGGGTCGTATGAGATGAAAGACCTGTTCTACGGTCGTTACTTCGTGAAGGAAACCAAAGCGCCGGAGGGCTTTGTCCTCGACACCGGCGTGTATGAGGTGATGATCGACACGGACGGAAAAACCTGCGAGGTGGAGAACAAGGCGGGCGTGGGCTTTATCAATGAAGCGATGCGAGGAAACCTGAAGATCGTCAAGACTTCCTCGGACGGCAAGATCAAGGGCTTTGCGTTCCGCATTACCGGCGCAAACGGCTATGACATTATCCTTGAAACCAACGACAAGGGCGAGATCGTCATTGAGGGCATCCGCATCGGGGATTACACCGTCTCCGAGGTGAGCAACTCCGCCTCTGCGATGTATGTCCTGCCTGCTGACAAGAAAGCGACGGTCAAGACCGGCTCTACCACCATTGTGGAGATGCACAATGTACTGCGTGATACGCCCAAGACCGGCGACGCCACCAATCTGCCACTGCTGTACGCACTTGCGGGATTGTCCGCAGTGGGCATTGCCGTGACAGCATTTGTTGGCTTTAAGAAAAAGAAGAAGGAGGGTAATGACTGATGGAGCCTAAAACCATCGTGGCTATCGTGCTGGTAGCCTTTATTATCGGCGGCTTTATCTTCTTGCAGGTAAGAAAGAAAAACAGGAAGTGAGCCAATCACCTATGGGGCGGAGCGATAAACTCCGCCCCTTTTCTACTACCCGAAGGAGGGAGAAAATGAACCGAATCAATACCGTTGAAAGCAGAGTGCTTCAGATCCTGCGGAATTCGCCGGAAACCCGTTATGAGGATATGAAGTTGTATTACCGCTACTACAACCGCTATGCCGATGATCTCCGTGCCGGCGAGCTGCCGCTGGAGGACTTGGCATACAACTACAAATCCTACGGACTGCCGTGCTTTGAAACCATCCGCAGGGCAAGGCAGCGTGTGCAGTCGCTTTTTCCGGAATACTCCCGCAACGCCGAGCAGGATGATATGGTTATCATCATCGGCATTCTCTGAGGTGACGGCTATGGAAAATGGAAAAAGAATGGTCGGTGATTACACCGTCCTCTGCGCCGTGAATATCGGCGCCCGTGAAATCATCCTTGCTGAGAATGAGCAGAGTACCAACGGAGAACGCTTCCTCTGCTGCTACGGAGAGCGCAACGACATATTTGAAAAGTTTACCGAGTGTGCTGTTGGTGACGACTACATTGATGCAGC
>OIWM01003681.1_pt1 | contig 10834 bp, 11 predicted proteins | sample 1587451 | NCBI WGS metagenome assembly OIWM01 (sample SAMEA3888907, study PRJEB22519) | human gut metagenome | biome: human gut; feature: human-associated habitat; material: faeces | place: Denmark | collected 2011
GTAATTTTGATAGAATTACGGTGGACTTTTTCTATGCCCGAAAACCGCTTGAAATCAGGCTTTTCGGCTGTTTCAGCGCATAAGTGAACCCCGCTGCAGAGCAATTCTGCGGCGGGGTTTTGTGCGTTTTACGGTTTTTGTGGTGACTTTGGCCAAAGTAAGCGTTAAATTTATGGGTATTCGTTGAATTTTAGGGTATTCGTTAAATCATTGCCTTTTTCGCTAAAATGTACCCCATAAAGTGGACACTCTAATTGTGCGAAGCCCAAGGGCTGGGGAATTAAAAAGTTTGAATACCAAACTATAGACAATTTCCTCGCTGCCCACGAAAATGTGCGTCAGCTCTGTCGTCTCGTTGATATAGGTTTCAACGGCTCAAAACCAATACTGATTTGCGACTTTCGTTGCATGATGATCTTGTAGGAATTTTTCAAGCTCAGCCAAACAATTAATGTCTCGAAAAGTATTAGAAACGCATTTCAAAGCTTCACTTGGTAATACATTTCTCTCCCCTGAATTGCCTTCACAGCGGTGACAAGAAAGCCAGTGTAAAAGTGTCGGGGTAGTACAGTTTTCTTTGTGCTCCGCAACACCAATTTCGAAGTAGTAGTCATTTCTATCCCACTGTGATCCTTGCACGTTAATACAGTAAATTATATCATTATTTCTTTTATACCAGTATTGGCCAACCTTTCGAAATCCCTCTTTCTTAAGCGGACTCCGTATTGCCTCTATAAATTCATTCTTTGTCATAATTAACACCTCATCGTTAATCGTAAAGGACAAGCACACCAGCCCAATCTTCTGCTCCGAGAATATTTAAATACCTATCCAACTGGGCCAACCCTCGACGAACAGCGCGAGGATTATTAGGCTTCAGTTCATATACAATACGATTTACATAGTCTATCCCATCAACACGTGCACCGTTTCCGATGACCTTCTCTTTTATAACGCCAGAGCCATAATCCCACTCTTTGTGCATTTGACGGCCTCGCCTTGCAGCCGCTGTTTCGCCTCCACATTTGTTATGCACCAGCACCCCATTATCGGATACATAATAGGTATGATAATCCGCAACCTGGAAGTTATAGACCTTGACAGGGCTTTCGAGCAGCTCATGCTGGACCTTTTCCACGACAACATATTCGCCGTTGACAAGGACGAGAATGTCACCCGCGCGGAGGTGCGCCGCATCCGTCCAGCCCTTGACCGGACAATAGAACGGGTGCGTCGGCGTGGCAACGATTTCCTCGCCGCCCACGAATATGTGCGTCAACTCGGTCGTCTCGTTGATATAGGTTTCGACGACCGGCTTGAGCGCAACGTCTCCGGTTTCTTCATCCCACGCCCAAACAAGGTCCCCCGCTCTGATTTTTTCAATTGCAACATACCCTGTCGCTGTAGCAACCAGCGTTCCGGCGACAAAGCATGAGCCATATCTTAGATGGTTCGCATAGCCGCTCATGCCGCCTTGTATTGCGCCGGTGATTGCACCGGTAAGAGCGCCGTCGCTCATGCCCTCCAGTGCAGCCTGCCCGGCGCCTTTCCAGCTTTCGGTTATTATTTAGATAATAATTCTGCTTTAATAAAGTGGGTTGAGAGTAACAAAATCAGCATCACCACCGCCCAAATCCAAGTGCGCTCGAATCCATTAGAAATACCAAACGAAGACAGTAATTGTTTATATTTGACAGGCCCAATGATTTCATATACAACACCAAGCACCCCGCAGAGCAGCGTACCGCAAAACGACAAAATGTGCACGATTTGGACACCTGTTTTGATTACGTCTTTCATTTGAGTTGATATCCCCTTGATTTTGCTCTTTCCACTTTTTATTCGGTAGCTGACAGCACACTTGCCACTAAGTGAGGAAGTTCCAAAAGATTTTGAGCTATTAGTTGTGAATGCAAGCAAAGCATGGCTGCAAGGCATTATACCGCACACTGCATCTTTTGTAAAATGATAAGGCAGCGATTGTGTCACAGATGCCTTGCAGCCGGCCAATGTTAAATAAATATTGTTTAATTTTCTGCTAGGCAGATAGGAAAGAGTTGGAGTCAATAATACCTAGGGCAGCCATTTTTGAAAGAAACTCTTGCTTTTTAACAGGATATACATTTGGAGCATCTTTCATTATTGACTCCTCATAAAAGTTAATAAATGTAAATGAATACGGATGGAATACAATGCAGTACATAAGAGGAGAAATATGCTTCGGTTTTTTAAACCTGCGTGGAGAAAGTATTACGGTGCCCTTATACTGTAGGCGCAGGCCCAGCTGATTTTGATATGATTCGTAATATATTGACATGGAATCCCAGGGATAAAATTTGATTTTGTGAAATAATGAGATAGTTACACCGCTTGAACCTATTGCAATTTTACGAAAAACAGCAATATACCACCTTATGCAGAAGATGGATCCTATAATCCAAACAAGCAGCCCCATGCAGACTGCGCTGGTTAGGCCATTGTTCTCAGAAACAAAAAGTCCCCCGATGAGTGATAACAGTATATAGGAAAATATAATAAAAACTATATTCCCTTTGTCGGATTTTTTTATCATGTATTCACCGTCAGTACAAGCACATGGTATACCCTGTACGTTTGTTTCCGCGTTTTTGCGTGTTACGAGAACGAGTCGTACTGGTTGTTTGTGTGCCTGATGCTTTCCTTTCTTCAGCCTTCACAGATACGGCCTTGTTTGTTGTTGCAGCTATGCAATTATACCCTGTTCCGAATACTAAGTCTGCACTTGCAGTTGCTGCAATGCGTAAAGCAGACTCAGTCCCGAGATTTGCCAAATTTCCAATGCTTGCCGTGGTTGCAGTAGCGGATACTGCGAAGCATAGCGCAGCCTCACCAGCAGTAGCTCCATTTTTAACCGCCGTATATGCAGAGTATGCGCCCGAAATTCCACCTGCAATAAAAGGCCCAGCGCCCGGAATTGCATTTACTGCTCCTATTGCAGCCGATACAAGTGCATCGGTAAGAGTATATTCTTGGCCTGTTGCTTTGGCTGCAATATATGTTGTAGCAACATTAACAGCTGCACTTACCACAGCGCTGACCAGTGTTAATAGGCCAAACTCCCCGGTATGATCGGCTTGAATAACTGGGCTATTATTGCAATATGCAAACATATTATAGCCAATAATTCCTTGGCCTGTGCTGGAGTAGCTGTCGGCGTTGATGAACCGATGTGTTACCGGGTCGTAATATCTGCTTTGGAGGTAATAGAACCCTGTCTCGGTGTCGTAGTAGTACCCACGGTAGCGCAGAGGGTTGATTTCTGCCTTGGAGCCGGAGCTTGAAAGGATTTTGCCCCATGCGTCATAGGCATAGGAAGCCACAGACGTGCCGCCGCCATCGACCAACTTGACCACATCGCCTTGCAGGTTCAAGACATAATAATAGGTGGTAAAGCTGCTGCCGTTGTTGGTGGAATAATTCAAGGCGAACGGCAGCCCCTGATTATCATAGATGAAATCCATAATCGTTGCGCTGCTGCCGCTGCCGATTGTCTCCCGTACGACCTTACCGCTCTGCGTCACATAGCTATGCACCGTATTATTGACCTTCTTGGAGCTGCGAATCCCGTTTGCATCGTAGGCATAACGAATCTGCGTTTCGTTGCTGGCGGTGGTAGCGTAGTCCATATAGGTCAACTGCCGGCCGTTGCTCCACGACATATAATACGATGTTTTATCCTGCCAGCGCGGATAGCTGGTTGGATTACCGCTTCCATCGTAAGAAATGCTGTAGGTCTTACCGCCATGCCGGAAGCTCGTCAGAAGGTCATTCCAGCCGGAATCCCCATAGGTGTAGGTCTTGACCGTAGCGCCGTTCTTCTTCTCGGTCAGCAGATTCCCTGCTGTGTCGTAGGCATAGGTATAGGTTGTTGTCGATGAGGCTGTTGTGGATGTACCAGAGTAAGTGTAGTACTTCGCACTGTCCAGTTGATTTTGCTTATCATACTGATACTCCACCAGCTTACGGAACGGACTGATGCTCTCGGAAATCATCGTAATATTTCCGGCGGCATCGTAGGTATACTTGGCTCCTTCGAGAATGGTTGCGGTCGACGTCCCGTCACCATTCCCTTTAATAACCTTGTAATACTCCGGCTGGGTTGAGGTCTGATCCCCGCTGACGGTGCGGTAGGCGTATTTTGTTGTCAAAACGGTAGAACTGCCGCTTGTGACCGTTGTCTTCTTCTGCCGCTTCAAGCCGTCGTATGTATAGCCGATCGTTGCGCCCTGTGCCGTTTTCATGCTCGTCAACAGACCGTCCGTGCTGCTGTAGGTATAATTTGTTGTAAAGCTTTTGTTTCCTACCGTATAATTCTGCTGCTTCAGACGATTTGCTGCATCGTATAGGTGCTCCGTACGCTGGATCGTATTTGTCCCGTCCGTTTGGCGGCTTCGGATCAGTCTGCCGAGGCTGTCATACTCATAGGAAAAGATACCAACTGTAGTACTATTCCTCCGCAGCTCCAGCTGCGCCAGGCTGCCCTCGGCATTATAAGTGTACAGAATCTCGTCTCCGGTGTCATTATAACGTGTTTTAATCAGTCTGTCAAATGAATCATAGCTATAACTGATGGAATCACCGTTGCCGCAAGCCATGCCGGTAAGGTTCCCGTTGTTTGCTGCATAGGTATAGCTGGCGAGCGTCCTCGTTCCGCTATAAGTTGAGCCGTTTGTTGAAGCAGATACCGTAACAGCGCTTGTATTCCCCCATACATCCTTTGCTAAACCATAGCTCTGCCATTGCCCGATGCTGTTGCGGTAGCTCTTGCGTGTAAGAGACGAAAGCCCGCCGTTTTTATAGGCATACGACATGGAGAGAACGCCGTCGATATACATTTGCGTTTGTCGTCCGTTGGAAGCATTATACACCCGGTTTGTTGAAATTGTTTTGCCTGTCTCCGGATTGTATGTGGAGGTGCCGGTAAGCTGCTCCGTGCTTGCATTATAGGTATAGCTTGTCTGCGACCCATTGGTATCCGTAACTGAAGCTGTATGGTTGCGGTCAGGTGTCATGGTACTTTGGAGCAGTGTATAGTCTGTGCCCGATCCTGTCATTTGGCTTCCTGTTGTGTTACCTGATGTGTCATGGGTGTACGTGGTAGTAAGGCCGCCCCCTTCTTCTTTTGCAATATCGTGTTTCCCGTTGTAGGTATAGCTGTATTTCACGCCCGTTATCGCAGTATAAGAGGTTAGATCCACTCCGTTTGAGGCGTATTCGCCTTTTTCCGTTGCGATATCACTCTGCGTTACGGAGGAGACATTCCCTTTTGCGTTGTAAGCGTAAGTCTGCACCGGCTCCTGCCGCAGGGAAATGTTATCAAACCAAGCCGTACCAGAGTTGTAGTCGTAGGCGCAGTAAATATGAATGTTTTTCACCGTTTTGCCGCTTCGCTTTGGCACGATTGTGCTTGAGGGCTGGGCGCTTTTTTAACGAGAAAAATACTCTAAACGGGGGTGCAAATGAGCCGTGGGGGGTGCAGTTTCCTCTAAGAGGGGTGCATCTTCTATCAAAATTACGGTTCTTTGCCAAAAATCGGTGAGTTTCTGTCGAAACTTACCGATTTTTAATTTTTACAGGTCAAAATTACCGGCTGCGCCGGTGGTTTTGGCCTGCTGTTTCTTCATACCGCAGGTTCTTGAACAGGACGCGCATATATAATTGTCGCTGAAATAACTTACCGTGATGTTCGAGGATGAGAGCGTGTCCATGCTGAAGCTGCCTTTTGCGGCAACGGAGGATAGGATCGTCCGGATACAGGCCGAGGCCATATCGGATATTGAATAGGACTCCCAGAATTGTCGCTTCTGCATTCCGTGCAGTTTTCCCGCATTCGGAATGCGACGTATGCTTTGTAATGATATTTATCGCGCATCTGTCTAAAAATTTTTTGAAATTTTTTGAAAAAACATGTCAGGAATGCGTTTCTGAAGACATATATAGGGTAAAGGGCATCCGAGTGTGGGTACCCGCGCAGGCCACGAGGCAGGGCCGCGCGGATATCGGAACCGCCCTCCTTTTCCCCGCTGTCCTTCCCGCGGTTTTTGACACCCGGGGCAGGCAAGGCGGCGGGGTCTCCCCTGCGCGGCCGGTCTCTTTCCCCCGGCTGCGCAGGGGGTCTTCTCTCAGCTTGCCAAAAAAGTCCTTCGGGATCTCGCTGCGTTCAGAATCGCAAATAGAGTTTTGAAGCATTTTGTTTTGCAATTCTGCCGCCGCGGGTCATTAACGTGAAAAGGCACCCTCAAAAATTACTTTTCGATTTTTCCCAAAGATATCTTTTCTTTTCTATGCGATTATAATATACTAATTTTAAGATGTATTTTGTTTTTTGCAACTCGTAACATTATATTAACCACAAGAGGAGCGTGCAGCATATGGAGCATCGGCATATCCCTGCCGCAAAGGACGGCAGCATTCCCGACGCGAAAACGCGTTTTCGGCGCGGACAGGACATTTTTCTGGAGGACGTATGGTACGGCCGCTGCGCGATCTGCGGCGAGCTGATCCGCCCGCCGAAGCTGTGGTACTGGTACCGGAACGGCCTTTTTCTGCTTCCCGCTGCAGCGTATTTTCCGATCCTTATCTGGCTCCTCAACCTGGCTGTCAGGACTGACGGTCCGGCATATCTGGCTTTCGTTCTGCTTCTGCTCACCTGCTTGTCACTCTTCGCGATCAGCGAGCTGATCGAGCGTGCCATTCTGACCTTCGGGCGGTGGCAGGAGTTTCCCACGGGTCTGAAGGCCAAACAGCTGCAGTTTCGCAGCGACCGAAAAAGCCAAAAGCGGATTTTCATTTGGTTTGGCATTTCTTTGACTTTCTATTTTGCCTATTTTGCGCTGATCTGCTTTTTCCGTCGCTGACAATGCCGTATGTCCCACCCTCCCCGCAGCCGTAACCTCCAACAGAAAGAAAGGAGCACCCTGCGATGAAGCTCGCCCTGAGACGGATTCCCTTTGTTCTGATGGTCGCTATTGGCGGCAGCTATGTGCTGCTTCGGACCGTCCTGCCGATTCTTTCCCTCTTTCACGTGGACATTGAGATCAATGACAACGCGGTCGTATTCTTATATTTTGCCACCCGGGCCGCATTCTGGACCGCACTTGCCGCTGCATTCATGATCTGGCGCAAGGGCATCACGCGGCGCTACCTGCGTGGGAATCAGGCACAGCTTGAGAACGTATGCCAGCAGCTTTCCGCCATGCCGATCCGCTATCTTGGAACGACACTGCCCAGAAAATTCCGGGAGCAGGCGCTCCAAATCGGTCCATTGTATTTCGTTCCGGAGGAGAACGCACCGGCGGACTGCGCTGCAAGGGCTGCTGAGATCACAGAGCCGCTGTTTGCTGCGCTGACAAAAAGCGAAAAAAAGCGCTTTTCCGACTATTCCCTGCCACCGGAGGTAAAGCTGTGCTTTCGGAAGCTCGGCGAATCGGTTTGGCGCGTAAAGGTCAGTACCGCGTGGCTGAACGGCAGGGCAAGCCTGTACTATTCCCCGCTCGGCAGAACCCGCGCTTTGAAGGAACGGGCATGGTGGCCCCCAATTGCGCTCAGCCCGGTGTGGTTCGTGTGAGCACCGGAGGATGTAAAGAATGAAAGAGATCGATGTGATCATGGGGATGCTGGACTGGAACAACAGCGCCGAGGAGCAGGCCGCCGGACTTGCGCAGGCGGCGCAGGTGGAAAACTTTCAAGTCTTTTTGCAGCCCTGCACGGAGCACTACAACAAAAACGTGTGGGACAATTGCGCAAAAGCTCTGGCAATGCGGTCGGATGCGGAATTAGACGCCTGTTTGGAAAACCTGTTGGCATGGCTGCGCGACATGAATTGGCCGGGCGCTTTTCTCATCCTCGAAAGGCTGCAGGCTTTTCAGAACTCGGCGGCGCTCCATCGGGCAATCGCGGAAAGCCTTCTGTGCGCGCAGGCGCTCGGGGACGAGGTATGGGAGGAGAATCTCAGAAAACTGCAAAATTGTGAAAACACGATATCTACATAGGATGAGAGGAGGCCCCACATGCGCGAAGTTGATCTGGAACTGGATTATTGTCCCAAATGCGAACCGGAAGAAACGCAGGACCCATTCCCTGCACAGGAACACCGCTTTTTTAACTCATTTGCAACGGTCGTGCAGTGCACAAAATGCGGAACGCGTTATGTTCCATCGCCCAAATCGGGAGTGATCATCACGCTGAGCTGTTGTTTGTGGTTTTGGGTGAGTTTTTACTTGAGCAACAGCTGGAACTCGCCGGTGGCAACGGCTGTGTTATTCCTGCTTGCTTTTCTGATGTATGCCTTTGTCGGAATTTTGCTTCGCCGCTTCGGAACGTGGCGTCCGATTTCCGGAAACAAGCCGCTGGAACAGCAGGAATATCTGCTGCCCACGATCGTCTGGTCCATGCTCACGGCGCTGGGGCTGTCCCTGCTGGTGTTTGCCGTGACGGCCCTGATGCGATAAAGGAGGGATTCTTATGGAATTAAGCAGCTGCCCGCAATGCTCCGCCAAGCGGAATATCCCGCTCTCATTCAGCTTTTTTCTGACAAACCGGTTCCATCTGGCTCTTTCCTGCAGCCACTGCGGCGCGAGATATGTGCCCACGATGCTGCAGCGTATCGTACAGCTGATTTTGCTGCTGGTGTTCAGCATCGGCTGTGGGCTGCTTTACACGCCGCTCCTGCGGCTGGAATTCACCCTTTCTGCGGTTGGGACCTTCCGACTGCTGCCTCTTTGGGTGCTTGTAGTCCTGCTCGTGCTTGCACTGGCACACTGGCTCCCGCTTCGCGTTCTGCCGTGGAAGCTGCAAGCAGACAACGAAGAGTTCCACCGTGGACGATCTGTCTCCTTTTTTATCATTTCTTTTGTGAGCCTTATAGTGGCGATCCCGCTGGTCGCTTACCTGTTCGACCGGGAAGCCCTGCGCGCATTTTTCCCCTGATAGCAGCTCCTACGCCAGCGAAGCATTGCTCGCCGCTCTATTGAAAAGGTAGGAATCAACATGCACCAATATGCCCATTATCCCGTTGACGGCAATACGTTCCGGGAGAGATTGCGGAACGTGAGCTTTACGCGAAGAAGATGGCAGGACTGTCCTGCCATGCCCTGTCCCGGCTGCGGATGCAGGATCATCCCGTCTATTCCGGCAACGATCCTGCAGGACGTCTGCCTGATGCTCGGTTTTTTCCTTTTTCCGCTGAGCTTTCTGCTTCTCCGGATGCGCGCACACGTTTCCCCAGTTTGGGGCGTGCTCTGCGCTTTACTGTGGTGGCTCATCCAGTTTACGCTGCCGACGCTTTTTGCGATCTCCATCCCATGGAAGCTGCAGGGAGAATCACAGAGCGCCGATCGATTTCATAAAATAGTATCCCATCCGATCATGGCCATCGGCCGCTCCCTGCTGGAAGCCGCCCCCGCCCTGTTTCTGCTGTATTATTGGGGGCTATAAAAGCAGGCATCGGCACTTGACGCGCAAAGATCGCTGCACGTTCTTCTCTCTCCCTGCTGAAAACGAGCCACCATTCCTGTTCCCAAAATCGTTTTACATCCTGTTACAGAACTCTTCCGAAAAATTTTTCAAGTTTTTTTGAAAAAACCTGTCAGGAACGCGTTTCTGAAGACATATATAGGATGAAGGGGTCCCGCTCCCCTGCCCGCAGGCGAAGAGGCATCGCCCGCCGTGCAGGACCTGCCAAAAGCCGGGCCCCGGCCGTCCTCCCGCAGCCATTCCGGCGCGGGACGGCATGAAAATTTCCCTGCGCTGCCGGTCTCTTTCCCACCGGCAGCGCAGGGGCCTTCGTTTTTCGAAATTCATGTTGATTTTTCAGTTCAGAGCGTGTATACTAAGCCTAGGGAATGAAAATTCCCGTAGACAGCAACAGGTTTGTCTGTCGCAGCGTTGAAGCAAGTGATGGGGTCAGCATGCCGTACACTTGTGGAGCTTTGACCGAGGGTTAGGCGGTTTCCACAGGCTGACGTAGGGTTTTTCCCGAATGAAAACGCCTCTTGCGGAGCTCTGTTAATGCAGGGTTCCGCTTTTTTATAAAAAGGCAGGTCGGAATGTGTCTTTTACGGGAAGCTGCCCATGCATGGCAACAATTGACAGGAACAGAATACCGGATCACCGTTGGAAGGCGAGGAAAGAAATCTTCTTTTGCTTTGAGCTTCTCCTTTGCTGATTTCCCACATGTTGCCGGGATGCAGTATGCGCAGGATGTAGACTTCGGTCTGCACCCGTCCGAATACTACGGCGAAAGGCTGATCCCTTCCATTTTGAGCGGAAAGCTTGAAGCGGCAAACATGGAGCGAAGCCGGAATTGGCTGCGGATCAAAGGCCGACTCAATGCGATCATTCATCTTCAGGAAACGCTTGACACCGAGTTCCTGATTGCACGTTTTCGTCCGAACCTAGTACGCATTCACTGCAAAATTGACGCAGAATACATCATTAAAAATTTGCACTCCGGCGAGGTTTTCTTCGTGTTTATCGACAAGGGTACCGGGCAGCGATATTATTGCAAGTCCGCATTTGAAAGGACCACGATAGATTATCTGGAAAACCAGGCTGTTCTGACTGTGCTGAAAAAAGAAAAAGTCATGAACGGCATTCCGACATTATTGTATCTGCATCCGAATTATATGGAAGACGCAGAAGCGTAAAACCGGGGCATCCGTCTGGTGTCTCGGTTTCATTTTCGTATATTTTAAGCGACGTATCACCTGTAAATATATCTTTCTCGCATCTGTTGAAAAATTTTTTTGAAAAAACCTGTCAGGAACGCGTTTCTGAAGACATATATAGGATGAAG
>OIWM01003685.1_pt1 | contig 10828 bp, 8 predicted proteins | sample 1587451 | NCBI WGS metagenome assembly OIWM01 (sample SAMEA3888907, study PRJEB22519) | human gut metagenome | biome: human gut; feature: human-associated habitat; material: faeces | place: Denmark | collected 2011
ATATTCCTGACCCTTTGCATCCTCTCTCTTGCCACGACCATGACGACGACTATTCTGTGATGTGGGACGGGATTCTTCTTTCCTACGGCCGCTACACCGGTGGCGACATGGTATATAACCATCTTGAGAACGGAGCTCGCGTCATACTGCTCCATGAGGACGGCTCTCTGGACACCTGGGTTACCCTCAAGGGTGGCCGCGTCCTCAATGAGTGGAGGATGGAATAGTCAATAGTTTTTATAATATCGACGAGTGTATATTTAAATAGTTTAATAACTGTTGATAATTTTTTGATATATCCTCTCCTAATAAAATAAATTATTAAATTTGAGCCCTTAAATGGTATCGTGTATTGTGTGAGGATAACATGAGGAGAAAACTTTACTTAACACTATTATTATGTCTTGTATTTTCAACTTGGGCAGGGGCTCAGAAAGTTGCAATCAAGACAAATTTGCTCTATGATGCCACATCGACCGTCAATCTTGGCCTGGAATTCGGGCTGGCGCCGAGGTGGACAATGGACATTTCAGGGAATTACAATCCATGGACCTTGCCGAACAACAGGCTGATCCGTCACGCTATGGTTCAGCCGGAGTTCCGCTATTGGTTCTGCGACCATTTCTCAAGGCACTTCCTTGGCATTCATGCCCTGGGAGGTGTCTACAATGTCGGCAATCTTCCGCTCGACTTCAAATGGTTGTGGCTGGACCTCTCTCCGCTACAGGACCACCGCTTCGAGGGCTGGGGCGTAGGCGGAGGCCTTGCCTACGGTTATGATTTAATACTCGGGAAGCATTGGAACCTGGAGTTCGAAATCGGTGTCGGATATATTTACAGCCGCTACAATGAATTCCAATGCATCGAGTGCGGCAAGAAACTGGCCGAGAATGTGCCGGTTCATTATGTGGGACCGACCAAGGCTGCGATAAGCCTGGTTTATCTCTTCTGATTCGTCAAGCATCCAAATCGTTACGCAGTTATGAAACGACTTATCACGCTGATGGCGGCCTTTGTTGCCGCGTCTTACCTTTGCAGCGCCCAGACGAGTTTCGATGGCATCACGCTCAATGATGTGGAACTCAATAGGAACGAGAATCTGATGTCCGTGCATATGGACGTCGATTTCACCGAATTCGATGTAAGCACAAATACGGCCGTGCTCTACACCCCCGTGCTGACCACCAGGCAGGATACCGCGTACTTCCCTTCGGTGGGAATTTATGGCAGGAACCGCTACTATTACTACGTGAGGAATGACCGTCAGCTTGCAGACTCTACTGCCGAGACTTCTTTCAATGAAAAGGACCTGCCGGACTACCTTCCATATTTCGCCAGCGTTCCCTATTTGAAGTGGATGCCGGGGGCAGAACTCAAGATGGAAAAGAAGACCTTCGGCTGCTGTGGCAAACTGATCTCGACCGAATACTACCCGCTGAGTTCCTACAGGGTGTATGTGCCTTCCTTCCTCTATATGGAGGCACCACGCAGCAATGCGCCCAAGTTCCGTTCGCTTGAGGGAAATGCATATATTGACTATCCGGTTTCAGAGACCGTTATGACTACCACGACAACCGCCGGGAACTTGCGAAGGTCGTAAGCCAGATCGATTCAGTGCGCCTGGATGCTGATGTGAGCATAAAATCCATATTCATAAAGGGTTACGCGTCTCCTGAAAGCCCTTATGACAACAATACCCGCCTTGCCAGGGGCAGGACTGAGGCCATAAGGGAATATGTCTGCAAACTCTATGACATAGCTTCGTCCTTGATTCACACGGATTACGAACCGGAGAACTGGGAGGGACTCAGAACCTGGGTCGAGGCTTCATCTCTCCCTCACCGCCGTCAGATTCTTCAGCTCATTGACATGGATGAAGAGCCGGACCGCAAAGAGTGGCTGATAAAGTCAAGGTACAAGGATGATTATGCAAAGATGCTCAGCCAGTGCTATCCTTTCCTCCGCAGAACCTACTATCGCATCGACTATGAGGTTAGAAGCTTTGGCGAGACGGATGTCGAGCATATACGCGCCCTGGTGACCACCCGTCCTCAGAACCTCAGTCTCGAGGAGTTCTACCTAGCTACAAAGGGACTCGACCCTCAGTCAGAACTCTATGCGGAAATATTCGACGTTGCGGCGAAAATGTATCCCGAAGATCCGCTTGCGAATATAAATGCTGCGAATGCTGCAATGCAGAGGGGAGACCTGAAAAGCGCTGCGAAGTATATAGACCGTGCCGGAAATATTCCAGAAGCCATATATGCGCGCGGTGTGCTCTCTGCCCTCGAAGGGGATGCGGATTCTGCGCGAAGCTTCCTCAAGGCGGCCTCCGCGCTCGGACTCGCCCAGGCTGACGAGGAACTTGCGAAACTTGAAAAATGATAATCGCGAAACAAATTATATCTATAAACCATATTATCTAACAAAACCAAAACAAATAAGATGAAGAAAACACTTCTCTCTGCGGCTGCTCTGCTTATGGCGCTGACAGCCTGCAACAAGGAACCGGTTGGCGGCTCTGCTGTCGATAACGGTTCAGTGTACATGCAGTTCTCCGTGAACATGCTTTCAACCAGGAGCCAGACTGATGGGGAGGGCGACTCCAACTCCAATGCAAATCCTGACACCGAGGTAGGTCTCAACAAGGAGAACACGATTTCCACTGTCGATATCGCCCTCGTAGGCCCTACCACCGTAGTCGCTGCAAACGTGACTCCGACTGCTGCAAATGCCAGCACCTATGTTGCAAAGTTCGACACCAAGGACCTCGTGGCAAACACAACTTACAAGGTTTATATCTATGCCAACTGCAGCGCTCCAGCAGCTGTTGACGTTGATGCCGTATCCGAGGCGAGCGTAGAAGCAATGACCGCCGACAACAAGTTCTGGATGACCAATGCCTATGCCGCAGCTGACGTGACTCTCCCAAAAGACCTTGCAGCCTACACCCAGCCTAACACTCCTCTGAGCCTCGGTTCCCACACCGTAGAGCGCTCTATGGCCCGCTTCGACTACAAGGCGAAGAATACCGACAACGTATATGATATGGGCGCTGGTCTCAGACTTACCCTTACCGAGGCCGCTCTCATCAACCAGAGCAAGGCTCACTACGTGTTCCGTCGCGTAGCTGACAACAATACGGCAACTCCTGTGGTCGGCGGTGTTGAGACTCCTTCAAACTGGGTTGTCGATACCGACTGGACAAACAAGACCAAGGCTGGTTTCAACGCACAGCTTGAAGATCCGGCAAGCTGGAGCTGGACTTCCCTTTCCAGCCTCACCGCTGACGACAACTATAACGACAACTACAAGATCTGGTGCTATGCAAAGGAGAACACCCTTCCTACTATCGACGCCCAGAAGCACAATGTCTGCACAGGCGTCGTATTCAAGGCAGAAATCACTGCCGGCGAGACCGCAAGTGCAGAAGTAAAGGCCGCCCTTGCTAGCGGAAAGAGGATATATGTCTTCAACAACAAGCTCTACGGAACCTGGGCTGACGTGAAGACTGCAGCCGAGGCTGATGACGATGCAAACCTCCAGGCCGCCTACAACCAGGCCGCTGCAAGCGTTACCGGAGAAGCTACTGAACCGACTGCCGTTGCTGCCGCTGCTGCCGGCTTCACCGGTTACTCCGCCGTTGATGGCAAGTACTACACTTATTACTACTACTGGAACCGCCACAACGACAACCTTGACCCTTACAAGATGGGTATTATGGAGTTCGCAGTCGTACGTAACAACGTTTACAAACTTTGTGTAGATTCCATCTCCAAGTTCGGTCATCCAGATCCTACCCATCCTACCGATCCGGATCCGGACCCTGTAAAGCCTGACGATCCTGACGAGAGCGTCAACTACTATTTCACCGTGACCGTCAAGGTTCTCCCTTGGACCGTACGTATCAACAACATCGAGTTCTAGTATCCATAGAATGAACCTGAGAAGTGTAACAAAGTCCCTTGCCAGGATGGCGCTCTTCTGCGCCATCCCGGTGATGGGATTATCTTCCTGCAATTCCATCTTTACGGACCAGAGCCATTGCCCCAAGGGCTTGGCCCTGAGTTTCCGCTACGAGTACAATATGGAGTATGTCAATTCCTTCCACAAGAAGGGCGATTGCCTCTCCCTCTTTGTGTTCGATGACAGCGGCCGTCTGGTGGGACGCTATGATGAGACGGGAGAAGCCCTCCGCAGCGAGGACTACGTGATGAATCTCTCCCTCGATGAAGGCAGTTACACTTTGCTTGCTTATGGCGGAATCGCTTGTGAGGACGCCTCTTTCGAACTTTCCGGATTTCCGTCAAAGGCCCTGCTGCCATCAGTCGCCGACCTGAGGCTCAGTCTCAAGGGCGACGTTCACGAATCCTCCTCCTCGCTTCATCCCCTTTTCTACGGGCTCAACTATGTAGACGTGACAGGCAAGGAGGACTTCATAAGGGACACCGTGCAGATGGTCAAGAACACCAACAACTTCAGGATTATCTTGCAGCAGGCCAGCGGAAAGCCATTGTATAGCAAGGACTTCGTTATCAGCATCAGCGATGACAATGCCCTGCTGGACGGCCTGAACGAGCCCCTGCGCAACGGGGGCATAAACTATGCTCCCTGGACCTCAGGCGAGAAACTCATCGGAGGCAGTGAAGAGGACGAGACGGCCGTCAGCGTCGCCTATGCCGAACTCTCCACCTCGAGACTCACTACCGGCACGGGAGCCCGTCTGAAAATCGCCAGGGCCGACAATGGCGAAACGATATTGAACATACCTCTTAGCGAATATCTTCTCCTGCTCCGCAGCGACCTCTATGCCGAAATGAAGGCTCAGGAGTTCCTCGACAGGGAAAGTGAATGGAGTATGATTTTCTTCCTCGACGACGGTCTGAGGTGGATAAATACCAGGATAGTCATCAATGACTGGGTTGTACGCATAAACAATACGGATTTGTAGAAAATGAAAGCCAAGTTCAGACATATTGCGGCTCTGGCTGCTCTCCTGTTCCTGCTCTCCGGATGCAACAGTATCTGGAGCGGGCTTGACGGGACTATGTCTGAGCTGACACTTTCAATTACCGTATCCGATACGCCTGCATCCCCTGTGAGCCGAGGCGCCGGCACGCGTGCCATTAGCCTGAATCCGGATGACTTTACCGCTCCCGTCCACGACGGAGAGAAGATGAGGAGCCTGAGAATCATTATCGTCCGCCCTGACGGAACTGTCGAGCACAACCGATATCTGGATTTCACCGGATCCGCAAAGGGCGCCTACATTACGGTGGACAACGTCCGCTTCGAGGTCTATGGCCCGGAGAAGAAGCAGATCTACCTTTTTGCCAACGAGTTCGTAAAGAGTTCCGACAAGAGCAGAAAGATTGTGGACTACGATCTGGACTCCATAACTCCTGGAAGCATATTCCCCGAGGAGGATCTGAGTGAATTGAAAATCACTCTCACATCGGACGGGGAGCAGCTGCCTTCGGAGGCCCTGCCAATGAGCGAATGTCACAGCATCAGTATGCCGGCAATGGATTACAGCGCCGAACTATATGTAACCAGGGCTGCGACAAAATTCACTTTCCTGCTCGACAATACCAGTTCGAAAGAGCACTCCCTTTCCGAAATAAGCATCAGCAAAGGCTCCAACATCGAATACTATCTGCCACGGATAAGCTACAGCGGCAACCCGTCGGACGGCAGCTTTTCCGTAGCTGACTACACTGTGCCCAACACGGGCGACAACAACAATTATTATATATTCAGATATGACTGTCCCGGTACCGTCGTCGCCTCAGGCGCTACGACCCGCCTGGAAGCCATATATCTGCTTGAAGGAAAATATACAGACGCCAAAGATACGCGCAACTACTCGATGACTGCTACGATTGACGGCGTGCTTTACGAAGATTACTTCCCAGACCTCAGCCAGCTGCCGCGAAATACCCACGTGGTGGTCTGTCTGAGCATACGCGACTACGAAGTGGTCTGGGACGTGAAAGTTTACCCTTACGGGGAAGTATGGCTGAACCCGGGTTTCGGCCAATGATAATGCGCATATGAAAGACTTGTTGAGAAATATGTTGACATTGCTGCTCCTTGCGGCGGCCCTGAATTCCTGCATCTTTTCTGAGATAAGGGAGGATGAACCTGTCGGGGAGAGTTGCGTACTGGATATGTCTTTGACATTCAAGCCTATGGAATCCGTAAGCCCGGGTACCCGTACGGCCGGGAATGCCATCAGGCATATAGAGTCGCTCTGGTTCCTCGCCTACAACGAGGACGGCAGTCTCTACAGCAAGACGCGCATCGCCTCATATACGCAGGTCGAGGAGAGCTGCAACGGCTATGCGGAATCGACCTACTGCCACACCAGCTTCAAGTACAGCCTGCCTCTGGGCCGCTATCGCTGTTATGCCGTTGCGAATTACGACCTGAGTTCCTTCTCCGGCAGTGAAAATGATCTCAAGAATATAAAGATAGACTGGAATGCTTCGGACGTGGCTTCCAATGCTGCGATGTTCGGCTATTTCAGCTCTTCCGATACGGCTCCGACTTCCTATGACGCACCTCTGCTGACAGTCAATCGCTCCAGCAGCACTTTCTATGCCTGGGTACGCCGTGTCGCGTCCAAACTGACCGTATCCTACGATGCCTCCGCACTCAAAGACAATATATACATATACCTGAAGTCCGTTCAGATTATGGATATCCCGGCGGGCGGCCTGCTCGGTGCTAACAATGTCCCTTCCTCGGCAGCGGAACTCATACACGATGGCGAGAAACTGCTCTATTCCTCCAGCGACAATATTCAGGACTGGCCTTTCGTGACCAAGGGAAATCCTGTCTATGAGTACGACGGGGGACACGGAGAGACTTCTCAGGCGCTATTTTTCTTTGAAAATCTTCAGGGCAGCGGTACCAAGCACAACTACCATCCGGGCGATTCATCCTGGGACAAGGACAAGAAAACATACGGCACCTACATCGAGGTAAAGGGCTACTATGTCAACCGTACCGCGGACAATGCCTCCCAAGGGCCTATCATTTATCGCTTTATGCTCGGAAAGAATGTCACTTCCGATTTCAATGCCGAGCGCAACAACCATTACAAGATCACTCTCTGTTTCCGGAACGATGCCAATGACCCGGACTGGCACATTGTCTATGAACCTGAACATCCTCAGCTCAGCATTCCGGACCCTGTCTATATCTCTTATGTGCCTAATGAGTCTGTGAACATCCCTGTCGTCGTCCGTGGCGGCACTCCCTCCACCCAGGTGAAGGCGGAGATTATCGAAAGCCACTGGTATGGGGACAAGGGGCATAAGTACGACAAACTCTTTACCGAAGCTTCTAGAGGAATCATTTCCCTTGCCAAGACCGGAGACGGTGCCGCGACTCTGACCGGCAGTTCCAATCCGGCCCAGGTTCTGGCTGACAGGTGTCTTTACAATATCCCCGTTTACACCCGTGGGCTTACCCTTGGCAGTTCACTCTCCGGCTACAACTACTTCCCTCACGATACGCGTACCGGAACCATACGCTTCACTGCCACAATCAATGGCACTACCTACACCAAGGACGTCCGCATAGTGCAGGTGAAAAGGGTGGTGAATCCTGCAGGAGTATGGAGAGAAGCTTCCAGTACCAAGCCGTTCAACTTCAGGCTGATGGAGCTCAAAGAGGATGACGGCAGCAATACGGGTCCTGTCCACAGGGAGTTCTACCCTACAATTTCCGACGGCCCATGGACCGCCCACATCGAGCAGGGCTCCGACTGGATGCAGATTGCTCCGAGCGGAAGCAATTCCTGGGGGACATCGGATGTGACGGGTGGCACGGCCTCCGAGGTGCGTTTCGATGTCCGTCCGGCAAATACCTGTGCAGACGGCGTGGTCCGTCACGGTGTCGTCAAGGTGACTTACAATAACAATACCTGCATTCACTATTTCTTTGTGAGTCAGGGACTTGGAGATGTGCCTATGGCAGTGAACGTCACCTATCCTGAGAAAACTGTTTACGGTGAAACATCCGCAATCCACACCTGCTACTGGATGAACCGGAATATGAAATACTCAGGCGTTCCGTGTGAAAATCCGCTTATGGAGGGAGGTCTTTTCAGATGGGGCAATGCAACTCAGGCGATAAAGCCGGAGGATGCCCTCAGGGACGGCTATGGTTTCAATATCGAGGGCTATTCTGCGGGCAAGACCCATTGGATGTACGCAGGCGGTGATGTGTCTTTCACCGGAATCTGGCATCCGGAAAGGCCTACGGGCTTCCGTTACGATGAACACGCTACTTACAAGGGCCGTTTCTACAGTGACAGATGGCCCGCCAAATATGCCGACTGGACAGCTCTCCAGAAATTGCCCCGCTACTACGGAGTGCTTTACGGCGAGGAAAGCACAGGCACGGCGACAAACACCACCGATGCCTACACCTACATCAAACCTGGAGATGTGAAGGGTATGCAGGGCCTCTTTGTCTGGGACAGGACAAATGGCCGCCATCTCTTCTTCCCTATAGGAGCCACGGGTTATGGACACAGGAAGGGATCTGACCTCTATCGTACGGATTGGGGAGGTGACGGAAATGTAAAGCGTGATGTCCTCAAATACGCCCAGCGAAGCCTCGAGATGCCGACTGCGACAGCTGAGAAACTGCCTATGCTCTATGACCTCTGGATGCGAAAGGGAGCCATATACTGGTACGAGGAAAATGAATTCTACACAACTTATAGTGAGAGATTCGCCCACGATATCAACTACTACACCTACGAGCTGAACAGCTACGGAGCGAACCCCGTGACAATGGCTGCAAAGGGAGCAAGCGATCCGCATACGGGTGTGGCCTGCCGCAGCGCCCAGTGGTCAGACGCCTGCTTCGTACGCTGCGTGCATTATTAGGAGCCCTCCATCGCTGTCGCCCTCACCCTGGCAAGTCCTTTTCTGTCGATGGATTCATTCCGTCATTGCGCCTGGAGCGTTTTGCCGATGGTCTTGAGGATTACGATCTCTTGAAATTGGTGGAGCGCAAAAAATCGAGAACTGTCGCGCTGGAAATCCTATCCAAGGTATACAAATCCAACACGGAAATCGCGGTTCGTGCATCAGCGGTAACCAACTTCAAGAAAGGACTCCTTGAAGCCCTGACTAAATAGCGATGTGTCAATGAGTTGCGTAAAAGTGGCCATGCCAACTCTCATGTTTTTTCATGGGAGTCGGCATGGTGTTTTGTTGCGAGAAACGTCCCTAATAGACTGATAATTAGCGAATAACGTAGATAATATGAGTTATCCCCTCCTGCCAACTTGTTCAGTCCACCTCATCGGGGTTAGATGGAAAACCCTGTGGAAGAGGGAGCGAGAGGGTAAGCTTAGCGGTCCGCAGGTTTATCTTACTGCGACCAAGATATTGGTACCGTCTAAAACGTTTTTCCGGAACAAAGTGTCATAATATTCACGCCTGGTACCATTTAAAACGTTTTCCTGGAACCGTTTGCAATGAAAATGGATGTGGATTACATATTCCTGCCCCAAACTACCCTTAGATGATGCAGGTTATTTTTGAATGTTACTAAATGACAAAAGCCTCCCCAGGGAGCTGGAGAGGCTTTTTTGGTGCCCAAAGCCGGGATCGAACCGGCACGTCTTTTAAAGGACATTGGATTTTGAGTCCAACGCGTCTACCAATTCCGCCATTCGGGCATTTCCGGGAATCGGAATGGCAAAGTTAGGTATTTTTGGCGAATTACCAAATATTTCGGCAACTGTCGGCATAATATAACGTCGATTTTTCCGGAAATTATGATATTTTGCTAAATTCGCATGGAGAGGGGAGGGATTTAGGGTGAGGGTAACGTGCACATAAAAATGATCATGAAATGCAATATATTTAACGGACAAACGATTACGGACGTGGCAGGGTATCTGGAAAGGTATCCTGTCATTTACATCGTTGCAGATAGACGTGTGGCACATTTTGCTGAGAAAGTCGTGAAATCGTTGACTGGCGGAAAAGCGGATTGTAAATGTGAAGATCCGATCTCACCAGAGCTGCTTCTGCTTGATACCTCGGAAGAAGACAAGTCAATGCAGACCGTAATGGAGATATGCAAATGGCTGTTGGATAACGGAGCCGACAGGAATGCCCTGTTGCTGGCCATCGGCGGCGGGATAACAACGGACATGGCGGGATTCGCGGCATCCATATATAAGAGAGGAATCCGGTTTGCATATATCCCTACCACGTTCCTCTCGCAAGTCGATGCCGCAATCGGCGGAAAAACGGGAGTGAATTTCGAAAACTACAAGAATATCCTGGGCGTAATCCGGCAGCCGGAATTTACATATATCTGTCCGGAAGTGCTTGAGACATTGCCATATAGAGATTTTCTTTCAGGAGCTGCGGAACTCATCAAGACCTTCATCATTGACAATGCCGGAAACAACTACGAGAAGGCGGTCGAAGTCCTTTCCGAAATACACGAAAGCATTGACCGAAAACAGGCGATAGCCTTGCATTTAGCTGAGCTTGAAGAACTTGCGGGCGCGGCTGCGAGAATAAAGGCGGGTGTGGTCGAGCGGGATGAATTCGAGCAGGGCGAGAGGCGGAAGCTGAATCTCGGGCATACTTTCGCGCATGCGATCGAGTGGGAGGCCCGGGCCGCGAAGAAAGACATTTCTCACGGCGAGGCTGTTGCGATGGGAATCATCCTGGCAGCGAAGGCATCCGAGCGGTACTATGGACAGGAAGTTGCAGACCAGTCTCTAAGCTCAATGTTGACGCGTGATTTCAGCCGCTGCGGCCTGCCTACCGAGTGCCCGTTC
>OIWM01003688.1_pt1 | contig 10817 bp, 9 predicted proteins | sample 1587451 | NCBI WGS metagenome assembly OIWM01 (sample SAMEA3888907, study PRJEB22519) | human gut metagenome | biome: human gut; feature: human-associated habitat; material: faeces | place: Denmark | collected 2011
CCCCGTCAAAATATATGAGTTCTTTCCCTAATCTGTCTAATATCATTCGTTAATTCCTCCGGTAAATACAATCTTTTTTACTGCAGGATTCGCATCCTTCTTCATGACAGTGAACCTCTACCCTGCCAAGTCCAATAACTGCTGTTACTGATTTCGTAGGTGTCAGCATACTGCTTTCAGTCATAGTAAGTCCAATCTTCTTTGCACAATCCAGCATTCCGAGAATATCCTTTTGGTGTAAAATACTGAAATCACCGTATCCCGGGCTAAATCTCGGACGCAGGAAATATCCCTGTGAGGTCATCTCTTCTTTCAGACTTTTCTGCCAGTTATTTAAATATTCCTCCAGCATTGCTGCTGCACAAGCCTGTAAAACAACTGTTCTGGACATTTCTGTCAGAGAATAACGCTTCATCAGCATATCAACTTCTACTCCAAGCGTTGCACCAAGCATCACGACCTGGGTACAACCTTTCATATTCTTTGCCAGATTCCTGCTTGTAATTTCAAGTCCTTCAATATTCAAGTGTTCTTCGTCCGATACCTTTAACTCAAAGATGCGATAGACGATTCTCCTCTTAGCGACCCGTTCCAGGTCTTCAAATGAATCCCGGATCAAGGCTAACGTCTGATCGTCTACCGCATGTTTTCCATATCCAAGATAACGGACCGCTTCTAATGTCCTTTTATCCATGTTCCAACATCCAGTCTAATCTTCTACTTTTAATATTGCTGACAGGTTATTCATGATTGCTTCTGCTACATCCGGTTTATTCATAGAATACACATGAATGTGATTGATACCATTGGCGATCAGGTCAATAATCTGATCTGTTGCATACGCGATTCCCGCCTGCTTCATTGCCTCAGGATCATCTCCAAACCGATCGATAATTGCCAGGAATCTCTGTGGAACTGCTGTCCCGGATAATTCCATAGAACGTCTTAACTGCTTTTTATTCGTAATCGGCATGATTCCCGGAAGAACCGGAACTGTGATCCCTGCTTCTCTGATTCTGTAAAGGAAGTTGTAGTGGATATCATTATCAAAAAACATCTGCGTTGTAAGGAAATCAACTCCACTGTCTACTTTCTGTTTCAGATAACGGATATCATCCTCTTTATGTTCCTGCTCCACATGTCCTTCCGGATAACATGCTGCACCAATACAGAAATCCCCATGTTTCTTGATCTCCTGTACCAGTTCATAAGCATAATGGAATCGATCTCCATCAGGGAATGTCATGCCTTCCGGAATATCTCCTCGTAAAGCGAGAATATTCTCGATTCCATGAGCCTTCAGGTTTTCAATTACCTCTCCAACTTCTTCTTTTGTGGATGAAGCACATGTCAGATGTGCAAGACTCATCACTCCAAGATCGTCCTTAATATGGGATGCGATCTTCGCTGTGTTCTTGCTTGTTCCGCCACCGGCTCCATAGGTTACGCTGATATAAGATGGGTTCAGTTTGGCAATCTCATCTGTTGCTGATAATACTTTGTCAAATCCTGCATCTGTCTTCGGCGGAAACACCTCAAAAGAAATGTGGATGCCTTTCTGGTTCAGTTTGTCAATAATTTTCATCGGGTCTGTTACTCCTTGCTCTTGTGTTACTCTTGTATTACTTCTTTGTTACTTCTTATAATTCTTATTCTCCGATCAGACTTCTGTACAGATCTTCATACTGTCTTGCAGAATTCATCCATGAGAAATCCTGAGTCATCGCGCGCTCGATCATCTTGTTCCAGTCACGTTTCTTATCATAATAGATTCTTTCTGCATAACGTACAGTGTTCAACATCTCATGTGCATTATAATTAGAGAAACTGAATCCTGTACCTGTCTTCTCAAACTCATTGTACGGTTCTACAGTATCTTTCAATCCTCCTGTCTCACGAACGATCGGAAGTGTTCCGTATCTCAGACTCATCAGCTGGCTGAGTCCGCATGGTTCGAATAAGGATGGCATAAGGAATGCATCACATCCGGCATAAAGTCTGTGAGAAAGATCATCGGAATAGAAAATATTCGCTGAAACCTTTCCTGCATACTTCCATGCAAAGTGACGGAACATATTCTCATATTTCGGATCTCCTGTTCCAAGTACTGCAATCTGCACTGCATCCTGACACATCTCATCCATCATATAATCGATCAGATCAAATCCTTTCTGGTCTGTCAGACGGGAAACGATTCCGATCAACATTACATGATTGTCTTTATCCAGTCCAAGTTCTTCCTGAAGAGCGGCCTTATTCACCGGTTTGTTTTTCCGGAAATTCTTAACATTAAATGTCTTTGCGATTCTATGATCTGTATCCGGATTCCAGTCATTGTAATCCAGACCGTTCACAATACCGCAAAGATCATTTGATCTTGCTGCCATCAGTCCGTCAAGACCTTCTCCATAGAACGGTGTCTTGATCTCTTCTGCATAGCTGTGGCTTACTGTTGTCACCTTATCTGCATAAACAATACCGCCTTTGAGCATATTAGCATCTTTGTATGCCTCAAGCTTATCCGGAACGAAATAATAATCCGGAAGTCCTGTGATTCCCTGTACAGTCTTTGTATCCCATACCCCCTGGAACTTCAGGTTATGTATTGTCATAACTGTCTTGATTCCTCTGTAATATTCTCCAAAGAAGCGGAAATTATCCAGATATACCGGAATCAGACCTGTCTGCCAGTCATGACAGTGAATCAGATCCGGACGGAACCCAATGACCGGAAGAATACTTAAAACTGCCTTACAGAAGAAAGAGAATTTTTCAATATTCCACTTCGGATCTCCATCATATGGAGCAAATCCTGAAAAATAAAATTCATTATCAATAAAATAAAATGTAACTCCGTTTAATTCTGTCTTAAAGATTCCGACATAGCGATTCTCTCCTGCAAAATCCATGTAGAAGTTTGTGATATACTCCAGGCGCTCTACCCACTCCTGTTTCATACACATGTACTTAGGTAAAACTACACGGCAGTCATATTTCTCTTTATCAAAATCTTTTGGAAGTGAACCTACAACGTCAGCAAGACCCCCGGTCTTTATAAATGGTACACATTCTGATGAAGCGAACAAAATGTTTTTCATACTTAGATCCTCCACTTTCACTTGCCCTCTTTCGGCAATTACTTATAAAATATTATACCGCATTTTTATCATAATGCAAAGGATTTCTCATTGTATTTTACTCCTTATTTTCCATGCCTGTATTCCAATTGTATTGTATCTGCGATCAGAGCAATAAATTCAGAATTTGTCGGTTTTCCTTTTCCATTGCTTACTGTATACCCAAAAAGTTCATCCAGAGTGTCCAGCTTTCCTCTGCTCCATGCCACTTCAATCGCATGTCGGATCGCACGTTCTACTCTGCTTGATGTTGTCTGATACTTCTTTGCAACGGTTGGATACAGGATCTTTGTGATTGCATTGAGCACATCCATATCATCTACCGCCATCATAATCGCATCTCTCAGATAATGATACCCCTTAATATGAGCCGGTATTCCAATCTCATGCAGCATATTTGTCACTCGTGTCTCCAGACTTTCTCCTCTGTTATCAGATGCCGCCTCAGAGCTTCTTGTTTCCATACCGTGTGACATCCGCCCCGCACTTCGGATTCGTTCTAACAACATCTCATTTTGAAACGGTTTCATCATATAGTAATTTGCACCTTTATTAAAAGCATCTTCTGTAATCTTTTCTTGCCCAACTGCTGTGATTACGATAAAATACGGATGCTTGCTGACAGTTTTGTCATGATTGATCCGATCCATGACCGTCAATCCATCCATTTTCGGCATAATCAGGTCGAGAAGAACAACATCTGGCTGTTTATCTTTGATGATCTGACACATCTCTTCACCATTTTTCGCCTTTCCGACCAGATTCATGTCTTTTTCCATCCCAATCACACGATCCAAAAGATCCAAAATTTTCTGGTTATCATCAGCAATGGCTATTTTCAAATGTTCCATCTTCTTCTCTCCTTTTTCTGAGAACGTTTGTCTTGTTACACCACTCGTGTATTATATTCCAGCTTTTTTGTCGTATTCAAGAAAATCTTGCAGTAGTATTTCGACATCCTTTTCGACCCTTTTCACGATTCTTCCTCTTTCAACATATTTTCAATAAAAATACCGTATCCTTTTGTCGAATCCTGTACAAACACATGTGTCACAGCTCCGATCAGTTTTCCATTCTGAATGATGGGACTCCCGCTCATTCCCTGAATAATGCCCCCTGTCTTTTCCAGCAATTCCGTATCTGTCACCTGAATTACCATTCCTTTGTTCACCTGGTCGGATTCTTTGTCAATTTGTGTTATACAGATTGTGTATTCTTTCACCTCACCATCAATGTAGCAGCGAATCCTTGCCTCCCCCGTCTTTATTTCCTCTTTTTTTGCTACCTGTATCGGAACTTCCTCTCCTATCCAGCTTCTGTCTGAATTTAATTCTCCATAAATACCTGCATCCGTATTTTTCTCGATCACTCCAAGCCGATGAAACCGATTATAAACAATAATCCCTTCCATTGTTCCGGGATTCCCTTTGCTTCCCTTTTGCACTTTCTGAATACTGGTTCTATAAAGCGTTCCTCTTTTGATCGTAAGAAGTGTACTTGTATCAATATCATGAATACCATGTCCCAGTGCTGCGAACCTGTTATTTTTTGTCAAAAATGTGATTGTCCCAAGCCCCTGTACATTATCTCTCACCCAGATTCCAAGTCGATAATTTCCTTTTGAAATCTGCACAGGAGTCAATTTCTTTTCTAATATCGCATTTTCGCGTCTGACTGTCAGAAGGACCTTCTCTCCATCCAGATGTTCCACCAGATCCATCAACTGTTTTTTCCCCTCAATCTTCTGGTGATTCACTTCCGTAATATAATCACCGGAACTCACTACACCCTGTGCAGGTGTATATTCCTTTCCATCCATCCCCGTCATTTTCTCCGTGTCTAAAACCAGTACACCATCCGTTTCCATATAAATTCCAACCGGCATTCCTCCAAGTAGAACCGTATCGTCTTCCTTTTCCGCAGCCAGACTTTCCACTTCCCGGCCACTGACTTCCGTATTTTCCATAAATCCTGTAATCTGTGCACAGCCACATAGCATCAATAAGCAGAACATAAACAACAGACCTGTCCTGCTCATATTCCTTTTCCTGCGTTCTTTCATGATCCACACTCCTCTCTTGCAAATATTAAAAGCAGATGCTGTTTGCATCTGCTCTTAGTATGTGTGGATCTTCTTCTTTTCACACTGGTATTATTTTTCTCTTTTTGCCAGTTCTTTCATTTCTCTGGCACTGTCTATGATTCCATCTGTCACATTTGCTCCCCCAAGAAGTCTTGCAAGCTCTGCAACAGAGTCTTCCTGATCAAGTCTCTCGATCTGTGTTCTCACAGAATTATCTTCTGCCTCTTTATGAATGCAAAAATGAATATCTGCTGCCGCTGCGATCTGTGAAAGATGCGTAATACAAATTACCTGACGGCTCTTTCCGATCAACTGCAGTCTCTCTCCGACACGACCTGCTGTGATTCCTGATATTCCACTATCAATCTCATCAAATATCAAAGTCGGTGTATCTTCTTCATCTGCAAGTACGGTCTTGATTGCAAGCATAATACGGGATAGCTCTCCTCCGGATGCTACATCCCCCAGTGGACGCACAGGTTCTCCCGGATTAACCGACAGATAAAACTCTGCATCATCTTTTCCTTGTGCAGAATAACTTTTTGCTTCTGTCAAACGAATTTCAAAACGTGCATCCAGGAAATTCAGTTCCGACATCTGATGAACAATTTCCTCGGCAAATTTAACTGCGTTTTGTTCACGCACTTCATGCAGTTCCATCGCAGCCTTTTCCATCTGCTTTTCTGCTTTTTTCTGTTTCTCCAAAAGTTCCTGCATAAAAGAATCGTAATCTTCCAGTTCCGATAGTCTCTGTCTTTTTTCCTTACAATATGCAAGGATATCACTGACAGTGTTTCCATATTTTGCCTTTAAATGATTCACTTCATTCAGACGGGACTCAACTTCTGAAAACTCTTCTTCCGAATATTCAAAACTCTTTGCATATTCTGCCAGATCCCGGTTGAAATCATTCAGCAGACTATCGATCTCCACGATCTGATCATAAAGCTGGCTTCCCTTTTCATCAAAAGATGCTGCTTCCTGAAGGCTTCGGATTGCACGGCTTAAGTAATCACTTGCATTTCCACGTTCGTCCTCTGCAGTATACTGATACGCTTCTGCAACTCCTTCTGTGAGTTTTCTGCTATCTGTCATCTTGCGATACTGTTCTTCTAAAAGTTCATCTTCACCTTCTTTAAGAGCTGCTTCTTCAATCTCATTCACTTCAAATTCAGCAAGAGAAAGTTCTCTTCTTCGGCTCTCTTCATCCAGCGAAGATTGTTCCACCTTCTTACATACTGTCTTCCATTCCTGATAGCAGGAAGCCATTTTTTCTTTTAACGGATCCGTCTGTTCTTTCCCATAAAGATCAAGCAGTGTTAAATGATTCTTTCGATGAAGCAATGTCTGATTATCATGCTGTCCATGAATATCAATCAAAAGACTGGCTACATCTTTAAGGACGCTCATATTCACTGTCTCACCGTTAATCTTACTGACACTTCGGCCTTCTAAAAGGCGGCGGCTCAATGTCAGATACCCGTCTTCCGGATAAATGTCCAAGGCCTCCAGCTTCTTTAAAATCTTTTCTTCTTTGATGTGAAAAGTAAGTTCTACCAATCCGCTTTTTGCCCCGTTTCGAAGCATCTGTGCATTGTATTTTCCACCCAGTGCAAGCGTAACAGAGCCAAGAAGGATTGACTTTCCTGCTCCGGTTTCACCGGTCAGAATATTCAATCCTTCCCCAAACTCTACTTCTGTTTCATCAATCAAAGCAAGATTTTTCACATACAGATTCTGTAACATATATCACCTATGCTTTCCTTGAAACCAATTTCCTTATATTCTCCATTACTACAGCTGTATCTTCAACTGTACGAATTGCGCACATGATCGTGTCATCTCCCGCAATACATCCGACCACTTCATTCCATTTCATTGCATCTACTGCAGCAGCAACCGCCATTGCCATTCCGGCAACTGTTTTGATCACAAGGATATTCTGTGCCATATCCATGGAAACAAATCCGTCACAAAGCACACGGATATATTTTTCGTTCATTCCGTCATCTTCCTGTCTATGGACAATATACTTCTGACGCCCACCGTTTACAGACAACTTTGTCAGCTTCAGATCTCTGATATCTCTGGAGACAGTTGCCTGTGTGACCTTGAAGCCGGCATTATTCAGATATTCTGCCAGTTCCTCCTGCGTCTCTATGTCATACTGACTGATCAATTCAATTATCTTTGCATGTCGGCTCACTTTCATAGTATCAATTTCCTTTCATCTTCTCGCGCATTGTTATCATAAAACTTTCTTCACTTAATTTTACAAGATGCGCTTTGGCATCTGATTTTCTGATCTTCACTCTGTCTCCGCTAACCAATTGTCTCTGTACAGCGCCGTCATAACATAAAGCTACTTTCTCCTGCCTTCCATAACGGCCCTCGCAAATCTCAACTTCAACATCATCCTCTGCTGAAAGCACCACACTGCTCGTGTTAAGTGCATGGGAACAGATTGGAGTGATAACGATCAGACTTGCTGTTGGCTCTACCACCGGCCCACCTGCGGAAAGATTATATCCTGTACTTCCCGTCGGTGTACAGATGATCACACCGTCTGCCTGATATGTGTTCAACAATGTCCCATTCACATATACATTAAACTGAACAATACGAAGATTCCCTTCTCTTGTCAGGACGATATCATTTACCGCCAGATCTTTTTCACCGGATGACATTGTCCCCTCCAACATCATACGTTTCTCAACTTTAGGCTCTTCCTCGCAAAGTCTGTCAATCGCAGATTTATAATCTTTCAATTCTACATCTGCCAAATACCCCAACGTTCCGATATTGATTCCAAGAAGCGGAAGTTTATTTCCTTCAAGGTCACGTATTGCACGGATCAGAGTTCCATCCCCACCTAAAACCAGTCCGCAATCAACGTTCTCCGGAATCGTTCCCGGAACAATAAATCCTTCCTCGTCCTTTTGCGCAAGAATAACATATTTGCCTTTTCTCTCAATATAATCTTTTATCTCAATCGTAACAGAATAATCTCTGTCTTTTAATTGATTTGTTATGATATAAAAAGATTCCATACCATCACCTTTTTACTTTGCCAGAGCAGCGAATGCTTCATCCACTACCTGATCCAGTTCCTTTGTCTCAATCTTTGCTTCCTCTTCCGGACATTTCTTCAAATGTACAAGGTATTCGATATTTCCTTCTGGTCCCTTGATTGGAGAGAATGTGATCTCAAGTACAGAAAATCCGATTGATACCGCAAATTCTGTCACTTTCTCGATTACTTCATGATGCGTACTCTTTTCTCGCACAACACCTTTCTTTCCAACCTTCTCACGTCCTGCTTCAAACTGTGGTTTGATCAATGCTACAATCTCTCCATCATCTGTCAGATACGCTCTGATTGCACCAAGCACTTTTGTGAGAGAGATAAACGAAACATCAATCGACGAAAAATCAACAGGTTCTCCAAGATCTTCCGGAGTCACATAACGGATATTCGTCTTCTCCATACATACCACTCTCGGATCCTGACGCAGCTTCCAATCCAGCTGTCCTCTTCCCACATCGATGGCAAATACTTTCTTTGCTCCATTCTGAAGCATACAGTCTGTGAATCCGCCAGTGGAAGATCCAACATCTGTACAGACCTTTCCATCTACTGTCACATGGAATTCTTTCATTGCTTTCTCAAGCTTAAGACCTCCACGGCTCACATAGGGGAGAACATGTCCGCGTACCTCAATATTTACCTCCTCTGGAAATGTTGTTCCGGCCTTATCTTCTCTCTGACCTTCTACAAATACATTTCCTGACATAATAATTGCTTTTGCTTTTTCTCTGGAATCCGCCAGATTTCTCTTTACAAGCAATACATCCAAACGTTCTTTCATGTTACTTTTCTTCCTTTATTCTCTGATCATCTGCAATGACCTTTTTTACAATACTCTCTCTGTCGAGACCAACTTCTTTTCTTAAGACATCTACATTCCCATGTTCAACATAATCATCTGAAATACCGATTGTGCAAACTTTCAATGGGATACCCTCGCGCATCACAAAATCTTCTACCTGCTCACCAAATCCACCTGTAAGCACATTTTCCTCAATTGTCACAAGGATCCTGTGATTTTCTGAAATCTTCCGGATCCTCTCTGTATCCAGAGGTTTCACAAATCTTGCATTGATCAGACTACACTGATACCCTGCTGCCTTAAGATCCTCACGCACCTGTTCTGCAAGGAAAGACATATGTCCGACAAACATTACCGCGATCTCACTCTCTTCATATAGAAGTTCGCTCTTTCCATATTCGATCGGAGCACGGAATTCCTTCAGTCCTTCATATGCTTCTCCTCTTGGATAACGAAGTGCAATCGGATACTGGAAACCTACTGCAAAGCGCACCATATCCGCCATCTCCCAACGGTTCTTTGGTGACAGGATTGAAAGATTCGGGATCAATGATAAAAATGATAAATCAAAGACTCCCTGATGTGTCTCTCCGTCACTTCCAACAAGACCTGCGCGGTCTACTGCGATCACAACCGGCAGATTCTGAAGACAGACATCATGAATCGTCTGGTCAAACGCTCTCTGTAAGAAAGATGAATACACCGCAAAAACAGGCTTCATTCCCCCAGCAGCAAGTCCTGCTGCAAATGTCATCGCATGCTCTTCTGCAATTCCTACATCAAAGAATCTTTCCGGAAATAGCTTTGCGAATCTGGAAAGTCCGGTTCCGTCTGCCATCGCTGCAGTAATAGCTACAACCTTCTTGTCCTTCTTTCCGATATCTGCAAGCACTTTGGAAAAAATATCTGTATAAGAATCCTTCCCCGACCCTCCGATCGTTTCTCCTGTTGTCACATCAAAAGGTCCCGTTCCATGGAATTTTGACGGATTCGTCTCTGCCGGAAGATAACCTTTTCCCTTCTTCGTCACAACATGTACAAGAACTGCATGATTTACCCGTTTTGCTTCATTCAATGTCTTTGTTAATGTCTTCAGATCATGTCCGTCTACAGGACCCAGATATGTGATTCCCATATCCTCAAAAAACATTCCCGGAACAAATAATTGTTTGATCCCGCTCTTCGTCTTCTTCACCTGATGGACGATCCGTTCTCCCCTGCCGGGAATCCTCTTGATCGTATCTTCGACACCTCTCTTCAGGTCTGAGTATACCTGTGTCGTCCGAAGCCCATTCAGGTAATTTGACATACCACCAACATTCTTGGAAATGGACATCGTATTATCATTGAGTACAATGATAAAATTACTTTTCAATCTGGAAGCGTTATTCAATGCTTCATATGCCATACCGCCGGTCATAGAACCATCTCCGATCACAGATACAACGTTATAATGCTCCTGTTGAAGCTCTCTTGCGGCCACATAACCAAGCCCTGCTGAGATTGAAGTTGAACTGTGTCCTGTATCAAACGCATCACATTTGCTTTCTTTTCTCTTAGGGAATCCACTCATTCCTCCGTATTTTCTAAGATCATCAAATCCTTCTTTTCTTCCTGTCAGAAGCTTGTGTGTATAAGACTGATGTCCCACATCCCAGATCAGTTTATCCTCTGGGAAATGAAGTACTTTATGCAATGCCATCGTAA
>OIWM01003696.1_pt1 | contig 10790 bp, 14 predicted proteins | sample 1587451 | NCBI WGS metagenome assembly OIWM01 (sample SAMEA3888907, study PRJEB22519) | human gut metagenome | biome: human gut; feature: human-associated habitat; material: faeces | place: Denmark | collected 2011
CGTTTCGATGGCGTTGATCGCGGTGGTCGGTTGTGGGTCAAAAGACGGCGCGCCAGTCCAATAGCGGGTTTCCTGGGCTTTCGGGACGTACATTTTCAGCGGCAGCGTGTCCCCGTTGCGGTCGGCATCTTTGAGCACCGGATAGATCGGCAAGCTGGAATCATGCGCCATTGTGATGGTTTGCGTTTTCGCCGCCTTATAGGTCGCAAGGTTGCGCTGGCGGTCGTCCTCTAAAAACTGGATCTGGACGTACTGCTGATCGCCACCAGACTGTGCCAGCTCGGTAATCTGGGGGATCAGCGTCCACTCGGTGACTTTGCGCAGGGTGCCCGCGCCGTTCCCTGCCGGGAAAATGTCGGTATTGGTGGTGTCGATAATGCTGATTGTCACCGCTTCACCTTGCACGGCGGACACTCTCGCCGCCAGGTTGTTAAGCAGCATCCAGCCGGAGGTAATAACCACCTCATCACCCACCGCCAGGCCGTGATCCTCGGCGCAAGTGAATACTGCGCCCTTAGCGTTAGACACGGCGGTTACTTCCACTTCGTCGCCGAAAGCGGATCCCATTTGAATGGTGGCTCCATTTGGTAGAGCAAAGGCCATAAAGCCCCCTTGTAAAATTGGTAATAAAAAACCCGCCGAAGCGGGTTAACTTGAGATGTCAGCGCGATAGCGAATGCTGATCGGGATTGAGTAGGCTGTTTTCCGGGGATTCTGCACGCCCGGATTTATCGCGGGTAGCGCGGTGATCCAGCAGGTGAAGCCGTCGCCCTCAATGCTCTGACCTTCCGGGAACACCCCGGCCACCTGCCGGGCCAGATCGCGCCCCCTGGCCGTTCCGCTGCCTGCTGGTAGCACGACGTTCACCTGATAGATACCGGTAAACACATGGCACGTTAGCCCCATATCGAGCGTTTGCGGGGTGGCGGGTAGGTCGTGCGCCTCCAGGTAGGTGGCTGGCGGCCTGTCGTCGCTGATATTGTCCAGACAGAACGGCACGCCGTGCTTATCTGCCCATGCGCCGAGGCGAGCGTTAAGCGCTGCGGCAATGTCGGGGATCATGCTTTAACCTCCTGTGCTGCGGCGTCAAAGAATTGCTGGAACTCTGCGGCGGTGACGCGCACCATGCCGCCCGGCGCTTGTGAAGAGTGGCCGAACTCCAGCGGGTAGGCGTAAGGGAGGTTGTTTGTGAAGTAAACCGCCGTCATGCCTACCTTGAATTGTTCGATCACCAGCGATTCACGCGCGATTGTGTCGTCGCCTTTCTTGTCGAACACCTCCACCGTGCCGCCCGGCGCATTATTGAAGCCCACCAGCCAGTTTCCGCGAAAGCGCCCGGTATCAACCGGAGACATTTGCACCAGCCGCGCTAAAATGCGGAGGCTCACCGCTCGAATTACCTGCTCCTGGTTCTCCTTGGCCCGCAACACAAAGGCGTTAACCGCCGCCACGAATGGATCGTTGTCAGCCATCGCTACGCCCTCAGCTGGGCCCGGTAGCACAGAAGCAGCGCGCCAGGCTTAACGGGGTTAGGCTTCACAATTCGATACGCCGTGCCGTCAATATCAACCAGATCGCCAATCATCAGCGGCGTTTCATCCGTGAACACGATCCGCACGTCTCCCGCCTGGATTAACTTGTCGTCAACCTCTGCGGGCTGGTAGTCAGTGCGCACACCCACGGCGGTTAACTGCTGTTCCGGCTGCACCTGCTCAACGCCAGCGACTACCGTCACCTTTCCCGGCCTGGTGATCTGCCACGTTGTGCCGTTGCCGGAGATTAGCCGCCGGGCGGTAGCCCTCATGCGGGGATAGCTGATCGGCATGGCTAATTCCTCATAACGCGAAAGTTAACGGAGGATGCGCCAGCGTCCAGCAGGTCGCCCAGCAGCGCCCGCAGCCACGGGAACGTTACGCCCGCGCCGATTGTCGATTCACTGTATTTGACGGATACAGCGCCGCTAACAGCCTCCTCTACGGCCTGCGCGCCGGAGTAACCCGGCATCAGCTCCATATCTTGCGCGGCAATAGCAAGCCGATATTGCGCCGTAACGAGCACAGGAGGGATTTTATCGTCGGGGATATCCCTTCGCCCCACCTTAACGCCAGAACGCGGCCACGGGAGCGCCTGGGCGCTGTCTGTGGGCTCTCCCGCCCACGATTGCAGGTTGAGGAAGTCAATCGCCTGAAACAAAAGCATTTCGGCGGTATCTTCCGGCACGTCATAGCCGCGCGAGGTAGCGAACGCCAGCAGCCCGGCCACATCGCCGTAACTGTTAAACGTCGCCGAGGTTGGATCGTTATCGATCACCGTAAACCTCCATTAAAGGGGCTTGCGCCCCTGCGGTTGGTTAGGCCTTCGCTTTGGCTGCGACTTTCTCGCTTGCGCTACCACCAGCGCCACCAGTGAACGACACCAGCACGCCAGCAGTATCTTTGTTGCTGGTGGTGATCTGCTTCCAGTTGGCGGCGGTGGTCAGCTGCGCATCGGTCGGTGACTTCACAGAGTCAGAGGCCCACTGATAGCCCTTAACGCCCAGGGTAAAATCATATTCACCCTGCATCACCGCTTTCAGGTTCTCTTTGCCTACGACCGGCTGCGCAACCATGTTTAGTGCGGTGGTCTGTACGGCAGCAGCGCCAGTAGTCAGCCCCAGGACGTTTTGCACGCCATCAGCAGCAAGCGCCGGGATATCGGAGATCACAAAGCGGCGGCCTAAACCGTCCTGCATGATGTTCACGTTACCGATCTGAAACAGTCGGTTGGCGTTGTTTAGCGCCTCGTCGGTGAAGTCGTTAAACGTCGCGCCGTCCATCACCCACGCCACCAGGCGGGAGAAAGCATCACCCATAGGGCGAGCGCCTTTGTTCAGGCCTACCAGGTTCGGGGCGGTGGCGACGGTAGTCACCATGTCGGTATTGGTGCCGATTGCCGTAACCAGCACGCCAGCGGTGGCGTTAAGGTAATCCTGGATCATCGCTTGGGCAGCCTGTGCCGCAACCACGCTAGAGGCCTCCTGGGTGTTTTTGCCCAGGCGCTTCATCATGGTAGGGGTCACGGAAACCGGGCCAATACGACCATCAACTTTAACCATGCGATCCAGAATCTGGCCCAGCTCCTGCGGGGTCAGGTCGCTATCGCCGTAAGCGTTACGACGCTGCGCCAGGCCGCCGATCAGCTGCCAGCTGGTGCGCTCGATGTAGTCGCCGATGTGATCGCCGGAGCCCATCACCAGCGCGCCGCCGGATGCTGCGTTAAACAACTGTACCTGCTGCGCTACCAGCTCAGTGGCGGCGGTGGAAACCTGCTGTTGGAATACGTAAAGAGACATAAATTATTCAATTCCCATGTTTTTAATAATATTTGCGGCCTCGCTCACAAGGTCGTTACCGCCCAGCCCACTGGCTACGCCAGCAGGTTTATCAGCATCACCAGCGCCGCCAGTGCCGCTTGCTTTCGAACCGATAATCACCCCCGCAAATGCTTTGTTGCCGGAGAACTCCGCGCCCAGCTCGTCCACGGTCAGCGCCGAAGGTTTGCCGCTGGCATCGAGAACGCGGGTTACTGGTTTGCCGTCCTGCATTTCAACGGCCAGGCGAGTTTTGATGTGCGGCAGCATGACCGGGGCCGCTTCGCCCGCCAGCTTGACCGCCAGGGTGTTGGCGACGTTATCCACCAGCAGGGTATTCAGGGAGCCGTTAAGTCCCTCGATCTGCGACTGATAGCGCTGCTCTGTGTCGGTCAGCTTTTGACGCCAGCTATTTTCTAACGCGGTCACGTCACCAGCGGCGCGGGCGTGCTCATCTGCGGCCTGCTGGGCTGCCAGCTCTGCGGCGCGGCGCTTCTCGGCTTCGCTTTTCTTCTCGCCTAACAGCTCGTTAACCTTGGCCTCAAGCCCGGTAACGTCTGGTAGCCCCTCGATCTGCATCTGGTAGCCGTCGCCCGCTTCGGCGTACATGGCCTTTTGCTCGTCGCTCAGGGCGTCATAGGTGGCTTTATCAATCTTGTATTTCAGCATCATCAACTCCGTCGAGATGTTCGCAGCCTCTGGCCGCTGGAAAGAAAAAAGGCCGCCTGTTGGCAGCCTTGCGGGTTAGCTAAATGCGCGGGGCTCAAGCTCCCGCAATTGGTCGAGGGTGAGAAACTCGCCCTTGTCGTTAAAGAAGTCGGGGACTTTTAATTTACCGGCGCGCAGGAGCTGGGCGCGTTTAAGCCCCAGCACTGCTTTCTGTCGGTTGAACGGCTGCCGCTGGAGCCACTCCCCGTAAGTGGTCTTGGCTGGCGTCTGCCCGTCCATGCTGGCGCGCGTGCCTGCGTCCATTTCGTCGGCGTCGATCCCCATTTCCCGCCAGGATTTGAGGATCAGCGTTTCGGTTGAACGGCAGCAGAAATGCGCCCGGCCCGGCCCTCTCAGATAGGGCACGTTGTGGCCGATTGGCTTCCCGTCTAGCGTGTACTGGAGGCGATCGCGCACAATGCAAATGGTGGTTGTGCGCGTGTCCAGTGTTGAGAGCCACTGCTTACCCTTCACTATGTCGCTGTTGCTGGTGGCGAACGACTGGCGCGCCGTGCTGGCGACGTGGGCGACTGCTGTCCGGGTCACGGCGGCAAGGTTGCGCCGGTTCTCCTGGATCGCCCCGTCCTCGCGGTTGGCCGCTTTCGTCCCCACTACGCGCCGGGTGATCTGCTCCGTGGTTTCACCCATCAGATAGCCCATGCGCACAGCGTTGGTGATTTTGGTCAGCCTGTCGGCCTCCAGTTTCTTACCCCACTCGGAGAGCAAGCGCCCCTGGAACGGTCGAGAGACTGCGGCGGCGTACACCTGATCGGGGGTGATGGCCTGTAGCTCAACATGTTTTAGGACGGCATCCGGCAATAGCTGGTTGAAGAGGTCGAACTGATAGCCCGCCTCATGCTCTGAAAACGCCGTCAGATCGCTTTTAAGCGCCTCAATAACTGGCTTGTACGCTTTGCCGTTGAGCTTACGAACGGACGCCAGCAGCGACGCCAGGCGCTTCTCGCTGTACGTGGAAGCGTCCACGCCGTCGAGCACCTCCAGCAATTCAGCTGATAGTTGCGCATCGGCGTCGTTGAGTAGATCGATCATCTTTTTGGCGACGCCGTTACCATAGCGCGCCACATAGAGCGCGTGGGCGATTGCCTCGTCACTCAGCTGATCATTGATCGTCGCCGGTTTCCTCGTTGCCATCGTTCAGGCTCCCGTTAAGGTCAGTTTGAGCGCGTAACGTGGTTTCGATTTCTTCCGGGTCTGCGGTCGGGTCAACAATGCCGATTGATTGCATATAGCGGATAAAGTCCACCAGCAATAGCTTGCCGGTCTGCACCGCGCCGAGTAGTGCCGTAATGGCTTGCGAATCGAGCTGTGCCACCTCGTAGCGCTTGTTGATAGTCACCACGCCAACGCCACCCGTGAACGCCTCAACGAACGTTAGAGCGCGGTTAATGGCGTCCTCTACGTTCCCGGCGCACAAAGAGAGGATCGAGTTATCCGTTTGCGCCTCATCTGCGGCCTGTGTCGCTGTGCGGGCAGACGTGCCACGCTCTACCAGCTTCGCGCCGAGCATTGCCATTTGTGACTCGCGTCGCTCGGCCACCACAACCGGGAGGTTGCGATCCTCAGCCTGGACAATCTCCAGCTTACCGCCCACTGGCAGCAGCACGCCCGCGCCCGAACCGGTACGGATGCCGCTCGCCAGATATTTATCGGCCCACGACTCAGTTAACCCCGTGGCTGTTACTGTCGGGTTGCCTGTCTGGTGGGCGATCTCGGCAATATCCGCCTCAGCCTGATAGTGTTTGACGTTCAGCCAGGCGATATCCGAAAGGGGCGGCGCGTCCGGCGTGTGGTCGTTGTTGTTCGCCCCAATCCACGCCCAGGGCAATTCGTCGAGCTGTGCGCCCGAACGGTCGCGAAATGGGGTTAGCTCGGTGGCGGTGATCCCGTTGTCCTCGCCCTCGCGCCAAATACGGAAGTAAGCCAGCCCGTTAATCAGGCGCAACTCTGTCCATTTGCGCCGCAGCACCAGCCGGAACTCGTCAGGCAGATCGACGGCTTCCACCTCCACCAGCACAACCAGCGACGTTTTGCCGCCAGTTACTCGCCAGTTGATGATCTGCCCGGCCTTGTACAGCCGCAGCAGCGCGCGGCCAGTATTGGCAAGCGTCTGATCTCCCGTTCCCGTGTAATCGGTCAGGATGCCCGCCCGGCCTTTCTGTAGGTTTTGCGATAGCGCGTCTCTCATGAGCTGCGTTAGTGATAGCCCCTGCCCGTCCACGTCTCGCGCCAGATAATCCAGCTCGCCGGATAATTCCACCTTTACCGGCTTGGCAAAGGCGATGCCCAGCAGGCCTTGCAGCGTGCGGCCAGTGGCGTTAACGAACGGGGCGCGGGCAATGTAGCCCTCATAGCGCGTAAGCTGGGGATCCGTCTTCTCCCAATCGCTAGAGGGGTGAGGCAAATAGACCATGCGGCGATGGCCCTTGCGCTTTACTGCGCGCTCACCGTCCACGCAGTCACCCACCAGCCGCCACTCGTCCGAAAACTCATGGTAGGCGGGGTGGTGAAAGTCAATATTTGTATCTCCTGCCATTAGTAGCCGATCCCTATATCAATGTCTGTTGCTGGCTGGATCCTGCTCATAGCCACGGCGAAATAACGAAAGCCATCCGCCCCGTGTGATGTGAAGTCATGCAAGGGGTTATCCTTCCAGCACCCGCGCTTTAAGTCCCATTCCTTGCGGTAGGCTTCCAGGTGGCCGATCCCCTCCTCGCACTTGCTGGAGTCAAACGCGCAACGCGGGAGGATTTCGCGCACCAGCTCGATCCCCTCGGAGATACCCAGCTTCGGCACGACGTTAAAGGAGAGAGAATATTTCTCGCCGTCGATGTCGTAGCCCTCGCGTGCGAGCTGGCGGCGTGACTTGCCATCGTTGGCAAATTCCCGGTTGTCGATATCGTGTGGAGCCCAATGCTCGGCGTAGGTGTAGCCCCGTTCCCGTAGCACCTTCATGTAATGGCGCAGGCCTTCGCCGCTGTTCTCGTAGTAGTCGATAACGTGGAACTCATTACCGACGACACGAACGAACCAGATCGCCGTAGAGTCACCCACGCCGATGTCCCAGAACGTATAAACGCGCTGGTGGTCGTTGTCGGGTAGCTCGCCGATCCGGCGGTTGGCGTAGAGCTTCGCGAATTGCTTCGCGTAATACGCGCCCTCTACCGATTGCTGGAACGCCTCGGCGGGGGTGGATGGATATTCGCGCTTGATATCGTCGCCGAGGGTTTTTTCTTTGGCTTGATACCAGGCCTTTTGACGGGCGTTAAGCTTTATCCCGTGCTTTTGCTCCAGCTCGTCGAAATAATCGCTCAGGCGCTGCGTGAGCGGCTCCACGGGGTCAATTGCGTATAGCGGGTTGTTCCACCAGCTGAAAAAGAAGAATTTCCAATCTAATTGAGAGAGGGCAGCGCCAGATAACGCCGCTTTTTCTGCAAGCTGGCAGTAATCGAAGAAATAACCCGCTCTACCTTCTGCCGTGCTTTCAATCGTCGTGAAACAGTCAGATGAAACAGCCTCAAACGCGCCCGTGACGATTTCCCGCGCCTTGTCGGGATATTTGGCGCAGATCTTCCCGAACTCGGATACATGCAAATAGCGCAGCGTGCCGCCTCGGAAAGACGTCGAGATGTAAAGCGAGCCGCCCTTGTTAAACACCAGCTCACCAGCGGCATCATTGCTCGCAGGATTGGCCGCCCGAATCTCAGCAGGTAATCGATCATAAGCATATTTAATTTTCTCTCGGAAAAGGCGTTTTGCGTCGTTGAGGGTGTGGGCAATGAGTGCGCATTTCGCGCCCTCGAATAGCGCGGCGTCGAGCTGGATGATACAAACTTCGGTAGTAAAGCCGAGCTGGCGCGCTTTGAGGATGATGTTTCGTGTGTGCATCCCCTCGAAGTAGGCGAGCTGTTCCGGCGTCATGCGGAAGCGAACCGGCTTACCCTTCTTATCCGTGATCCAGTAAAGATTGTTGATGCGCCATAACTTATCCCGCAGCCTCGCAAGGTGCGCGGAGGTTAGAGCCATCAGCTTTCCCCCGTTAACTCGTCCATCAGGTCAGAGAGCTTTTTAACGCCCTCGTCGCCAGTAGAAGCGCCAATGTCGTAGGCCTGGCGCTCAAGCCCGATCAGGTTCTTTAACGCCTCGCTCAATGCCTTAGCTGATTTCACGCGCTCAGGCATTCCGATGATCGAGCGGTAAAGCTCGTTCAACTTATCGCGCCCGTTCTCGTCCGGGTCGTGCATCAGGTCGCCCAGCAACTCCAGCGCCTCAACGTCTGCGCACTCTGCGGCCAGCTCGTCAAAGAGAGCGTTTGTAATCTCCCTGGCGCGCCGGATATCGCCGCGATGCTCCATGCGGATATTAGCGATAACCTCCGCCGTCGCCTCAATCAGTACGCGCTCGGTAACGGTCGTTTCCTTGCGTACCTGTTTGCGTACCTCGGCTTTGCGTACCAGATCATCAGCACGCTCTTTAACTTTCGCGTTAAGGTCGCGTGACCAATCATCACGTTTAGCGCGCTTGCGAATAGCGCCCTCGGAAATGCCGTGGTTAGATGCAATTTCGCGGAGAGACAATAAGCCAGCCCGGTAAGCCGATTCGATGGCCTCCCAATCTGGTTTTGCCATGTTTTTTTCTCCTGTAACCATTATCAAGCCCACCCAACTGGATAGGCTTTGTAATGGCTGCCGTTAACGGCGGCGGGACGAACGGAACGACGAACGAGAGCGGAACGACGATCGCGACTTATAGGCCGGGCGGCTGCCGTAATAGCTTTTCGTGGGCCGGACGGTGGTCACTCGCCTGGTGGTGTAGTTTTTGTTAATTACGGTGGTGTGATGCGTTACGTGCGAACCACCACCGCCACCACCACCCATCAAATGACCCATGAGCAAGCCGCTCATAAATCCGCTGTCGTGGTCGTGAACCACTACGGGGGCGGCTGGCTGCACCATTACGGGCGCTGGCGCTGCGACTACCTGCGCGGGCTGTTGCATCGCTACGGGTTGCGGGTCGCTCTCCTGCATCACTACCGGCTGTTGCGCCACTACCTGCGGCGTGTTGTCACTGCAAGCGCGCAGCAGGATCAGGAGGAGGATTAAGCCACCAGCGGCGTAAATGATTTTTTTATTCACGGGGTTTCTCTGTGGTTGGTTAGCAAAATATTGTGCTGCGTTTCGTTGTTGGCCATCACGCCGGCGCAGCGGATTAAACTTCATGGCCAGGCGCTGCATAGAGATTTATTCTCCTGCTGGGCATTGCTGGCGCATGGTTTGGATGTAGGATTTCAGCCCGTTAATCTGGCTGGTTGCCTGGGCTATTCGCTCTCTGAGGGTGAAATAATTCCGTTGAGCGGCGTCATTAAGTCGGGGGCGGGCATCATTAGCGCCGCTGGTGGTGGTGGAGCCGTTACGCACAGGCTCGCAGGTGGCGGCGAGCTGCAACCGCTTATTGCCGCGATCAACGTCAGCGCGCAATCTTTCGTTCTCAGCTTTAGCACTGGCGAGATCCTCCTGGTGCTGTTTATCAATGGCCGCATTGCTGGCGCTCATGCTCTCCAGCGCGTCAATCTGCCCGTGCGCCTGGTGTAGCTGCTGCGCGATGGTGGTCAGCTCGGCACTGGTTTCATCCCATTGCAGGTGATACCAGTAAGCCAGCAATGACAGGGCGATCACCACCAGGGCAATAAAGCCTTCTTTCATCGCCTTACATCCTTCATGCACAACGCGCTTTCTTCCTCGCTACGGGTGGCAAGGCCGGGCAGAACGACGCTACCGGCGTAACGCCAGCGCGGGAACTGCTTGCACGCACCTTTGAGGTCGCCCCCTCTCAGCATTTGAAACAGCGTCGAGGTCTGCACCTTCCCGCAGCCAACGCGGAACGTTAGCGAGGTTGCGGCACTAAAAGCGTTATCAGGGAGCCGATCACCAGCCCCATAGCGATTAACGCAACGCTCGGCAACGAGGATGTTTCTCTGCCAGTCGTCGGCGATCTGCTCCAGCGTTTTACCGTCTCTCACCGCGTGCGTATTGCCGATCCCATCGGTCAGCACACCAGCCGGGCAGACGTAAGGATGTAAGCGGCAGCTCTCAGCGTTGCCGATAAGCTCCAGCCCTTCCTTGTTCGTTCTCACCTGCCCGTGACTCAAAACGATAGCGATGGCGGCCGCCACGGAACAAATGCCACCAGCAGCGCCAGCCTTTCGAACACTCATTTTTTGAAGATCCCCGACTTGGTAACGGCTAATCCCGCTCTGGCCGCGCGCTCAATGGCTCGCGTTTGTCTCCACTGGAAATACCAGTTAAGAGCGAAAGTACATGGCCCGATGATCAGGCCGGAAATTGTCAGCCACTCGTAAAGCGTTACGCCGTGGAGCTTGTCGCCGAGCGCTGATAGCCATAGCGAGATCCCGCTAAACCAATAAGGCGCGTTAGTGATTTTTTCGTTCATGGTTTCCGCCTGGGCAGATGTTAAAAGCCCTGGCGGGCCGGTGGTCACGGGTCGCTTTCTGGTGGGTCGTTGCAAGTCATGCGCCCGTTTGGGTCAAGGCAAATAAGATGATCGGGGAGACACTCCGCACATATCCATTCTTCGCCCAGCCTTAGCGGCTGCTGGCACTCGGCGCAGCGGTTATCGTTATATCCGTCCATGCTTCGCAGATTTATTCCTCTGGTGGCAATGCCTTGCTGTTTTCGTGCATCAGGAGGAAGTAGAT
>OIWM01003701.1_pt1 | contig 10787 bp, 10 predicted proteins | sample 1587451 | NCBI WGS metagenome assembly OIWM01 (sample SAMEA3888907, study PRJEB22519) | human gut metagenome | biome: human gut; feature: human-associated habitat; material: faeces | place: Denmark | collected 2011
GATCAGAAAGTTCCTGTTGTGTCAGTTCTTTATTCTTTCGGGCTTCCCGCATTTTCTGCCCTAAAGCAGTTAAATCATCAATCGGCATAATCGTTCACCTCAAGAATATTGTATCGTTCCGGTTTATACAAAGGAATGACCTTATTATGCTTGCTGAGAGGTATGATTATACCGATTTAATACATGGAAAGAGAAAATGTGTTTTAGAGGGACTTCTGTATATTAAACTTTTTTGTGTAATTTACGATAATCACGAGGAGACATTCCTACTTTTTGCTTAAAAAGGTAGGTAAAGCTACTTTGCTGAGCATAACCAATAATAGCCGAAATTTCTCCGATTTGATAATAACTATTTATGAGAAGTTCTTTCGCACGTTCTATTCGCAAATTATTGATAAATTCTATAAGCGTTACACCACTTACAGAATGAAATAATTCAGAAAGTTTAGATTTACTCATTTGGCACATTCTAGCAATATTTTTGACATCCAAAGATTCACAATAATGTTGTTGTAAAAAATGAATTAAACGATGTATTGCTTCACGATCTGCATCACAAATACTTCTTACGGAAGGCGAAAGTGATTCTTGAATATGCCAGTCAACTAAACATGCAATTAGTTCAAGTGCTTTTGCTTCATAGAAAAGTTCACTTGTTGCTATAATGGGTGTATAATCGGCAATTTCTTTAAAAATAGAAATTACAGAAGGAATATTTATCGTTCCATTCATCAACGCAGCTATGCGAGGTAAATCTGAAAAATCACGATCATACAAACTGCTTAGACGAGAATTATAAAATTCTGGTGTAAAAGCAATGCTGACGCTATCAATAGAACTAGATGCTGGCAGAGTATACTCATGTTCACCGTCTGGCAAATAATATCCAAGAAGCTGCTCTTTATGTTCACTATTTTTATCGGATACAGCCTTAGCAACTATCGGAGAACTTAAGGAAATTACTAACATTGCGGGATGATGATAACGATAGTGCATTTCTTTATAATAAGTTAAATGATAAATGGTAACGGAAAAATAAGGATTAACCGGATATGTCCAAAGATAACCATTTCCTAAATCAGCATTAGGTACCATTGTAAAACCACAACCGTTATTTTGACTGTTCGACTTTTCTGGAGTAAGCCCTAGTTGCGGAAACAAACCTTGCATAAAAGGATCTGTATTCAAATCACATTCTCTCCTTTTTAGTAAAAAATCCAATTTATTTAGGAAAACGTCCAAATCTATTATCCATGTATTGAAACAAATAAAGGTGGACGATATACTAAATAAGTGCAGTTAGCGCTATCTAACTATATGACATAAGTATATCATATTTTATGAAAAAGAACAAGGAGGGAAATCAATGCTACCAGTATATATATCATCCACTTAGTTATTAGAGGCAAAACGTGTTAAAGACTAAATATTAGATAGGAGAATAGGATAATGAGTAAAGAACTAAATTCAAACAAACTAAATGGTAAAGATTTAATTAATGCAGGTATTTTCTCTGCTATTTATGTAGTAATTATTATGCTTGTTGCGTGTACTGTTGGCATGATTCCAATAGGATTTATCTTATTGACGTTTCTTGTCCCTTTACTTGAAGGAATACCAATGATGTTATATTTTGCCAAAATCAAAAAAGTAGGTATGATTATGATCCTTCAAGTAGTTATCGGGCTTGCTATGATTATTACCGGTATGGGATACGACCTTCTTATATGGGGAATTGTTACAGGGATTATTGCTGAAATTATTATGAAAGTTACGAAATATAAAAAAGGGATTGCATGTGTACTTGCTTATGCTGTATCTTGCATTTGTATTGCTGGTAACTATGTTCATTGGATTGGCGCAAGTGATGAATGGTTAGCAAGCAAAGCAGCCGGTTATGGAGAAGTTTATATGAATACCATTGCTGGATATTTCAAAATTTGGTGGGTATTTCCTGTTATGATAATTCTTTGCTTTTTAGGTGGCCTTATTGGAGGGCTTATTGGACGTAAAGTAATGAAAAAACATTTTGAAAAGAGTGGGTTAGTATAAATGGCTTCAGAATTATATCAAGAAAAGGCTTCGTCAAAGCAGCTCTATCTTGATCCACGGACCAAAATTCTGCTTTGCCTCAGTGTTTCTACAACATTAATTGCAGGTGATGGTACAGGATATTTGTTATATTTACATTATGCTCTGGCTGTCCTTCCTCTCATTTTTTTGTTGATTTTGAGAAAGTTTAAGGCTGCACTTTATTACGTTACTGTGTATGCCTTTGCTCTTTTTGTCCCAGACTTAATTATGCCATACCTTCCAAATGCAGTTAATCTTTTATTTACAGGTGTATTCGCATTTTCAACAAAACTAATACCAGGAACTATGATGGCGTATTTCTTATTTGCAACAACATCTGTCAGTGAATTTATTGCAGCAATGGATCGTATGCACATTACAAAGAAATTGTCAGTCCCTATTTCAGTTATGTTTAGATTCTTCCCTACTATAAAGGAAGAATATCGAAACGTTCAAGATGCAATGAAATTACGAGGAGTAGGTTCTGTTCGTGATCCTATGAAAATGTTGGAATATCGTATGGTTCCGTTTTTAATGAGCGTGGTATCCATAGGAAATGATTTATCTGCCTCCGCATTGACAAGAGCATTAAACGCTCCGAATAGAAGGACGAATGTATGCAATATAGGTTTTACAGGGCGTGACGTAATAACATTTATAGGAATTTTCTTTTTCTTTTCCTTGTATTTTAGCATTATGTTATGGCAAGGAGGTACAGTATGATCAAGTTTAATAACGTAGATTTTACATATCAAAATGCCCAAAACGGAGCAGGTGTTCATAATATCACTCTTTCTATCCCACAAGGGCAGGTTGTTCTTTTATGTGGAAGTTCTGGATGTGGGAAGACTACTTTAACAAGAATGATTAATGGACTAATTCCTCACTTTTATGAAGGAGAAATGAAAGGAGATGTCACTGTTTGTGGTATGTTGACCGCAGACAGTGACTTATATGAAATTGCTCCATTTGTAGGAAGTGTATTTCAAAATCCTAAATCTCAATTTTATACGGTAAAAACAGATACTGAGATTGTTTTTGGGTGTGAAAATGTTGGAATGCCAAAAAAACAAATACTTTCAAATTTTGAAAATACAGTTAAAGAGTTGAATATATCAACTCTTTTAGGAAAAAGCTTGTTTTCTCTTTCAGGAGGAGAAAAACAAAAAATAGCATGTGCTTCTGTGGCTGCGTTGTTCCCTTCTATTATTGTGATGGACGAACCGACTTCCAATTTAGATATGAAATCTATCTCTTATTTAAAAGAGATTATCAAAAAATGGAAGAAAAGTGGAAAAACAGTTATTATTGCAGAACACCGATTATATTGGTTGATGGACTTAGCTGACAGAGTGATTTACATGGATAATGGGTATATAGTGCAAGACCTTCTTATCAACGAATTTAGGGAATATTCTGAAAACGATTTGCACCAAATGGGCTTGCGCAATTCTATTGCATCTGAAAATAGCTTGTATAGGTGCAATGAAAGAGATACAGGGCTTACGTTTACTGATTTTAGTTTTTCGTATAAAAACGCACCACATAAGGCGTTAGACATTGAAAAACTTTCTATTCCTAAAGGCGCAATAGTAGCTGTGTTAGGAAACAATGGGGCGGGAAAAACAACATTTGGGCGCTGCCTTTGCGGATTAGAGAAAAGGTGCAAAGGTACTGTGATTTTAGAAAATCGAGAATTAACTCAAAAGCAGAGGATTGCTTTATCTTATATCGTAATGCAAGACGTAAATCATCAACTGTTTACAGAAAGTGTAATTGATGAAATTCTTCTTTCAATGGAAAAACAGCCGGGAACTTTGGAGGAAAAAGAAAAGCGAGCTATGGAGATACTACATCTACTTAAATTACAAGAATTTAGAGAGTGTCACCCCATGTCATTGTCTGGAGGCCAAAAGCAACGTGTTGCAATAGCCAGTGCGTTAGGATCAGGGAAAAAATTTCTTGTATATGACGAGCCTACAAGTGGTTTAGATTACAGACACATGCTAGATGTTGCAGAAGCAATTCGGGAAATGAAAAAAGCTGACAATACTCAGTTTATTATTACCCATGATGCAGAACTTGTTTCCCATTGCTGTGACTATATTATCCTTATGCAGTCAGGGAAAATCATAAAACAAGGTTCATTAATGAATCAAGATATAAATAAAGCAGTACGGGAATTCTGGAAACAGTAATTCCCGATTGTTTAGAAAGGAAATGAAATAAATGCTAAAAAAGATATTATATTATGGAAAAGAAAACAATAAAAAAACCGTTAGGTCAATTATTGTTCTCTTTTTATCTGTGATTTTTCAAATAGCCCCTTTTCTTTTTATATATTTTATAATTGGCAAAATACTAAATCACCAGACAGTTACAATATCATTTATTATAATATGTGCAGTTGGAACTGGCATTTCATTATTTTTACAGGCGATTACATATTGTAAAGGATTAGGACTATCACATGAAGCGGCTTATGGCACTTTAATGAATTTAAGAATATCATTACAAGGTAAAATGGAAAAATTACCTTTAGGAGTCATTGAAGGTAAAGGAACAGGTACATTTAAAAAGATTTTTATTGATGATATTGACAGCTTAGAGGTCTTATTGGCTCATGGAATACCAGAGGGCCTGTCTAATTTAATGGGGATTCTGGCTGTTTATTTTTTTATCTTTATTATTGACTGGAAAATGGGATTATTGGTACTTTTTACTATTCCGATGGGTATGATACCAATGATTCTAATGTATAAAATTGGTAACAAAGGTATGGAAGCTTACTACACTGCTGGACAAGTAATGAATAATACTATTGTTGAATATGTAAACGGTATGGAGGTTGTAAAAGTATTTAATAAATCGGGTGAATCCTATGAAAAATTCAAAACCGCTATTTGTAATTATAGGGACTATACTCTTGCATGGTTTAAGGCATGTTGGCCCTGTATGGCAGCTTATAGCGCACTTATTCCATGTACAATCTTATTTGCACTTCCAGTAGGCTCATGGCTAGTATTACAAGGAATAATAGAATTATCTCAATTTGCCTTAGTATTATGTCTGGCATTAGGATTAGGTTCTCCTTTATTACGGACTATGTCATTTACTTCTGTAATGCCACAGGTAAAATATAAAATTGACGAATTAGAAAAATTAATGGATATTCCCCCTCTAAAGGAAGGTTCTGCTCTTTTTGAAGGAGAAGATTATAATATTTGCTATGATAATGTCTGCTTTGGCTATGATGAAAAAGAAATCTTACATCATGTATGTCTTAACCTAAAACCGAATACTAAAACTGCTTTTGTTGGAGAATCCGGTTCAGGAAAGAGTACACTTGCTAAACTGTTGGTCCATTATTATGATGTAAATTCTGGATCTATCTCGATAGGCGGACAAAATATCTGTGATATGAGTTTGGAAACTTTAAATAATCTTGTTTCCTATGTTTCGCAAGATAATTTTCTTTTTAATACAACTCTTATGGAAAATATACGGATTGGAAAACCCAATGCTACGGATGAAGAAGTAATAGAGGCCGCTAAAAAGGCTCAATGTATGGAATTTATTAAAAAATTTCCTGAAGGGTTTAAAACCTTAGCTGGTGATTGTGGTAATCAATTATCAGGTGGAGAAAAACAAAGAATTACGTTGGCAAGAGCTATTTTAAAAAATGCGCCTATTATCATTCTGGATGAGGCTACTGCTTTTGCTGATACCGAAAATGAAGCAAAAATTGAAGCAGCTATTTCAGAATTTGTGCATAATAAAACATTGATTGTTATTGCTCATAGATTGTCATCTATTATTAATGCAGATCAAATATGTGTATTAAAAGCCGGAGAAATTATTGGCTGTGGTGTACACGAGGAGTTATTAGAAAATAACGAGTGTTACAGGACACTATGGGAGGCACATCAGAAAAGTCAAGGGTGGCAACTGGGTAAAGGGGGGATTTTATGATTTTGAATATGATGACCCGTATACTAAAAGTATCCGGAAAATATAAAAAACAAATTCAAATAGCTTTTATTTTTTCTGTTTTAAATGCAGTTCTTGCTAAAATGCCAATTTTATATGCAATGATTATAATAAGTAAATTATATTATGGGACAATGACTTCACTTCATGCTATATATGTCGGCATAGTAATGGTTATAACCATCATTTTGCAAATGATTTTTCAACATGCAAGTGATCGTTTACAAAGCGGAGCTGGATACTTACTATTTTCTGATAAACGAATCGAATTAGGTGAACATCTAAAGCGCTTGCCAATGGGATATTTTACAGAAGGAAATATTGGTAAAATTAGTTCCGTTCTTTCTACGGATATGCTTTTTATTGAAGAAAATGTAATGGCAAAAATAGCTAATATTTTAAGCTACGCTTTTTCCGCAATAATTTTAGTTGTATTTATGTTTATAATGGACTGGAAATTAGGAATTATTGCTACCATAACCTCTATAATTGCAATTTTAATAGGGCAAAAAATGAATAAAGTATCCCTAAAGGAAGCGGAAGTACGTCAAGAACAGAGTGAGCATTTAACAGAGGCGGTATTGTCGTTTGTAGAAGGAATTTCTGTTATTAAAAGTTATAATCTTTTGGGAAACAAGTCAAAAGAGTTAAGCGAAAATTTTCGCCAATCAAGAGATAAAAATATACAGTTTGAAGAAATGGTTACACCCTGGATGCGTGGCCTAAGCTGGTTGTATGCAATAGGAATTTTAGGAATTTTAATTAGTGGTTTATTTTTGTTTATATCTGATACATTGTCGTTGACTTATACAATGGGTATGCTTTTATTTGTTATAGAGATTTTTAATCCTTTAAAATCATTATATGCAGAATCAAATAACATGACAATCATGGAAAGCTGTTTGGATCGAATAGAAGAACTTTTTGCAGTAGAAGAACTTCCAGACAAAGGTAAAAAGGAAATTAACACGTATGAATCAGAGTATGTTGTAGAATATAAAAATGTTTGTTTTTCTTACGGTAAAAAGGAAGTATTGCATGATGTGTCATTTGGTTTAAAGGAAAATTCTATGACGGCTTTAGTAGGCAAAAGTGGTTCTGGAAAATCAACAATCGCTAATTTATTAGTGCGTTTTTGGGATATTAACAGTGGAACAATATATATTGGCGGTATTGATATAAAAGAACTCCCATTATCTGTTTTAATGAATCAAATTAGTATGGTTTTTCAAAATGTTTATTTATTTGAAGATACTATCTATAACAACATTTTAATGGGACGTTCAGATGCCACAGAACAAGAGGTTATAGAAGCTGCAAAGAAAGCCAGATGTTATGATTTTGTTATGGAACTTCCAAATGGTTTTCAGACTATTATTGGCGAGGGAGGCGCAAACTTATCAGGAGGAGAAAAACAACGTATTTCTATTGCGCGCTCTATTCTAAAAAATGCGCCTATTATTATTTTGGACGAAGCTACCGCAAGTGTGGATACGGACAATGAAAGCTATATTCAGGAGGCTATTTCCGAATTGGTGAAGGGAAAGACCCTGCTTGTAATTGCTCACCGCCTAAATACCATCCAGAACGCCGATCAGATTTTAGTTATAGACAACGGCCAGATTGCACAGCAAGGAACCCATGAGGAACTTTTGAAACAGCCTGGTATCTATCAGGATTTTGTCAATATCCGAAAGAGTGCGGCTGGCTGGAGTCTTGCTTAATGGCGAAAGGAGCTGCCTATGAAACTTCATACTGCCGGAGAGGATTATTTGGAGGCCGTGCTTATACTTCAAAAGAAGCTCGGTATGGTGCGTTCCGTGGATGTTGCCCGGTATATGGAGGTTTCAAAACCCAGCGTATGTTACGCAGTAGGAACTTTACGGGAGGGCGGCTTTCTGACAACAGACGAAAAACATTATCTACACCTGACCGAACTTGGTCGGGACGTGGCTGAAAAAATTTACGAACGCCATTGTTTTTTTACTCATCAACTTATATCCGTTGGAGTTAATCCACAAATTGCAGAAGTTGATGCTTGTCGCATGGAACATGCAGTCAGTGATGAAAGTTTTCAAAAACTGAAAGAGCATGCGATGAGAGAGATTGCTTCACAAAAAATTGACAATACATTTGATGATTTTCCTGTGAAGAAGTAGAAAATGTTGCTTTGCTAAAATAGATTAAATATGAAAGACACAAAATACAAGATATTAGCATATTTTGACAATCAATCATATCGAAAACTATTCAATGAGATAAACTCAGATTATGCAGAAAATCTACAAATTTTACTGCATAATTTGAGTTTATTTTCTTATGATGTGCTTATAATAGGAGTGATCCTTTATAAAGAGAACATAAGTAATATTATATCTGCTATTAGAAAGATAACGCAGATACCAATTATTATTTTGACGGATGCTTCCTCTTTATTGTGTATGTCATGGAAAAAAGAATTAATATACGCTGGTGCAGATTGCGTAATGGACATAAATAGTACTATAGAAGAACTAGATCTGCAGATTTTTTCATTAATACGACGAAACAATAAACATAAAATAACTCAAAAGCAATCCGAAACGATGATTAATAAGGGAAAACTTGTAATGGATCATAAGAAACATAAAGTATTTTGGAATAATGTAGCGTTACATTTAACACGACAAGAATATAATTTTTTATACTTATTAGCAGCGACACCGATGAGAGTATACACGTTTGAACAGATTTACCAGCTTGTCTGGAAAGATTATCCTGTTGGTAATATTAAAAATATCATCTGGTGTCTGGTAAAGCGACTGAGAAAAAAGCTGAATGTTGTTGAAGATGGTGCTGGGAATTGTATCGTCAGTGTCAGGGATATAGGTTACAAATTTGAATTGAATAATGAAAACGAACAGCAGTAGTATCCGAAATACAGGTTAAAAATTTGAATTGAATAATGAAAATGAGCAACAGTAAGGCGAATGATCCGTAAAAAGATTGTTCGTCTTATTTTATTTATTCTGGAAAGAAGGTGATAAAAACTGACCGTCAATTGACAGTTTTCTGACCGTTAACTGACAGGTGCATCCGATACACTGTGCCTTTGTAAAGATATGATTACAAAGGAGATCCGTGTTTGCAGGGAGACAGCAGAAATGCCGGACATTCCTGTAGACAGGAAGAACGGACCAGAGCACCGCCACACTCCGATTTGATTTCGCAAAAATTCAGATCGGAGGAAAACATAAGTGGCTTACAATAAAGCAAAAGAAGAATATAGATGGAACCAGTGGAAAGCAGAGGAAGAGAAGATCCTGCGTGAACAGGGTGTGGAAGAAGAGATGATCCAAAAGCTCCGGGAGTATGACTGGGAGGATTTCAAGGCAGAGCGGAGATTCCGGGAACACCAGACCTCGCTTCTGGACTGTATGGAACTGCTCCTGGAAGAAAAAGAAACCAAAGAGTCCCAGCCGGAGAGCGTAGAAGCCCTGCTGGATACCGTGGAGAACGAAGAACTGCTTCAGATCCTGTTATCAACTGATAAGAAAACTCTTCAGATGATTGTCCTGAAGATGATGGGATATGCACCAAAAGAGATCAGTCATCATATGGAACTGCCGGAGCAGACGGTTTATACAAGACTGCGGAGGTTACGGGAAAAGATCAAAAAGTCCATGAAATTTGAATAAAACAAAAGGTTCTCATCGGCTGACTATTAGAACGAACAGACAGGAGGATTGATACGATGGATGAGAAAGAAGTGTCCGAAATGCAGGAAGAAATGATGACGGTGCTGGTAGTCGAGCCGATGAAAGCTCCCTATGTCAAGAACATCCCCAATGAGCTGGAGGATCTGCAGCAGGCGGTAGGCGGTGACATTGAAATGACCTATCCGTTTGATGATAAAGTTGGAATCCTTTTAAACGGCAATGGAAAATTTGAGGGATTGCCACTGAATCGTGCGTTATATGATGATCATGGACAGGTCTATGATGCGATAGCCGGGACTTTCCTTGTGGTAGGGCTGACAGAAGATGATTTTACTTCACTGACACCGGAACAGATTGAAAAGTTTAAAGAAAAATACCAGTCACCGGAAATTTTTACTCTGTTTAACGGAGAACTCCATGTGATGAAGATGCCGCCGGAAGAAGAAAAAGAACAGAAAGAAAGCCGGAAGAACGATGCAAAACAAAAGAATCCGGCAAAGAAGAAAAACAGATCCGGGGATGCAAGATAAAATATTTTTTTGTGAAGTGAATAAAAAAATACACTGCCATCGGCTAGTAAGCAGAGGGACATCCCTCGGCTGTTCTTTGGCAAGTGAATATCGGCACTACAGGTACGTTCCCAACCGTAGAAGCGTGACAGCATGAGCGCCATGATTAAGTATAGGGTAAAGATTCTTAGACTTGGAGCGAGAAAGCATAGCTGTGAATAAGGCGGTGGCAGCCTTTCGCCAGGATCACGGACGGGGGATAATGATACACGTTACCAGCCAGAGAGCGGAAGATGGACTCCGGGTTGTAATCAGAAAGACCCTCAGGACATCTGTGAGCGGCGGCAGGCCAGCCGCCCGCCTGTAGTGTCCCCTTTCCCAGAAGAAATACAGGGATAGTTCCGGGGGTGCGAGGTCAAATGCGGAACAGCAAGATAAAAAAGAAATCAATGAAGAAGTGTGTCGTTGATATCAGATACCATGCGGCTGTAGGAGACTACAGCCGTATTCTTGTGGT
>OIWM01003702.1_pt1 | contig 10786 bp, 9 predicted proteins | sample 1587451 | NCBI WGS metagenome assembly OIWM01 (sample SAMEA3888907, study PRJEB22519) | human gut metagenome | biome: human gut; feature: human-associated habitat; material: faeces | place: Denmark | collected 2011
CCACGCAATAATTTAAACAACCTTTGTTTAAAACCACGCAATAATTTAATCTATCATTATGATTAATAGCTTTTTAATTTGTTTAATTATTTTTAGTTAAATTAATTATTTACCTAAAGCAGCTTTAACAGCTGTTCTAACACCATTACTTGAGTTAGTAGCACCAGAAATAGCATCAATATCCAAGTTTTGAGTTTTGATGATTTCTGGAATGAATTGTTCTTCTACACCTGCATAGATGTTAGGTGTTTCAGCTTGTTCTGTAACTGTGATAGATGTAATATTTCCACCTTCAACAACTACTTCAACTTTGATAGGACCATTGTTACCTTTGCCTTCACCAGTGAATGTACCATCTGTAAATTCACCCTTAGCTGCTTCTTCAGTTGTGTTAGTGTTATTTTCACGTTCAACAACTACGTGTTCTGTTAAACCACCACGGTCATTGATGTATTGAATAGCGTTACGAGCAGCAACACGTCCAAATACTGCAGCTTCACCTAGACCTACAGAGTAGTATGCACCTTGTGTATTACCAATAACTTCACCAGCTGCATATAGACCAGCAATGATTGAACCATCTTCTCTTAATACACGAGCAGTTGTATCAGCTACAACACCACCTAATGTATCCATAACACCTGGAGTTAATAATACTGCATAGTAAGGACCTTCAGCATATGTGCCTGCTTTTTCAACTACAGCTTCATTTTCGAAACCATCTGTTTTTAAGTTAGCAACTGTTTCTTTTAATGCTTCAGCAGGAACACCCATCTTTTCAGCTAATTCATCTAAAGTATCAGCTTTTATAACTGTTCCACTGTTATCGATACATGTCATACGGTATTCATCGAAGAAATCTTTTTCTTCAATAGCCATGAATTCTTGATAGATTTCATCGCTATATACACCATAACATTCAGCATCTGTTTGAGCTAAGATATCATCAGTGATACGACGGTCACTACTTGCTGCTGAGTATTCATTTGTGAATCTCTTACCTTCTTTGTTAACGAAGATAACACCATTATTCTTAATAGGTAATTGCATTTGGATTGAGAATGGAGCAACTGCACAAGATAATTGGATTAAATCCATATTTGTTAATGCAGCACCATGTTTTAGAGCCATAACAATACCATCACCCATGTTTCCTTGGCTTGGAGCTAAGTGAATATTCTTTAAGCTTTCGTTACCATATTCAGCAATCATATCAGGGTTATTTTCATAACCACCTGTTGCTAAGATAACAGCACTTGTATCGATTGTGTATTGACCGTTTTTGTCTTCAACAACTACACCATTGATACGGCCTGTTTCATCAGCTAAGATATCTACAGCTGGTGAATTATAACGAATTTCAATACCTTTTTCTTTGCATTGTTCTTTTAATACTTTAACTAATTCAACACCTGGAATTGTACCATCTGTTGGACAGTGTAAGTCAGAATAACGGATTTTACCCCATTCACTTCCGAAACCATCTAACCATTCAATAACTTCAGGAGTTTCTTCCGCAACAACTGCTGCCATACGTACATCATTTAGATTTTTACCATTCTTCATGATTCTAGCAGTCAAATCAATTGGATTTTCTTCTTTTCCTTGTTCATCCATGAAACGAGATGTTGTACAGTTGAAACCACCGAATGCCATAGTAGTAGAACCACCTGCGAAAGACATTTTTTCTAATACTACGATGTTTTCAGCACCTTTTTCGTGTGCTTGTACAGCTGCAGATAAACCTGCTCCACCAGCACCAATGATAACAATATCAAATTGTTCATTAGTTGATGGTTGTGTTGTTCCTGTTTCAGTGTTGCCGCTGTTACTTGAAGAACAAGCAACCATGCTGGCAGCCATTAAAACAGATAAAAGTAACTTACCAAATTTTTTCATTTTTCCCTCCTAATTTAGTAAGCTTATTATAAAAATTTGTGAAATTTTAATCAGTTTAAAATCTGTACATTTTGTTTGAAATTCATACTATTGCATTAAGGCAGCATTTCTTCCTGCAATTCTTCCAAAAACAATACTGTCTGGAAATGAATTGCCACCTAAACGGTTTGCTCCATGAATACCACCAGTCACTTCTCCACAAGCAAATAATCCTTTTATAATATTTCCTTTTTTATCCAGTACTTGTGTATTTTCATTAATTTCAACACCACCTAATGTTTGATGTACTGTAACTGTTTTGGCATTAGCATAATATGGTGGATTATCAATTTTATTATCTAGAGTTAATCTATGAAATTGACTGTCATTTTTGCATTCAACCGCATAATTATAGTCAGCTATTGTTTTCTTTAAAACATTTGGATTCATATCTAATAATTCTGCTAATTCTTCGATAGTATCTGCTTTCTTAACATGTCCCATTAAAATAAGGCCTTGTAAGAATTCTCTTTCTTCATCGTCTCGCGAATAATCATCATCCACAATAGAATATACAAAACCATCTTCTTGCGCTTGTATAGCTGTAGCTAATTCATCTCTTCCTGCATCTTCTTCAATAAAACGTAATCCATGCTTATTCACTAAAATACCTTTACTGATGACATTAGGAATTGAATTATGTAAGCCACCATCATATACATCTGCCATTGGGTATAACTCAATATATTCCATATTAATTAATGATGCATTTATTTCTTCAGCCATAACAATACCATCACCAAGTGTTGAAGAAGTATTCGAACAAAGCAAATCACCTGTTAAATTTTGATTATATTTCATACGCATTTCTACGTTATATCCAAAGCCGCCTGTCGCAAGCACAACATTATTGCCATAATAATTGAATACTTCACCATTACGAACTGTTTCAACACCAATGACTTCATTATCTTTTGTGATAAAAGATTGTGCTTTAGTATTCAAATAAATATCCACATTATATTTTTCACACGCTTCTCCTAGCACCTGAATATAATCCGTACCATTACCAGCTTTAGAAAAATGACCACGTGCATGTTGTCCACCTAAGCAGTTATCAATAATTGGTTTAAATTCTAATCCCAGATTTTTTAAAAACTGTAAACCTTCATCAGCTTCACTTGTTAAGATACGTACTAATTCTTCTTTACCTTTTTGATGACCACCGAAATACGTTTCTTCAAAGAATAATTCTTCACTGTCTTCAATACCATATTTTTGTTGAAGTTCTGGATCAACACAGTTATACATTGCTGTTGCAATTAAAGTATTTCCACCAATCGCCTCTGTCTTTTCAACCAAGGCTACTTTTTTACCTTCCTTGGCGGCAGATATAGCCGCAGTTAGTCCAGCTCCTCCACCGCCTATTACGACAACATCATAATTGTATTCATAAGTGTCTTCTAATTTCTCATTTAAATCGTCTTGATTACCACATAACACAACATTTGATTTATCTAATATACTTTGTAAACCATTAAGTAGAGCTTTAGAACTTTCTGTAGCTCCTGATATAACATCTACATCTAATGATTGTTGTTCGATGATTGTATCAATTAACTGCTTTATTGCATGTTCTCCAACTTCTTTAGTTTCATGCGATTCTAATATATTAATGGATTCAATTCGATTACCATCAAAGTTAGCCTCTATTTTAATATCTCCCTGATATCCTTTTACAATCGCAATATTTTGTTTATTTTGACATGCATTTAATGGTATAAGCATCATTAAAACTACTATTTTTTTGATTAATTTACTCATCACTTACCTCCGATAAATCTACTTGTGGTAATTCTTCTTTTACTCTTTGTATAAATAAAGCATAACTTTCATCAGCATCTAATGTATCGTCCATCATCATTGCGAGCACAACTTCAAGATATACATCATAAATAACTGACTGATATTGACTATATGGTAATTCCTCAATCTGTGGATAAATATAATCAAAATATATTTCTCCAACATCTTAATTGTTGAATTCTTTTACTGGTAAACTCTTATAACCTTCTAATTCATAGGCAGGCAGATAACTGATAAAAGTTCCATTACCATAGTTTTTAGCATACATCGCACCACTTGGCGATAATAACATAGTTTTTAAAAAATCCCATGCTTCATTAATATATCTACTTTTTTGAGGAATAGCCCATACCGTACCACCCCATGAATAACTTCCACTTGGACTTCTTGTAAAGCCAAAAGCAGTACCACTATCAAATACACCTCGACTAATCATATTCAATGAACAAGGATAGAAAAATACTTCATCTCTCTTTAACGAATCATACCATCCTGGTGAACCCAGTTGATAATTTGCAGTTAATTCGTGGGTTTTTAAAGAATATAAAATCTTAAAGTAATTGGCAAAACGATAGGGTTCTAACAATTTGTTATTTTGAATATATGCTTCTTTTGATTGTCCAAACATAATAATTGCCGGATCTTGTAAATTCGCAAAAATATAATGTTCAGGATTATTTGCACAATAGGAATGTCCTTTACTGATTACATCAGCCCAACTGCTAAATACTACATTTACTTGATAAGGATCATCACTTCCTAACATGTGACTTGCAATATTACGATTATATACTACGCCAGAAGCAGATAAGGTTGCTGGAACAGCCCATAAATGTCCATGATTATTTTCATACTGAGCTAAACTATACTCAATTACATTTTTTCTGTTAATTGCATATGGTTCTTTCTCTAAATCCACAAATAACTCTCCACCATCAATACCAGCTATAGAACCACTATCTAAAATACATATATCTGGTAAAGGTTCATTTAATGCAATTGCTTGTTTTAATTTATTGAAATATTCACTTTCATCAACCTTAATAAAATTCAACTTTAAATTAGGATGCTTGATTTGATATTCACTAAATGCATCTAGAATGTAGTTATCATATCCCCATATTGTTAATGTTACATAATCATCTGTTGTATCATCTTTATGTATATTCATAAACAAATAGGTATTACTAATGATAAGGGCAATAACGATAGGAATTAATATCCATTTTAATTTCTTCATTTCTATTCCCCCCCCTAAATAATTGAGACCCTTCTCGGAAAATCATATTTTGCTTATTTATCTTCATTTTCATATCTTCACTTTTCGTTATCCCCCCCTCATCTTTTCTGCTTTTTTGCAGATTTTTTATTTACACTATTGACATATTGTCTTTTCTGCGGCTCGCTCCGCTCGCTTTTGTTAAAGCTGAAGGAGGTAAGCTTTATGCTTAAATTTGTTCAGACTCAACAAGAGTACAAGTCTTTTCTTTCTACTCAGAAACACATGCTTGGCTATTCATCCATTAAATCCCATTCAGAATCCAAAAAGATTCGTAGTATGTTATGGAAGCTCGCAAAACTTGAAACCGATTCTATCAGCTCTGTTCTGCTTTCTCTTTATTCTCAAAATTTTGGACGTCCTGCCATTGATCCTCTCATTTTCATTCGCTCTTTTCTCCTTATGCTTAAGCTTAAGGTTTGGTCCATTGATGAGTGGTGTCAAAAGCTCAATGTCGATCCTGTTTTACAGTATGTTATTGGCACTTGGAATCCACCTTCTACTGCTTCCCACTATGATTTTATCAATCGAATCATGCATGATGACCCAAATCTTCATACCTACTTTCCTGCTAAAAAGAATTCAAAATCTGTTCGCATTAAAATCAAACGAAATGAAAAATGGGAAAACTATGACGATGAAGATACTAAATCATTGGCTGATAAATATATCAATGGCGCAGATTGCGATCGTGACAGAGTTTCCTATTCCTTAGAAAAAATCTTCTCTCTTCTAGCTGTTAACCAATCTGTCAAGCTTGGATTAATCAACAATGAAAACCTAATTCTTTCTGGGGATGGTTCATGCGTACATATTCATTCAAGTCCTCTCGGTCATAAAGTAAATTCTGTACAAGATGAAACCTGCAACTATCGTTATACTGCGCCTGATGCCGATTTTGGCTGGGATAGCGATCTTGAAAAATGGTATCTCGGATATACTCTCTACAATATATCCTGCTACAATCCAGTTTATAAGACAGATCTTCCCGTTTATTTGTCTCTTGGTTATGCATCTACACATGATGCTTTAACTACCATCACTTCAACCGCAAGAATGCTTGATATAAATCCTGATCTGAAACCACGATATATGTGTTTTGACAGTGCAATGGATTCAACAAACATCTATAAATATCTTCGCCACAAGAATATTATACCTATCATTGACTGGAATCCTAGACATACTGGTTCAAGGAATCCGTACACAAAATTTGAAAATATGGATTCTGATGGTGTTCCTTTATGTGCTAACGGAAACCGAATGATTCGAGATGGCTATGATAATTCCAAAATGGCTACCAAATATAGATGCCCTGTTATGATGGGGAAAATTTCTTTCTGTCCTTTATTTGGCAAATGTACCTCTTCTTCTTATGGCAGGGTTGTAAAAATTTACGATAAAACCGACTTTAAGCTATTTGGGCCAATTCCTTACAAAAGTAACAAATGGAAAACCATTTACAAAAATAGAACATGTACAGAACGAGTCAATAATCGAATTCTAAATGACTATGGATTACATAAAATGTTTATTCGCAACCGTTCAAAATTTCAGTTTTTCTCAATAATTTCCGGCATCTCCATACATATGGATGCATGGATAAAAACATTGAAAGTCTAAATACTATTACAATTTAAATTTTTCAAGGCATCTTAGGATGTCTTTTCGTGCGTAATCACATGCAATATTTTATAAATGTTGTATTCTTAGATTTTTCTTTCTTGTTTTTTTACGTTTAATCACCTACTTTCCGAGAAGACTCTCGTCAAGATTCGAAAGTTCAAAAATCTATTAACCATGCGACTTTAGAGCTATTTTATTTCTTACAATTAATTGATTACATAATAATAAAAAATCCATCAAGTTTAATCGATGGACTTCAATTTATATTACTTTCATGAATAATCACTATTCTTCAGAAGTAGCTGTTTCTGTTCCAAATAGTTTTTCTTTGATTTGAGCAGTAATTTCTGCATCAATTTCAGGATTCTTCTTTAAGAATTCGCGAACTGAAGCAGCACCTTGGCCAATTTTTTCTCCTTTATAAGAGAACCATGCGCCTGCTTTATCAATGATATTGTTTTCTACACCTAAAGTAACTACTTCATCAATGTGAGAAATACCTTCACCAAAGATAATACTTACTACAGCAGTTTTAAATGGTGGAGCAACTTTATTCTTAACAACTTTAATTTTTACGCTGTTACCATAAGCATCTTGTCCAGTTTTTAAAGTTTCTGATTTTCTAACATCCAGTCTTACAGAAGAATAGAATTTTAATGCTCTACCACCAGGAGTAGTTTCAGGATTACCGAACATTACACCAACTTTTTCACGTAACTGGTTGATAAAAATTGCTGTACAGTTAGAACGGTTCATTACACCAGCTAATTTTCTCATCGCTTTTGACATTAAACGAGCTTGTAAACCAACAGAAGAATCTCCCATTTCACCATCAAGTTCTGCTTGAGGAACAAGAGCAGCAACAGAGTCGATAACAACTAAATCAATCGCTCCTGATTTAATTAGTACTTCTGTAATTTCTAATGCCTGTTCACCAGAATCTGGTTGAGATAAAATCAACTCATCAATATCAACACCTAAATTTTTTGCGTATATTGGATCAATTGCATTTTCTGCATCGATAAATGCACATCTTCCACCTTTCTTCTGACATTCAGCAATTGCATGAAGTGCAAGAGTTGTTTTACCAGAAGATTCAGGACCATATATCTCAATGATTCTTCCTTTTGGATATCCTCCAATACCTAAAGCAGCGTCTAACGCAATACTTCCACTACCAATTGCATCTACAGAAACATTGGCTCTATCCCCAAGTCTCATAATGCTGCCTTTACCATATTCTTTTTCAATTGTTTTTAAAGCATCTGCTAATAATTGATCTTTTTTATCATCCGTTTCTTTTACTTTTGTTTTTTCAGTTGCCATATGCAATTTCTCCTTTCAATTATAGATATACGCAAATTTAGTATCGATTCCCCTATTTACTTTCAAAAATATCACTTTTCATTTGATTGAAATAGGAAATACCTGATGCCATACTAACGAAAGCTGAGAACCACAACATAATTGTTGATACTGGTAAGTTCCATAAAGCAAAAGGTAAATTATTTAATAATATAAGTGGAATTGTAAACATCTGTAAAACTGTTTTCAGTTTACCTAACATTTGAGCAGATACAACTTTTCCGTTACTTGCCGCAATCATTCTGCAACCATCAACGATAATATCTCTACAAATCATTAGAATAACTGGTACTACAGGAATAATACCTCTCGAGATAAATAATAAGAACATTGTTGTTGTAAGCATCTTATCGGCAATAGGATCAGCAAACTTACCAAAAGTTGTCTGCATATTTCTTTTTCTAGCAATTTGACCATCCAGGAAATCCGTAAAAGCAGCAATCACATAAATTGCTAAACAGATAACATTAATTACTGATAAATGGAATCCTTGGATATTAAATATATAAGGTTCAATACCAAATTGAGCATATGGAAAAATATAAACCAACACTACAACTGGTACTAAAATAATTCTAAAAATTGTTAATCGATTTGGAAGATTCATTGTTTTTTCCTTCTTTCTTTTGTTAGTATATCACAAGCTGTTTTTACCAGAAATACCTTGTAGAAAGTATTCCTATCTGTAGTAACACTATAATCACAAAAACAGATATCACAAATAAAAATCCGAGCATATTTACGATTTTAGTTGTGGAATCTTTTGCATTACAAGCAATAAATTGATAAATTCCAATACCAATTATACCGCCTGTTGTATTACCAATGACATCTGTTATATCAGTAACACCTATCCACATTATATATTGCAACACTTCTATTGTTACACTTATCCCAACAATAAATAATATCATTTGCACAAAACGAAAATGTTTCTGTTCAGATAGAAATAGTCCTAAAGGAATAAAGACAAATACATTTGCAAATATTTCTAAATAATCTATTTTTCCATTTATTCGAATTGATCCTTCAAACGGAATCAGATTAATATTATGATATCTTCCAATTTGATCTAAAGATAACTGTCCTTTAAATAATACTGTCCATACTAATATAAATAGATAAATGCCAAAGAAACATAAAGATATATTTTTCTTACTTAATTTTTTTCTTTTCATTTTTCCCTAAAATTAAGGAGCGCATAATGCGCTCCATGATTTTCACACTCTGTAAGCCATGTTCTGTCCTTCTTACGAAGTGGCAGCCATTTATCTCTGCTGTTGCAGCCTTTACTCCCTTCAATTCGTTTGTAAAGATTCTCCTACCAAATTTTGGATTTCTCGCTTGCGGGGTTTATCTCGTTCCACCTAGACTATTTCTAGCTAGCTTCGTCACTGTGACACCTTAAGGGCATAGGCCATAGATTTCTCCTTAGGCTTTTGCTCCGCCGTCAGTTTTCACTGCCTTGCCTTATTTATTCAGCAAGCACAAACACTACTGTCATCGCAGACAGTGCGAGCATGGACTTTCCTCTAATATATAAATATCAGCGACTGCCCGAATGTGTTATTCTCGATTTCTCTTTTTTTGTTCGAAGACTTCTTCTTCGAGTCTAGATAATCTCTTTAGAATATCTACACTTCCTTGTCCCGTTGTTTGAGGAGAAGGATTAGCTTCTAGAGCTCTTGTACGACCTTCTACTTCAATAAGCTTTGCTCGTAAAGATGCATTAGTTCTTTCAAGTTCACCTATCTTTTCGTTTAATTCAGTTGTAATTTCTTGATATGTTTGATAATCCTGAATGATTAAATCTAAGAAGTTATCCACTTCTGTCGCATTATAACCTTTAAAATCAATATTAAATTCTTTATCAAGAATTGTTTGAATATCAAGATTTACCTTTCCTGCCATACTTATTCACGCTCCGTCTATTAATTATTACAGGAATGTGAGCGAAAATCAACGGTGTCTTCCTTATTGTAAAGAAGAAATGTATAATAATTTCTAGGTGAAAAAATGGTAAATTATCCTAACGGTCATAAAACTAACAGTATTCAAAAAGTAAATAACACAAGTGGTAGAGGTATGGAACTTGAAAAAGAAATCAATGCCACAAACAACTTTTATTTAGATATTGATAAAGCTGTTATTTATAAAAAGCCAACACCTGTTACAATTGTTAAAGTAGATTATCCAGCACGTAATGCTGCGAAAATCACAGAAGCTTATTTCAAATTACCTAGTACTACAGACTACAACGGTATATATAAAGGAAGATACATTGATTTCGAAGCAAAAGAATGCCAATCACTTACTTCTTTTCCATTAAAATCAATTCATGAACATCAAATAAAACATTTAGAAAATGTTTGTCGTCATGGTGCAATTGCCTTTGTAATTATTCGTTTTATAAAATACAATGAAACATATTATGTGGACGCAATGACTTTGATTAATTACATAAAAATTTGTACAAGAAGTTCTGTTCCATATAAGTGGTTTCAAGAAAATGGTTATTTAATTCCTTTTCACTACAATAAACCAGTGGATTATTTAGAAGTAGTAGACAGTTTATTCTTTAAGGAGTGATATATATGACAAGAAATAGTAATGAAGAAATGGTTCATCACACAAATAAGAAAAGAAAAAAAAGAAAAGTTAATACCCTGAATCTTTGGACATTAATATTAAGCATTATCGTAATATGTGAACTTATTGTTGGTATTACAGGTTCTGTATTATTAATGAAAATGATGAATGGTAAGCCTGATT
>OIWM01003708.1_pt1 | contig 10768 bp, 10 predicted proteins | sample 1587451 | NCBI WGS metagenome assembly OIWM01 (sample SAMEA3888907, study PRJEB22519) | human gut metagenome | biome: human gut; feature: human-associated habitat; material: faeces | place: Denmark | collected 2011
TTGCAAAAATCAGAAAAAATAGAAAAATTGCTTTTGCAATCAAGAAACTTTGTGAATTTCTTGACAACAGACCACGAAATCTGGTACAATAAGCGTATAGGAAGGAAAATCAGTTTCCTTTTTTCCGGCGAGCATCTGGCAGGACCACCGGAAACAAGCATAAGAATCGAAAGGACTTGATGAACATGGGTTTGACATTAACCGAAAAAATCCTGAAGGCACATCTGGTAGAAGGCGAAATGAAAAAGGGTACCGAAATCGGAATCCGTATCGACCAGACCCTGACACAGGATGCCACCGGTACAATGGCATATTTGGAATTTGAAGCAATGGGCGTTCCAAGAGTACGGACAGAACGCAGCGTTGCCTATATCGACCACAACACTTTGCAGAGTGGCTTTGAAAATGCAGACGACCACCGCTTTATCGGCAGCGTTGCCAAGAAGCATGGCATTTATTTCTCCCGTCCGGGCAATGGTATTTGCCATCAGGTACATCTGGAACGGTTCGGCGTGCCAGGTAAAACCTTGATTGGTTCGGACAGCCATACCCCGACTGGTGGCGGTATCGGTATGATTGCAATGGGTGCAGGCGGTCTGGACGTTGCAGTTGCAATGGGCGGCGGTACTTATTATATTACCTGCCCGAAGATTGTAAAGGTAGAATTGACTGGTAAGCTGTCCCCATGGGTTGCTGCAAAGGATGTTATTCTGGAAGTTCTGAAGCGGCTCTCTGTAAAGGGCGGCGTTGGAAAAGTCATTGAATACTGTGGCGAAGGCGTCAAGACCCTTTCCGTTCCGGAACGTGCAACCATCACCAATATGGGTGCAGAACTGGGTGCAACCACTTCTATTTTCCCGTCTGATGAAGTTACCAAGCAGTTCCTGGAAGCACAGGGCAGAGGCGAAGTTTGGACAGAACAGAAGGCTGACCCAGATGCCGTCTATGATGAAGTCGTTACCATTAATCTGAGCGAATTGGTACCGCTTGCTGCATGTCCGCATTCTCCGGACAATGTAAAGAGCGTTGCAGAAATCGGCAAGCTGAAAATCGACCAAGTTTGCATCGGTTCTTGCACCAACTCTTCTCTGTTGGATATGATGAAAGTTGCCTATATCTTAAAGGGCAAGACCGTAAATCCAGATGTTTCCCTGTCAATTGCACCGGGTTCCAAGCAGGTTCTGACCATGATGGCAGAATTGGGCTTGCTGGAAATTATGATTGATGCAGGTGCAAGAATTTTGGAAAGTGCCTGCGGCCCGTGCATCGGTATGGGACAGTCCCCGAACTCCGGCGGTATCTCTCTGAGAACCTTTAACCGGAACTTCCTCGGACGGTCTGGAACAAAGGATGGACAGATTTATCTGGTTTCTCCGGAACTGGCTGCTTATTCTGCATTGACTGGTTACCTGAGCGACCCAAGAGAACTGGGCGAAATGCCGACCTTTACCTTGCCGGAAAAGTTCAAGGTTCATGATAACATGATTGTAAAGCCAGTACCGGCAGAAGAAATGGACAGCGTAGAAATCCTGAGAGGGCCAAACATCAAGCCGTTCCCGGAAACTGCTCCGCTGGAAGCAACCATTTCCGCTGGCTGCTCGCTGAAGGTTGGCGATAATATCACCACCGACCACATCATGCCGGCTGGTGCAAAGATTCTGCCGCTGCGGTCGAATATTCCGGCAATCTCGCAGCATTGCTTCACAGTTTGTGATGAAGCATTCCCGACCAGAGCTAAGGAAATGGGTAAGAGCATCATCGTTGGTGGCTCGAACTATGGACAGGGTTCTTCCAGAGAACACGCAGCCCTCGCTCCGCTGTATTTGGGCGTAAAGGCAGTTCTGGTGAAGAGTTTCGCAAGAATTCACCGTGCAAACCTCATCAATGCTGGAATTCTTCCGCTGACATTTGTCAACGAAGCAGACTATGAAAAGATTGCACAGGGTGATGAACTGGAACTGGCAGATGTTCGGAAGCACATTGAAAACGGCGAAACAACTCTGACACTGGTCAACAAGACCGCAGGCGTTGAAATTCCGGTATTGTGTGAACTGACCGGACGGACAAAGGATATTATTCTGGCAGGCGGTCTGCTGGATTATACCAGAGATGCACTGAGCAAGTAAGCAAAACGGGAAAGGAAAAACGATGGCAGAACCGAAAAATACCGGAAAGGGAAAAGGAACGATTGGCGGTATTGTTATAGCGGTAATCCTCTTTTTGCTGATTGCATGGAGAAGACAGCGAACCGTTTGCAACTTTTTCCATCTTTTTCAGGAAAGCCCTGTCACCGCAATTGTGCTTTTGTTGATTGCAGTTGCAGTGGTCGCAGGCATTGCACTTTTTCGGAAGTATCGTGAAAAATCCTGACCGAAAGGGATTCTACAATGACCAAATTGCATTCCCTCAATCGAAATGAATTGAAATATCTGGTCATCATCGCCATGTTGATTGACCATATTGCATGGGCATTTGTCCCGACTGCATCGCTGTTGGGGCAAATCATGCATATCATTGGACGGCTGACTGGCCCAACGATGGCATATATGCTGGCGGATGGGTATTATTACACCCGCAGCGTGGAAAAATATGCGTGTCGGCTGGGCGTATTTGCTTTGTTGTCTTGGATTCCGTTTTCCTATTTTGAACTAGGATATATTGGCTTGCAGTTTGGTGTGATTTATACATTGCTGCTGAGTCTGCTTGCCATCTGGCTATGGGATAAAGGCAGGTGTCCGCAACCGGTCAAGGTATTGGGCATCATCGGGCTTTGTATCCTGTCCCTGTTCGGAGATTGGGCAATTTTCGACATCCTGTATGCATTATTCTTTTTCTGCTATCGGAACAATCCACAGAAAAAGTGGACAGCATTTTGTATTCTGACGCTGTTCTGCTGCGGAAATATGCTGGCAACGACACCTTGGTGGCTGGCATTCTTTCAAGTCGGAATTTTTCTGGTGTTTCCACTCATTCAGTTTGGATACAACGGAAAGAGCGGCAGCAAGAAACCGTTTCACAAGTGGTTTTTCTATGTGTTCTATCCGCTGCACCTGTTAATTTTAGGTGTATTGCGGTGGGTGGTGTTTGCATAAATGGCACAAGATACAGAAAATAGAATTGATGGACAGATTGAATCTGCATCGAAACCGCAATGCTGGAACAAACGGCTGATTGCCATCGGTGTAATCGGGAGTTCTCTTTTGATTGGCATTCCGATTATCGGATATGGTATAAAGAGGAGAACCAAATCACTGCTGGAGTTTTTCCGGATTTTTCGAGAGAATCCCGTTTGGATGATGGGATTTTTGGGAATCCTAATTCTTATTACTGGTATCTTATATATACTGGCTCGAAAAATCACAAGAAAACCGCATATGCATTTGCTGGAAGGTTGCATCATACTGGCAGGGTTGCTGATGGGCATCGGATTTATTGCGATTCAGGAACTGCTCTAAACGGACATCACAGAACGACAGGCAAGAAATCGACAGACGTTTTGTAGAAAAAAGCGTGTCGGCAAGGACAACCATGCCGACAGAACCGCTTTGAAAAAATTGTTGCAGCGTCAACAATGAGAAAATCTGAGGAGGAAAAACAATGGCAAAGATTCAAATGACAACGCCGCTGGTAGAAATGGACGGCGACGAAATGACCCGAATTCTGTGGCAGTGGATCAAAGACATCCTGCTGACACCGTATGTAGATCTCAAGACCGAATATTATGATTTGGGTCTGGATTATCGGGAAAAGACAAAGGATCAGGTTACCATTGACAGTGCAAACGCAACCTTAAAGTATGGCGTTGCTGTAAAGTGTGCAACCATCACCCCGAATGCTGCAAGAATGCCGGAATATCATCTTTCCCAGATGTGGAAGAGCCCGAACGGTACGATTCGTGCAATTCTGGACGGTACTGTATTCCGCACCCCGATTCTGGTAAAGGGTATTGAACCGTATATTCCGACTTGGACAAAGCCGATTACAATTGCTCGTCACGCTTATGGCGATGTTTATAAGAACACCGAAATGAAAGTGAAGCAGGGTTCTAAGGCAGAATTGGTTGTTACCAATGCAGAAGGCGAAGAAACCCGTCAGCTGATTTTTGATTTCAAGGATACAGACGGCATTGTTCAGGGTCTGCACAACAAGAATAATTCCATTGCTGGTTTTGCACGGGCTTGCTTCAACTATGGTTTGGATTTGAAGCAGGATGTTTGGTTTGCAACCAAGGACACCATTTCCAAGCAGTATGACCATACATTCAAGGATATTTTCCAGGAAATCTTTGATGCAGAATACAAGGAAAAGTTTGCAGAAGCAGGCATTGAATACTTCTATACCCTGATTGATGACGCTGTTGCAAGAGTGATTCGTTCGCACGGCGGTTATATCTGGGCTTGCAAGAACTATGACGGCGATGTCATGTCCGACATGGTTTCCACTGCTTACGGCAGCTTGGCAATGATGACTTCTGTTCTGGTTTCTCCGACTGGTATTTACGAATACGAAGCTGCACACGGTACAGTTCAGCGGCACTATTACAAGTATCTGAAGGGCGAAGAAACTTCGACCAACTCCGTTGCAACCATCTTTGCATGGACAGGTGCACTGCGGAAGCGGGGCGAACTGGATAACCTGCCGGAACTGATGCAGTTTGCTGACAAGCTGGAAGCTGCAACCATTCAGACCATCGAGGACGGTGTCATGACAGGCGACCTGTACTTGATTTCCAAGCTGGAAAATAAGAAGAAGGTAAACTCCAAGGAATTTTTGGAAGCCATTCGGGAACGTCTGGATGCAGCGATGCAGTAAATTAACAGCAGTATAAAAAGAATAGGAGTGCAATCCAATGATGCTGAAAGAACCGGTTTCTGACTCTGTTGTTCGGAGACTGCCACGCTATTATCGCTATCTTTCGGAACTGGAGCGAGCAGGTGTCGAACGCACTTCCTCGCAGGCACTGGCAACACAGCTCGGCTCGACTGCATCACAAATTCGTCAGGATTTAAACTGTTTTGGCGGATTCGGACATCAGGGCTATGGCTATCATGTATCAGACTTACGGACACAATTGGGCAGAATCATCGGGCTGGAACAGTGTATGCCGGCGGTTTTAATTGGAGCTGGTCATTTGGGCAGCGTGATTGCCGTTAACATTGATTTTCCAGCATATGGATTCTATCTGACAGGCATTTTTGATATTGTGCCAACGGTTTGCGGGCAGGTGCTGGGCGGATTGACAGTGCAGCATATGACGCAGCTTTCTGATTTTTGCGAGCAGGTGCATCCAGCAGCAGCAGTACTTTGTATTCCGGAACACGCTGCACAGGCGGTTGCGGATGATTTGGTGCATCTGGGCGTTCATGGATTTTGGAATTTCAGTCACTGTGATTTAGAAGTTGACCGAAATACCATCCAAGTTGAAAATGTTCATCTGGGAGATAGTTTGATGGCGTTATCCTATCGGCTGCACCAAGATGGCGGAAACGAATAGTATGAAAAAAGCAGGAACTGATGAAATGCAGTTCCTGCTTTTTTTTGGAATTCAGATCAAAATATGTAAAAAATTACAATTTCAAGACAGGAAATTTGTGGGGATTTGCTGAAAAATGAAAAAATGGTTGATTTTTCCGAATGCGTGTGCTATAATAAAAACAATCAGATGGAAAAACATGGGCGACGAAACGAAAAAAACGTCGCTTTCTGCGTCTGAATTGTGGAAATAGGAGGAAATCAGAATGAAAATGAAGAAAATGTTGGCAATTCTGGCAGCTCTGAGCGTATTGGGCACAACTGGTTTGACCGTTGGGGCAGAAGATACAGCTACCACGACCGAACCGGCAACCGAAGCAATCACCACGACTGAAACCGAGGCAGAAACGACTGCTGCGGAAACAACAGCAGAAACCGAAACTGAAACAACTGTGGAAACAGCTGCTACAGAAGAAAATCAGGTTGTAAAAATGGAAGATGCATCGGATGAGATTACCATTGATGGAGTATCATTCACTGTAAAAGTGAGTGTTGCATCTGATTCCAGTGTGGTTCTGTCTGTCTTAAAAGATGGCAATGTAACCAACTTAAATAACATTTGTGTTGAAAGCAAAGTGTCTGGAGAACTTCAGGTGGGTAATTACTACTCTGTGGATAGTAATAATAGATTGACTATCTATGCAGTAGATGGTAATCATAACTATATTTGGAGTAACGAATATAATGTGTTTGTTGCTTCTAGTCTTCACGAAGAAGGCGAAAATTTAGAAATCATAGACGTTTCCACATTCCAAATGAATGGGAAAACTGTAAAAATTACTCTTTGGAGTTATGAAAAAGAATTGTTTGATGAATTATTACGGCTTTCTGTTTATGTAGATGGAAAGTTGACAAATCTTTCTGGGATTGTTGTAAATTCTGGTTTACATGGTCAGACATCTCCAGGAAATATCTATCAGCGTTCTGTACATCAGTATTTCTCTGTTTCTGGTAATGTACTTACCATTAAGCCAAATGGTTCTTCTTATGGTGAAACAGCAAGCTATACATTCGATGATGCAAGTGGTCAGTTTGTAACAGCTGGTGGAGCACAGACAACTACAACCACAACAGAAAACACAACCACGACCACCACAACCGTAGACCCAGCTGAAACCGAAGAAGCACTTCGGAAGATCTTCGAAGAATATGTTGCTGAAAAGCAGAAAGAAGATATTAGTACAGGTGGCATAAAATCATTCTACTATGATGCAGCTGCAAAGAAAGCATATGGTGTATATGGATGGAATGGTTCTATGCATGATGATGCATTGTGTATCATTACAAAAGATGGTGTTACAGAACAGCATTTGGATGGAACATCGGGTGAATTTAATAGCATTGAGTTTAAGGAATCTGTTTGCTTTACGTGTAATGGTTCTACATTTATTGCAGCAATTGTCGATACTCATCATGCTGTCGCTCCTTTATATGTTTTAAATATTTATGATGTTAACGGAAGTGAACCAATAAAAACAAATCTGTATAAGATTTATGTTGGAAATACTATTAAAGATCATGCTGGTCTTCTCATTACTGACCCGAATTCTTCTATTGCTTTAGATGATTATTTCACAGTAAAGAGCGATAGTGTAATTATTGTGAACGGTGTAGATTACACTTATGACACAGAAAGTTCTCAGTTTGTAAAGGTTGGAGATAGCGACAGCGGCAAGACCGACAACGGTTCTGCAAGCAATGCTCCTGCTACAAAGAACACCTCCGGCACACCGAAGACTGGTGACATGACCACCGTTCCGGCGGTTGCAGTGGGTCTGACTTTAACGGCTGCTGGTGTTGTTGCATTCATTAGCAAGAGAAAGAAGTAAACCGCATCCATCATTTTTCTATTTGAATGGAATCAAAAACCGCCGCAGGATGGACGATTTCCTGCGGCGGTTTTGTTCTTTAATTATGCGAATTTTTTCAGAAATGCTTCTGGTTTTTGTTCTATCATGCGATTTGCAACAGCATCACACGTTGCAATCAGCATCCGTTCATAGGTGCATTGCAGTGGGGAAACCTGATTTTCATCGCCGGTTTCCAGCCGATTCATACAGCCGCAAGCGTTCGTGCAGCGGTTTTTCAAGGCACATTCCTGACAGCGATTCGGCGTTGCCTCCCGATGAATCAACTTCCGAACTTTTTCCTTGTCCAGCCCGTGAAAAACATCGCCCAGCAGATAATCTGGGTCGTTGATGAATTGTGTGCAGGGATACAGCGAGCCGTTTGGTGTAACGGGCATTTGCCGAAGCCCTAAATGACAGCGTTCACCGGAGCAGTGCCCCCGAATGCTGTCCTGAATTTTCCCGTCAAATGTTCCGAAGTAGAACGGTGTTCCCTGTAGAAATTGCTGTTCGTAGAAGTCTGCCGTTTTCTGTAACTCTGCTTGTAGTTGTTCCAGATGGGCATCTGTCCAGTGTACCCGTTTTCCATATGCGAGAGTTGCATTCATGTTGCGAAAGCCGAGCCGATACAGATATTTAACCGAGTCGGTGTAGGTGTCGACTGCCTCCGGAGCAATCGTCATCATTGCATAACTGTTCGGGAGTTGTTCCAGCAGCAATTTTGCATTGCGTTCCAAGTCGGAGAATGTTCCGCTGCCGTCCCGATATCGCCGACAGCGGTCTTGCCCCGTGCCGTCAAACGATAAACCAATCTGCATCCCGATGGATTTTGCATACTGAATGAACTCCTTGTCCAACAGGGTGCCGTTGGTGGTCATCTTGCATTGAAACGGGATACCAGTTTCTTTGGCATGCTGTTGACAGCGAGTAACTGCCTTTTGCAGCAAGCCCTTTTCCAGCAGTGGTTCTCCGCCGAAAAAACAGATGCCAGCAGTTGTTCCGCTCTGAAAGATATAGTCGCAGGCAGCGTTTAAGACGGTTTCGGACATGACACAGTTTCGTTTTTCGTGAACGCAGTAGCTGCAATCTAGATTGCATTGGTCAGTGAGGTGGAGTGTAACGTGCAAGAAAACCCCTCCCTTATGGCTGTTCTGGGGCAGCAGTTGTGGTGGCTGTAGTCGGTTGTGGCGTGGTAAGAGCACCTTCAAACATGGGTTCGGTTGTGGTAGTTGTAGTGGGTTGTGGTGTCGTGAGAGCCCCTGCAAGCATTGGTTCAGTTGTAGTGGTTGTCGTTTTCTGTGGTATGATAATGTCTCCGGCTAATGTCGTGGTTGTCGTTTCCTGTGGTATGATAATGTCTCCGGCTAATACAGGTTCAGTTGTAGTTGTCGTGGGTTGCGGTGTTGTGAGAGCACCTTCAAACATGGCTTCCGTTGTGGTAGTTGTAACAGGTGGTGTGGAAATCGTTGTTTCCTGTGGAATTGCTGCCGCTCCGCTCATTGCGGTTGTGGTTTGTTGAATTGTAGTCTGTGTAGTTGTACTGGACTGCGGTGGGTCAACTGGCGTGACGGGTAAGTTTCCGCATCCGTTTAAGAGTGTCGTTGCAGCAAGCAGCGTTGCTGCTTTTGCCAGATAGGCAGGAGCTTGATACTCCTTCATTGGTTTCCATTGCATAATGCAACATCCTTTCTTTCTTTTTTCATAAAGCATTTCCAAAATATCAGGAATCCGAACTTGTTACCGCAATATCCGATTCAGAAACGTCAATTTCCCCAGCCAATTGCAGCAGTTCTGTTGTAGTTGTAGTTGAAGTGGTCGTTGTTGTGGTCGGGGTAGTTGTTTCGACTTCTCCGGCAAGTGCTGTTTGTGTTGGTTCAGCATCAGACGGCTGTCCGCTGCATCCGCCGAGTACAGTTGCGACAGCGAGCAGGGCAGCTGCTTTTTTCAGATAGGCAGGCAGTTCCGCCTTGGAAACAGGACTCCATTGCATGGCAATTCTCCTTTTGAAACAGAAATTTCAGAAATTACTTTACAAAAACAGTTTAACATTTTTTGAAATACCTGTCAAGACAGCTGTGCGAAGAAAATGACAAATCTAATGAAATTCTATAAAAAATGCACAAAAATGCATTTCAGAAAGTAAGGTTTTTAGAGTCGCAGAGTTGTTTTTTTAGGGCAGCAGCATCAGAGATGCAGAGAAAAGCCGACTGCTCTTTTCAATTTACAGGAAATTTTTAAAAAAGGAAAAAACAGTTGATTTTTTTAATAAAACATGTTATAATAAAGTTGGACAGATGAAAAAATAGTTGTAGCTGATGATAAAATGACTTTTTTTACATCTGAATATGAAAACAGGAGGGATTCAGAATGAATACTAAGAAAATGTTGGCGATTCTGGCAGCTCTGAGCATGCTGGGTACAACAGGTTTGACCGTTGGAGCAGAAGACACTGCTGCAACAGAACCAGCAGTGGAAACAGTCGTTACAACGGAAGCCGAAGCAGAAACAGCCGTTTCGGAAATTGCAGAAACAAGAACAGAAACCACTGCTGTGGATGAAGCAAAAATGGAAGTCAACGAAACTACGGTAACAGAAGAAACAGCAATCACCACGACAATTGTACAATCCGAAGAACCCACCTCCACGACGACTGCGGTAAAAAGTGATGCAGATGGTGTTGAAACAACAGTAGCAGTAACTGGAACAGAATCTGCTTCTGTTACGACGACGACCACGTATTCCGCAGAAGAAACTTCAAAAATTATGGAAGAACTGCAAAAGCAGATCGATAATTTGATCGATGAGATTCAGTCCGGCTCTAATCCTGACTTGCTTCCGGATGAAGAAAATGTAGAGATGCTTCCGGACTATTCGAGCGATAACATTCTTCAGCTGGAGGATGGAACATGGATCGGCACGTATCATACATACTATGTTGACGAAGAGGGCTATACTTATCAAGTCGTTTATTATGTAAAGACGGATGGAACAAAAGATATTTTCTACGTGACCTACTATGACGATTTTGATCACAATGATGCATTGGTTTGCTCGGACAATCCGTTTTATGATGAATTTTATGTGCAGTTCACAACATTCTACAAAACCTTGGAGAATACAAGTGACTACTATGTTCTTTATTGTGCAACTGATGCAGGGGTCAATCCAACCATGTATGTCGTTGTAGAAATGACAGATGGAAAGCTGGCATTCTATGCAATTTCTCAGGATGGAATCCAGCAGGTTGACAAGATTCCGACCTTTGAATTTGATGATGATTCCAAAAAGCCGAATGATTCGGCACGCCCGACTGCTGCCGTACAGAAATCAACAGACAGCACCCCGAAAACCGGTGACGCAACCACTGTTCCGGCAGTTGCTGTTGGTCT
>OIWM01003710.1_pt1 | contig 10765 bp, 9 predicted proteins | sample 1587451 | NCBI WGS metagenome assembly OIWM01 (sample SAMEA3888907, study PRJEB22519) | human gut metagenome | biome: human gut; feature: human-associated habitat; material: faeces | place: Denmark | collected 2011
CGGTGTTTGTCTTCTCGGGCGGCGATGCCTCTGCCTTGGGCAAAGGTCCAGGCCTTATGTTCGTCACCTTGCCGAAGGTGTTTGAAAGCATGGGCATGGCAGGCACGATCATGGGCATCGCGTTCTTTATCATGGTGCTGTTTGCGGCGCTGACCTCTTCGATTTCCTTAATGGAAACGGTGGTGTCGATCGTCTGCGATAAATTCAAGATGAAACGCATTCCGGCCTGCCTTGTCGTTCTGGGCTTCTCGATCGTTCTCGGCTTTCTGTCCTCGACCGGCTACGGACTTCTCGGCTTTGTCAAAATCATCGGTATGCAGTTCCTTGATTTCTTCGATTTCATCACCAACAGCGTTCTCATGCCGATCGTGGCGCTTTGCACCTGTGTTTTCGTTGGCTACTTCATTAAGCCGCAGGCGATTATTTCCGAGGTTGAGTGTAACGGCGTCAAGTTCAAGCGCAAGAAGATGTTTGCTGTGATCATCAAATACGTTGCGCCGATCTGCATCGTGCTGATTCTCATTTCTTCGGTGCTTGACGCGTTCGGCATTTTCAAGCTGTAAGTCATAAAAACTACTGCGAAAGCGGTCTGCGCAGACAGACCGCTTTTTGTATATGAGGTTCGTGTAAAATGAAAAAAATCGTTTTCGCTTTTGCCGCCGTATGTCTTTCGCTTTCGCTTTTGACCGGCTGTGCCGGAAACGGCCGGAAAACCCCGCTTGGCGGGCCGCGATCGGCTGTTTCGGACGATACGCCGGAAAATCAACCGGAAAATCTGCCGACAACCTTTCCCGAAAATCCATCCGGAAATCTGCCGGAAAACCCGGCGAACCCGGCACTTTCGGAAGCTTCGCCGCAGACGCTGACCTTCACAAACGACTCCCAATCCCTGCGGCTCGATTTGACAGAGGACAGCGTGACGCTTTCCGGAGATCCGCAGGTCGATGGCGTGGCGTATCTCATGTTGGACTTTCCCGACACCGATATCGACCCGGTCACCGGCGCGTGTACGGAAGGGACGGTTTTGCTTACCGCCGCGCTGCCCGAAACGGCTGATTCACTCACGGTGAATATTTTCGGCGGTGCGGAGGAATATGGGCAATACGAAAGCCTATTGCTCGATTTTGTCCGCATTGAAAAACAAAACGGTGTGTGGTGCTTTGTGCCGTCGCCGGTTTTGGCGGAAAATGAGCGGCTGTTTGCTTTGCAGAAGAACCCGGAGGATTTTCTTTCGAGCGACGAGCGAATCCAATCGGACAACGAGGAGATCCGCCAAACGTCACTGACCCTCACGGCGGAGTGCGTGACTGACCGCGAAAAGGCACGGGTACTGCACGATTGGGTGGCCGAAAATGTGTATTACGATATGGATGCCTATGTTTCGGGAAGCTATGAAAACTTAGACGCGGTAAACGTACTGCATTTGAAAAAAGGCGTGTGTGAAGGATATGCCAACCTCTATGCGGCACTTTTGCGGAGCATCGGAATTCCCTGCCGCAAGCAGGGCGGCCTTGCGCTCGGCATCAGCACGGCGCGTGTTTGGGACGAAACGTCGCTGGCGCAGACCACGCCCAACCATGCCTGGAACGAGGTGTATATCGATGGACGATGGCTGCTTGTCGACACCACCTGGGACAGCACCAACACCTACCAAAACGGGCAGTATTTGCCGGGAAGCACGATTGGTCATTTGTATTTTGACAGCACCATGGCGTTTTTTTCGTTAAGCCACCGCATGATGGAGAGTTGAGAATTGACAATTGAAAGTTGAAAATTAGGGAGACGGAATTTCCGGAGAGGGCAGAACGGCCTTTGCGGAATGTTGCGCAACCGTGCGCGGCAAGCAATATTTACTGCTATGGCTGCGTCAGCAGTTTGCCTTCCCTGTGTAAGGGAAGGTGGCGCGCGAAGCGTGCCGGAAGGGTTGCCGCCTATAAATACAAGCCGTAACAACAGACTAAACCACCCGGTTTGCCGTGATGCAAACCGGGTGGTTGTCATTTGTTGTTTTATTCGGCCTCGCACCGATAGAGCGGCTCTTCGGTATTGACGAGGGCTGCCACGAAATCGACTTCTCCGTTTTTGTCGAAGTTTAAGCATACCTTGGCGTATTTGGCAAGGCAGGTTTCGCCGGATGCGGTCGTGCCGGTGGCTTTGGCTTCGGCCAAATCGCTTGCCCAAAGCATGGCAAAGCTGCCCCAACGGAGATTTTTCGGCGTTGCCGCACCGGGAATGGTTATTTTCAAAAGGGAAGCGTTTTTGATGGAAACCGAAAGCGTTTCGGCTTGGCCGTCCTGGATGGCCTGCACGCCGGCTTGGTCGGTCGGAAGCTTGGTGACGGTCATGGTTTCTGCCTCGGTATCGATCGCAAGAACCCAGTATAAACCGGCTTCGTCGGTGACCTCTGCGACTTTTGTGTTCTTGGCATCGTAAATTCTCCAATCAGCGGAGATTTTGACGATATCGCCGCTCGTATAGGGCGTAAGTGCGTCCGGATTAGCAGCAACGTTGTTTCCGCGAAGCGTTTCTTCCGATTGGGAATAAGGGTTATAGACGGTGTACTCGTAATAATACTGGCGTCCATTTTGGTCGCATATCGGCTCGGCATACCGAATGATGCGGTAGTAGTCGCAAGGCTCTGCGGGGAGATTACACCGATACGATGGCTCATAGGAATCGATAAGAGCCGTCACGAAATGGGCGTTCCCGTCTGCATCAAAGTTGATGTAAACTTTGGGATATTTGGCATAACAGGTTCTTATCTTATCGGGCGAGTCGAGGGTGAAATAAGATTTGGTGCTGTTTTTCATCAGGTCGTGTATATCAAGGTTGAAGATACTGCTAAAACGAAGATTGTGCGGCGATGTCTCGCCAAAGGTTCGAATTTTCGAAAATGAAGCGTTTTTGACGGAGACCGAAAGCGTTTCGGCTTGACCGTTCTGGATGGCCTGCACGCCGACTTCGTCGGTCGGAAGCTTGGCGACGGTCATGGTTTCTGCGTCGATATCGGTTGCAAGAACCCAATACAAACCGGCTTCGTCGGTCAATACCGCTGTTTTGGTGTTTTGGACATCATTGATTTTTCTGTCGTCGGTTATCTTGACGATATCGCCGATTGCATAGGGGACAAGCGCGTCCCAGCTGTCGGCAACGCTGTTTCCGTCAAGAAACTCTTGGGATCCGCTGTACGGATTGCAGACGGTGTACTGCGCATACCACTGCTTGTTTTTGTCGCGTGCCGGATCGACATCAGTGACGATCCGATAGCAGTCGCTGACGGCGAGAATGTGCTTGGTGAAGTCGTTGTCGATGCTGTCGAAGTCGTCTCTACTGTATTTTTCGTCTAATTTTGCGGCCGCATACAAAGAGTCTTCTCTTGTGTTGCCGTAGTAATACACGCCGTCGAGCTTGACATAGGAACGCAAGACAAACATGGTCTGATAGGCCTCACGCGTGTCCGGCAGGCCTCTTAACACGGCGATGGTGTCATTCTCCCAAAGCGTGCTGCCGATGGAAACATTGCCGTCAGTTTTTTTGTACAGCACCTTGTGAACCGTGTCATAGCCGTTTTCGGCGGCATCCGCAAAGGTCAATTCTGTGCCGACATCCTCCGCACGTGCCACAAGAATGCCGCATTCGGCATTTTCTCGGTCGGCAAGGGCAAAGCCTCTTGTCAGGGCGCGAAAGCCTAAGCCATACGGTTCTTCGAGCAGCCAAGAGACATCGTCGAGTTGGGGTACGAGACTGTCGGCGGCAGCGTAAACAGCACCGGTAAACGCAAAGACCGCACTTGCGGCGACAGCCAAAAGTCGTTTTGTAAACTTCATGGGAATCTCCTTCGACTTGTAGTCTTTTTCTTTGTTTCTGCATATATTAACATTTTAAGAATATCACACAGGTAAGAAAAAAAGACTATTTAATTGTTAACTATAAGTAAATATAACATCGCAAACAACGCCTGATATTCGATATACAATAAAAGGAAACACCCGAACCGTATATACGATTCGGGTATCTGACGGACGTTCCGTCGGGGGAAAAAGAAAAGAAAAAGGAGTATGAATAAGCGTACACAATCAGAAATTGTAATTGGGAGCGACCGGCTTTCCGGTTTTGGCGGATTCCACGATGGCAAGGCAGCAGGCAATGGTTTTGGCGCCCTGCACGCCGTCCATGGCAACCGGCTCGTCATTTTCGATGGTTTTGGCAAACACTTCGAATTCCAGACCGGCATTGTGGTTTTTGATCTCGATCGGAATGGTCTGCGGTTCGGCGAGATCCACGCCGTCTTTGTCCACAACGTATAACGTCATGTGATCCGAGGTGTTATCGCACAAAATCGTGCCTTTGGTGCCGAAAAGCTGCGTGCGCATGGTATACGGACGCTTGCAGCCGGTCGAAACAAAGACCTTGCCGATGATGCCGTTCGGGAATTTCAACACCGAGATGGTGGCATCGTCATAGGAAACTTCCGGCAGCAGCTTGTGTGCGCCGTAGGCAAAGACCTCTAACGGATCGCCTGCATACCAACGTAACAGATCGACCGCATGGCAGCCGCCGCCGACAACGCCGTGCCGGTTCGGATCCTTGCGCCACGCGTGCAACAGCTTTGCATAGTCGTGCGCATATTCGGATTCTACGTAATACAATTCGCCGATGGTGCCGGCGTCGATGATTTCTTTTGCCTTGACAAACGCCGGTGTAAAGCGGCAGATTTGTCCGACCATGAATTTCTGCTGCGGATGCTTGCGCGCGCAGGCAACAATGGCTTCCATGTCCTCGCGGTTCAAGGCAAGCGGCTTTTCGCACATCACGTGCTTGCCGGCATCGAGAAAGGCGGTGCTGATTTCGCGATGCACTTGGTCGGGCGTGGCGACGATGACGGCGTCAAGCTCCGGATCGTTTAAGAAAGCGTGATAGTCGGCAAAGCGGCGTTCTTCGGGAATGCCAAGCTCATCACTGACGGTTTTTAAGGTTTCGGGATTCGTGTCGCAGACGGCGCGCACCTCGGCACCGTGTTCGAGAACTGCCTCCAAATGCAGCTTTCCCATTCCGGGCGAAATGCCGATTATGGCGACGCGAAGCGGTTTCTTTTCAGACATTTTACGACCTCCAATAGCAGAAGAAAATGATATGTTTTTGCAGGGAATTTTACAGAACGGATACGCCGATGAGTGCGGCGCACATTAAAATGCAGCCGACAACGTTTTTGGCCGTCAGCTTTTCTTTTAAGAAGAGCCACGACAAGATCACGCTGACAAGCAGCACACCCGTGTTGTCAAAGGTGTATAACACCGTCACATTGCCGACCATGGCGATCAGTCGCACCATAAAGCTGACGGCACACGCGGAAACAAAGGCACAAGAGGCTAAATAAAAGCCGGATTTTTTGGTTTGCCGGAAGGTTTTTCCGAAGCTGCCGCGTTTTTGATACAATACATATAGTGCCGAGAATAACATCGAGCCGAAAAAGGTCACACAAACCATTTCGTTCTTTAAGTCCTCGCCGGTAAGCTGTTGTTGGGCATTTAAGAGCGACCCATACGCGCCGTTGCAAAGCGCAAGGCCGGTGCAGGCAAGGTAGAAAACGCGCTTATCGGTGTAGGCCTCCACGCCCTTTTGGCTGACAAGATACACGCCGATGAGCACCGCCGCCACCGAAAGCAGCTTGCCGATGCTTGGATATTCCCCGAAAAAGGTGGCTGTGCCGGTCGGAATCAGAATGCCGCCGGCGATCATGAACACCATGAGCACCGAATACGGCCCGGTTTTGGAAGCCGTGACAAGACTCACATTGTACAGAAACAGCATGATGGCGTTGCAGATGCCGAGGATGACTGTAAGCGCATTCCATTCGAAGGAAAAGCCTGCAAGCGCAAAGGACATAAGCGCCGCCGCAAGGCCGTTGCACACAGTGAGCACAGACGCGCCGTCGCCGGCCGAACCCGGATAGTGTTCCGCGTATTTGCGGCCCAAAAAGGATTGGAAGGTATATAAAACGATTTCGATAATCAAAAAGAAAATAACCGCCGCGTCCACAAGCATTCCTCCTGCGCGGTTTTATTGTCTGTATTGTAACGAAAAATGCGCGAAATTGCAAGGCAGTATTGATAACAAAACCTGTATTATCGATAATTTTCAAAAAAGTGCTTGTCAAATGCAAACAGCCGTGTTATAATGAAAGCACCAAAACGAAAACCGGAACAAATGCCGCAAAAACAGTTGTTTCCGGAACTGTCGCACAGAAAGGACGGTGTGAGAACCGATGCCTTCCTTAGAAGAATTGATCGAGGATTTTTATCAAATTTCCGGTATCCGCTTGGATATTGTCGACAGCCGCTTTCGCACGGTGCTTGTGGAATCGGGCGGTTCGCTGCAAGAGTTTTGTACGCTTGTGCATACGTCGGAGAACTGCCTAAAAACGTGTCTTGCGTCCGACAAAAAAGCGTTTCTTGCCGCGGAAAAGAGCGGAAAAACCCATGTGTACACCTGTCCGTTCGGCATTACCGAGGTGATGGTGCCGATTCGGGACGGCATGAAGATCGAAGGATATTTTTTCGTGTCGTTCGGAACGCGCGAAAACGAACGGGCAAACGCTGCCCGAAAGGCGTGCGCGGCGGTCGGCTGTCCGGAGGAAAAATGTTTGGCGGCTTTGCGGACTATGCCGCAGTACAACGAAAAGACGCTGAAAGCGAATTTGGATTTTGTGGAGCTGCTTGCACAGCATATCGGAGGACACCATCTGCTTGAAACGGCAAAGCCGACCACGGGTGAGTTAATCAAACGCTGTATCGACAATGCCGACCGCAAGATCACGCTTGCGGAGCTTGGCAAAACGCTGCATCGCAGCACCGTCACGCTCACGCAGTGCTTCCGCAAGGAGTTCGGGATGTCGATCATGGACTATGTCGCCGAGCGGCGGTTAGAAAACGCGTGCCGGATGCTTGCCGAAACGACCGATACCGTCGAAGAGGTCGCCTTTCGGTGCGGCTACGGCAGTGCGGAGTATTTTTCGCGCTGTTTTACAAAGGTGTATGGCATTCCGCCGCGGCTTTGGGCGAAGCGTGCGCGGCAGCCGCGTCGGGAGCTGCATGAAACCGACAAGACCGATTAAAGCCGAAAAAGCCGCTCCGGTGAATTTTCACCGGAGCGGCTTTGCTTGTGTGTTATTGCTTGTATTTGGGATGAACAACCCTTCCGACGCACTTCGCGTGCCACCTTCCCTTGCACAGGAAGTGGCTGCCGCCGCATTACTATCAGCGCACAAAGCTTCCGTTGAAACCCGTCTCCCTAATTTTCAACTTTCAATTTTCAATTGTCAATTCTCAATTCTCAATTCTCAATTCTCTCCGCGCGCGTTACCGAGCAAGCGTGTTCGCCGGAGGCCTTGTAAATGTCGCCGATGACCTTCAACACCGGCAGTGCGTCCTCTAAGGTGCAATAGTAGTCATTGCCTCCGTCAAGCGCATGGTAGAACCGCTTCATCATCATAGCGTGACCGTTGCCCCAAACGAGCTTTCCGAGTGCCATTTGGTCGGAATCATCCACCACAACCTCATAGCCCTTGCCGCAGTCCTTGTACAGCTTGTTGTCTTGTAAGAGCAGCTTTCCTTTTTCGAGATAAACTTCGATTAACACCGATGCGTCCGTCACGTTGCAGTTGGTGGCATAGAAAATGGCGGTTCTGCCGTTTGCATAGGTGATGGTCGCTTCGGCCGTGTCTTCTTCTTCAATGATGTCCGCATTTTTGCGCAAGGAGGCCGTTCCTAAGGTGTGGTCAATCTTGCCGCCGAGATAGTAAAGCATATCAAGCGTGTGGATCGATTGGTTCATGAGAACACCGCCGCCTTCGGTGGCAAAACGGCCTCTCCACGGGCTTTCGGTGTAATATGCGCCCGAACGGTTCCAAGTCATGAACGCACGCGCACCCAAAAAGGCGCCAAGCTCACCGGAATCGACGATGGTTTTGGCGGTGAGATTGGTCGGAATCACGCGGTTTTGGAAGGAAACGCAGACGTGCCGTCCGGTCTGTTTTTCAACGTTTAAGATTTCAAGACCTTCCTCATAGTTCAAGGCCGCCGGCTTTTCGAGGTAGACGTCCGCACCGGCAAGCATACTGTCGATGGCCATGGGCTTGTGCAGGAAATGCGGCGTGCAGACGTGCACAACCTCCGGCTTCACTTCGGCAAGCATGGTTTTGTAGTCGGTGTAGGTGCGTACCGGATAAGGAATCTCCGCAGCGGTTTTGACGAGCTTTGCGGTATCGACATCGCAGATGGCGGCAATAGAGGCAAAATCGCTTTGGACAAGAGCGGCCGTGTGAACGGCGCCAATCGCGCCGAGTCCGATAATAACAGCTTTTTTCATGATGCATCATCCTTTATTGTGTAGGTAGAGCTGCCGTGTTTCTTGCGGCAAAGGGATACGCTTTCGAATTCTGTCCCATTATAACGCAACCGATGGCAAAAGTCAATAGGCGTTTTGTGACATATTTTCTCGCGTGCGGTGCTGAAAATCGGCGTTTACGACAGCGTATTTCCGGCACTTTTTTTGGATAAACGCAGCTTCCGGAAAAATTCCGATAACAGCCCGGCGCACTCTTTCTCCAGAACGCCGCCGGTAACGACCGGCTTGTGATTGTAGCCGATGGCGTTGAAATCGGCGATACTGCCGAACGAACCGGCTTTTTTGTCATACGCACCGAAATAGACGTGTTCGATGCGGGCGGCAATAATCGCACCGGCACACATGGGACACGGTTCAAGCGTGACATATAAGTCACAGCCGATGAGCCGCCAGCCGCCCAATTTCCGGCAGGCCGCATCAATGGCACTTAATTCGGCATGATACAGCGCATTTTTGCCGGTTTCGCGGCGATTCCGGCCACCGGCGATGATTTTTCCGTCCTTGACGATGACCGCTCCGACGGGCGTTTCGCCGTATTTGGCCGCCGTTTTGGCACGTCCCAAGGCGTGCCGCATAAAGGCTTCATGTGTTTTTGTGTCCGTCATGTCAGATCCCATACCGATACATATAAATATTAAAAAGGAACAACAGCGTATAAAACACCGTTCCGGCCGAAACAAAGGTGCTTAGCGGCACCGACGGCACGGGAAGCGTGACCTCGAGCGTCTTTTCCGGATCGGCGCGGAAAGCGGCTTCAATCCGTTCGGCTTCTTCTTGCTTTTTCGCCGTAAACAGCCGGACAAGGTACACAAAGCCCCAAACAGCTAAAACGCCTAAAACAAGATAATAGATCCAGTTTGCCGTTTCGATTGCCTCTTCGCTTGCAAACTGCGGCAGAAGCGCGGTGAACACAAAGCTGACCGTGTTGTTAAGGGCGTGTAACAGGATGCCCGTGCGGACGCTTCCCGAAACTTCATAAACAGCGGCAAACACCAAACCCGAAGCAAGCGCATAGGCAAGCTGTGCCGGGCTTCCGTGTGCAAGGCCGAACAGCAGTGCGCTTGCCACGGCGGCATAGCCAAAGCCATACCGGCGAAGCGAGCCGAAAATCACGCCGCGAAAGACGAATTCCTCCACAAACGGCGTGAACACGCACAGCGAAAGGAATGAAACGACCAGGTCGCTTGCGGTCATGCGGACAGTTTCCTCGGCCGCAAATCCGGCAAAAAAGTCGGGAAAAATCCATCCGCCGACGGCGTTGCAAAGCAAGCTTGCCGCCATGGCCGCGAGTGCCTGCAAGGCGAACAGTGCCGGAAGATGCTTGATTTTTTTGCCGCCGCACACCGGAAAGGCCATGTCAAACGGCGCGTGTTTGATATATTTTGCATACAGCGCGAACGGCAGATAAAAGGCGGCAAGTTCGACTGCCATCGCGAAAAACGTGCTCCAAGCGGTTGAAGCGGCAAGCGTTTCAAACCATAGATTTGCGCTGCTCGGTGACATGGAAAACAAGACTGTGAGCAGGTGTACGGTGCACAGCTTGACAAGCGGTCTTAGCAAAGCCGCGCCTGCGGTTAGAGCCACCGTGAGTGCCATCACGCAAAATAACAGCCCGGCAAGAGCCGAGGTTTCGCGGCGCGCCTGCTTGCGGAAATATCGTTTATGCGGATCTTGCAAAGGTTCTGCATTTGGGATGTTTTGGAACGAATCGGTCACGCTTTCACCTCCGTATTGGCATGAAAAAGGGTTTACCGGATGGCCATTAAGCCGCCGAGCGATAAGAGTGTAATGATGACACCGGCGACAAACACGCCGCAGGCGATCGAAACAAAGGCTTTTTTGAAGGGCATATCGAGAAGAGCCGCGATTACGCTTCCGGAATAGGCACCCGTACCGGGCAGCGGCACGGCGACAAACAGAAACAGGCCGATGATTTTGTATTTGGTGACCTTTTCGGATTTTTTCATCATTTTGGCTTCAAAGCGATCGATAAAGCCGGAAAAGAGCTTGGTTTTGCGAAGTGCGGAAAAGAGCGGCCGTGTGAGAAAATAGACAACCGGGATGGGAAGCAGATTGGCGGCGAAGGAGAGAAGAAATGCCTGATACCAGGGCATATCAAGAGCTAAGATGCCGAACGGGATTGCGCCGCGCAGTTCGATAAACGGGAAAACTGACACGAAGAACAAAGCCCAATGCTTTCCGGCGCCGCTGAAAAATTCAAATAACTGTTCGATCATGAAATGATTCCTTTCGATTGAGGGGCTATGGGCGGCCAAAGGCCACATTACCACATTTTCTATATGTATTATAAACAATCCTGTTTCGGATGTCAAGTGTTTTGTGCGAAGGTGCCTGGGGG
>OIWM01003712.1_pt1 | contig 10762 bp, 10 predicted proteins | sample 1587451 | NCBI WGS metagenome assembly OIWM01 (sample SAMEA3888907, study PRJEB22519) | human gut metagenome | biome: human gut; feature: human-associated habitat; material: faeces | place: Denmark | collected 2011
CGCCTGCTTCACACGCAGGAGGTCACTGGTTCGAGTCCAGCAGTCTCCACCAAAAAGCTCCTGATTTCGTTAGAAATCAGGAGCTTTTTTGCGTATATGGTCCGAAAAAGTGACGCAGCATTTTTGCGTTTTTTGCTTGACCCAAACGCTGACTCAAAAGCCGAAATGACGGGAGAGGAGCGGATAGCATTATCCGCCCCTCTCCCGTTATTTTTTTGTGTTTACATTGCCTGACTGATGACGTTTCCAATGGCATCGGCGGCGGAGCGCTTCATCCCCTCCGTGGCGTGGGTGTAGGTGCTGAGAGTGAAGCCCGCGTCGTAGTGGCCCAGCGCACCGGACAGCGTCTTGACGTCCACACCGTACTTGAGGGACAGCGTGGCGAAGGTGTGTCTGAGGTCGTGAAATCTGATGTGCTCCGCGCCGATGGCCTTCAGGATCTTCTCATGGGTGTGGCGGAAGGAGTCCGGGTCGAACATGGTGCCGGTCTTGGGCGATACGAACAGATAGGGACTGTGTGGGTGCTTTGCGTGTTCCTCCACCAGTAGCTCCACCGCCCGCTGCGGGATGGCCAGCTTGCGGATGGAGTTAGGCGTCTTGGGTTGGCTGACCACCAGTTCACCGTTGATGCGGTTTACCTGCTTGCTGACGGAGATGGTCATGTTCTCCGCGTCCAAGTCCGTCCACAGCAGGGCGAGGAGCTCGCCCCGCCGCAGGCCGGTGGTCAACTCCAGATAGAAGGCAGCCAGCAGCCCGCGCCGTTCTGCTTCGGCCAGGTACGGGCCGATCTTATCCTCCGGCAGTATCTTCATCTCCCGCTTTTCCAGCTTCGGCAGGCGGCAGCCCTTGGCGGGATTGGTGAGGAGCAGCCGCTCCGCCACCGCCTGCTCCAGGCAGTTGTTCAGCAGCGTGTGGATACCCCGTACCACGCGGGTGCTGAGGCCCTTGTCTTTCAGTTTGATGTGGGTATACCGTTGGATGCGGCCGGATTTTTGCAGGTCGTTGTAGAACTTTTGGATCTGGATGGTGGTCAGTTTTTCCAGCGGCGTGTTGCCCAGCTCGGGAATGATGTGGTTGTCAATGTAGTTGAGGTAGTAGTGCTTGGTTTTCTCTCGCAGGCGCGGCTCGGCGTAGACCTCGTACCACAGCTTGATCCAAGCGCCCAGCGTGTAGGATTTTGCACGGCTCATGTCCAGCTTTTCAGCCTCCGCGATAGCCTGCTTGAGCTTTTCCTTGGCTTCTGTCTGCGTCTTGGCGAGGACGCTCTTGTGGATAGGCTTGCCAGTGGTGGGATCGCAGCCGGCGGTGTAGCGCCCCTCCCAGCGGCCATCCTTCCGCTTGCGGATGCTGCCTTCCCCGTTGGCTCGTTTCTTCGGCATGGTATCAACTCCTTTTCTTGGTAGCCAATACACATACCACAAACCGACCTTAATAGCTATCGGAGATAAGCAGAGTTAAGAGAAAGTTATCAATTGCACAGCGGGGGGTATTCTTTGGTTACAGCGTGGTCATTTTTGAGCCGTGTTGGCGTCTATCCACTCCCGCAGCCTGTCCTTCGGCACTACGATGCGGCTGCCGATCTTCAGCGCCGGGACGCCCTCGCTGTGAACCAATTCATACGCCCCGGCGCGGGAGATGCCCAGCACCCCCGCCACCTGCACGACGTTCAGCATCAGGGACAGCTCGTCGTAATTCTTATAGGTACTCTCGTTCATTCGCTCCTCCTTACATCATGGTCATATCGAAACCGTGATACTGCTCATATTCTTCCTCGTAATCTTCCTGTTCCTGACGGTGGGACTGATACCACTCCACCAGTTCCTGCAGCAAGAGGCTGCTGTAATACAGCTCACGGGCAAGGTCACTGACCTCGCTGTTCTCGTCCTCGCAGAGGGCGCAGATGGCGGCCACTGTACCCGCCATGCCGCAGACAGCATCCTCCAGCGTAGGTGTCGGATCACGATGGTCATAGGCAATTTCCCGGCAGGCTTGCAGATAATCCGCGCCGCCCAGCCGGAAGTACAGCTCCATATTCTCGCGCTTCAGCGTCTGGTCGAACAGCTTGCTGTCCCGGCAGCGGATGTTCTCCGGCGTGGTGTAGGTGATGTATTTCTGATGCGGCTCCCATTTCACATCGTAGCCATAGGCGTTCATGTAGGCAATGAACTCCTGCTGGGTGCGGCTCTGCTCCATAGCCTCTTTGATATGATCCGTCAGCCGCCTCTTCCACGTCGGGATGCGGAACGGGTCGGCCTTGGACTCCGTGACGGACAAGCCGTACTCCCGACAGAGCTGGCTGCAGTAGTCCTTGACCTGCTGCATCTCCCGCGCAGACTGGTGGAACTTCATGCCGGTCTCAAAACTGACCGAGTTCATGATGATGTGGTTATGGATGTGAGCGGTGTTCATGTGGGTGACCACAATGCACTGGTAGCCCACAAAATGCTCCGCCAGCTTCACGCCAAGCTCGTGCGCCGTTGTGAAGTCCAGCGGGTCGTCCGGTGCGAACGCCTGCACGATGTGGTAGTAGCCGCGGCCCTCCGTTTTGCGGAACCGCTTTTTCACCGTCTCGAATTCCGGCACCGCCGTCCGCGCTACACAGTTGACGCCGCTAATAAGCTGCTCCACCGTCTTTTCCCGGTTGGTGACATAGTCGACGATGCCCCTCAGCCCACGCGAGACAGCAATGAATTTAACGTTTGCCATGTGTTTTCATACACCTCCATAAGCGGCTCCATGTTGACCAGCTCGATGTGACCCTGCCGCGCCATGATGACCAGCTGATTCAGGTTGTTGCCCTGCCGCCGCAGCTCGCGGATGAGGTCATCCACGCCGTCGATGACCGTCACATCCTTTTCCATGGCCGCGTCCCGCACATACTGGCTGAGAGACTTGTGCGCCTTTTCCGCCTGAAGCGAGATGTATTTCTTCTGCCACCCCGCCACGCGGATGCGGATAAATTCTTCTTTCTTCATCGTACTCTCCTCTCTTGAATTTCAAAATCACCCAAACGAAAGCCCAGCGCAGCGGGTTTCGTTTGGAGACGAAACGCAAGGAAGCAGCTGGAGTTTTCGCCGAAGGCGGAAACGGAAGTGGCGGACTTTGCGTTGAGGAAGGGGTGTGGGCTTAGCCCGCATGCAGCGCTTGGGGAGCGGTTTCGGCCAGGGGCCGAAAACCGTACCACAAACGCGAAACTTGCCATCGCGCCAAAGGCGCGATGCTCCGCCTTACCCAACTCCCAGCGTCCTGTGACACTCGTCCTACCCTGCGAGGCCACACAGCGGCTCACAGGGGTGAACGCGGCGGTTCTTCGGCTTGCGCCAACAGTTTCCGCTGTACCCGATATCGCTCGGCGGCGGCTTCGGCGAGGTACATCTGATGCTGGGTGTACCATTCCATCGCCTCTCGGATGGGCCGAATGTGATAACGCAGGTTGCCGTTTTTCTTCAGGCCGTTCCGCATGATGACCGACGTCGGCTCTACGGTGATGAGCCCTTTTTCTACCAGCCCAGCCACATAACGCTTGACGGAGCTCTTGCTTTTGCCGATGGCTTTACCGATGGTTTCGTAGCTGGGCCAGCACTCGTAGTTGCGCGGGTCTTCCAGCCGCATCAGTACAGCGTAGGTGGCCAGCTCGCCGGTGCTTAAGTGCAGAGAGAAGATCTCGTTGGGCAGCGGTGTGAAGTTTTTCAGTTTGCTGTTTTGTAAGTTCAATAGACACCTCCGATTCCTGTTGACATGGCTGCGCGAATGATGTAGACTAATTGCAATATTGATTAGACATTTAACTTGAGTCTATCATAACAGAGGCGGCATATCCTGTCAACGCTGTCAAGCATTATTTACAATCAGTCCATAATTGGAGGATGCTATGTGGTACTGTAAAATGTATTTCCCCGGAAGGCATGAGGTCGTCGAGAGCGATGCTTTCGGCACGCAGGGTGCGCCGTCGCAGCGAAAGGTCTTTCCCTTTTTGGAGTCGCTGCTGTCCTTCACCGAACTGGACATCGGGAAGGTTGCCGTCGCGCTGCGGTGTATCTCCGATGACTTGGAGAGCCTCGACCGCGAGCGTGTGACCAGCGCCATGGTCAGGCTGGGAGCGCTGGCGGAAATGCACAGTTTCTTTCGTGTGCTGTATACCAAGTGGTTCTATCTCCATTCCGTAGGTTTTGAGAACGCCACGACTGCGGTATCAGAGGCATTAAATGAGCTGCGGACGCTGCCGGAGGAGCTGCCGCTGTATCAGAAGCAGATCCAGCGTTTCTTCGAGTTGATACTGGATATAGACAAGGCTGGGCGTGAACCCAGCCAGCAAATCATGCGGTACTATCATTTCGACCAGCCTGACCGTCCCAGTGACGCAACGCTGTTTCCGTTTCGCCTGCTTACCACACGCTTCGAGCCGGTGGGTGGCGATGCTTGTGCGCCGGTGCTGTACGCGAATTCTGTGGCGGATATGATCAGCTTTTCTTTGCAGACCTGCGTAGAGCGCAACATCACTGTGCGCCGCTGCAAGAACTGCGGACGCTACTTTGCACAGACAGGCCGCATCAGCGCAGAGTACTGCGACCGCACGCCGCTCGACGGTCAGTCCAGCTGCCGCGCGATGGGCGCATTCCAGCAGTGGACGCTGAAGCAGGCGGACGATCCGGTGTTCAAGGTTTATCGCAGGGAGTACAAACGCCGCTTTGCGTGGATCAAGGCCGGGCGTATCAGCGACAGCCAGTTCTACGCTTGGAGCGAACAGGCCAGAGAGCAGAAAAAGAAATGCGATGAGGGCGTCATCACCGAGGACGAGTTCCAGCGATGGCTGAAGGAGTCGTAATCAAGCAGAGGGCAGGCCAATGGCCTGCCCTCTGCTTGTCACATTCAGCCGTACAGCACGGCGATAATAGATAATATATTTAGTTTGTCCGCCGTTTGTGAGCGGTAGAATCGTGCAACACAGGCTTCTTTTACTCGAGCGTTCATTGTCCTTGGAAAGTGCCAGATTTGGTTGATTTGGACAAATTTTCAAAATTGATTTGACTAATATTGTGCGATATGATACGATTCAAATACAAGTGGGTTCCCCCAAAAATCAAGGAGGTTTCCCCTCAAAGCGGGAGACAAACAAATGGAGGAGGTCGATAAAATGTCGCACAGGCTTAAAACTTGTGGAGCAGCAGCCGTTCTGCTTTTACTCCTGACGCTGCTTTCTTCCTGCGGACAGCCCACCGTTCCGGATGAGACGGCGACTGACTATAATCAGTATATTCCTTCTCACGGAGTCACTGCTTATACGAAAGACCTGTATATTTTCTTTGACTCCGGCCGACTGTTTTATGTAGGTCGCTCCCAGCCATCCCAACTGTTCCCTCTTTGCTTTCAAGCGGATTGTGACCACAAGAACAGTTCCTGCACTGCCTGGCTCAATACGCCTTCAAGGTCGATCTATGCTGCCGGAGATAACCTGTACTACATAGATGCAGACAAGGATGCGAATCCCGCGTTATATCGTATGGATCTTAGTGGAGGCGGCCGCGAGTTGGTCAAAAGTCTGAACATACTAAACGAGGAAAGCTGGCCTGGGATCTCCTCGCTCGGGTACTCCTTTCGCGTGTATGGCTCGTATTTGGCCATAGAGCTAAATCTCTTAAATGAGGATTCCTGGCAGCATAAGATCTATCTCACCGGAATCGGCGGCAAAGATGAAGGGATCTTTCTTTTTGGCGAGGAGGACGACAGCGACAAGTCGTATATCGCCATTGAGTTTCGAGAGAATTGGCTGTTTGTAACGGAGAAAAGTGCTGCAGACGGAACCAACACATTATGGGGCTACAATTTTTCAACGCAGGAGGCGGTCCCTCTGGTGGAGGATTGGGATATCAGCAACTGCTTCACCGTGCAGGACGGGATCCTTTATTGGGCAGTAACAGGCGATGGAGTCTATTCAATGGATATGGAGAAAAAGTCTGTGACAAAGCATCGCAGCTTTGATCCTGTTTTGGAATATGGCGCCGCGGCATACGATGATCAGTATCTCTATTTGACAAACGCCATTCGGTATATGGACTCCCAAGGCACGGTCCCCGCGGAAGAGCGAGGTGTAAAGGCATACGATCTTCAGGGAAATTTGCAGCAATTTATCCCCGTACCTCAGGAGTCCGGAAACGCGCTGCTTCTGCTGTTTACTCCAGACTATGTCTTTTTCTGTGATGACCGTAACGGCTCCTACTGCCCGACCCTGTATTTGGAAAAGGCTGCTGTTTCGTCCGGCTCTGCCCAAATGCTGCCCGTAGGCTGATTGCTATGGCAGAGTGGATACGGATTTTCTCTAACCGCGTCTGGCTGGGCGCCGCAGTGCTGCTCCTATTGTGCAATCTGGGCCTTTACGCAAGAGAACAGTCCTCTCAAGCGGGCGGCTCGGTACACGCTTATCGCGAGTATACGAACCAGTGGATGCAGACACTTTCCGAGGTTTCACCAGAAGAGGGACTTGCCCTATTGGAACAGGAAAATCAGGCTTTGCAGGGATGGAACGCCGCAAGACTGTTGGCCCAGATGGAAGCTGGGCAGGGGCAAGTGGATGATGAGCTGCTGTCCCGCTATCGAACGCAGTATGACAACTTTGATGCGATGTTCCAAGCTGTACGGGACGGGACTGCCCCTGCGCAGGACATTGCCGCTCAGAAGGCGGTGACCCGCTGGATGGATCGCTTAACTTATCAGATGAATTATGATGAGTTCCTAAGCTCCATATCATCGCAGGCGGATGTCATTCGCCGTAACCCGCTGTTTTCTGATCCTCACACATTTGTATACCGCAACGCAGACAAGACGGAGACGGATTATCTCTCAACACGGGATGCAGCGCTCAAGCTACAGCCGGGGGATGTGGTGACGTCGATCATGAAGAACCGAACCTCGGTGATATTCAGTCTGTGCTTGATGGTGGTGTCCATTACACTGATTTTGGAGCCCAAGCGATTGGGGCTGGAAACACTGGAGCGAAGCTGCATCAACGGACGCTGCGCTGTGACCGGATGGCGGATCGGGGCTATCGCCATGTCCGCTGCGATAGCCGCATTCCTGATGCAAGGCGGGATGCTGCTTCTTGGAACACTGCTCTATCGCCAGCCGTTGTTTTTAGACGCTCCGGCGCAGTCCATCCTTTTTTTCCAGCGTTGGGCCGCACCGGCTACGGTCGGAGGCGTCTTGCTCTGGTATTTCCTGTTCAGCGCAGCAGGGCTGTGTGCTGTAGGGCTTCTGCTATGGCTGGCACTATCCAAGCTGCCCTCACTTCCATTAGGCTTGACCGTGTACGGCGCTGTTCTGCTGCTTGAGTTTTACTGGCTCAAGCAGTATGATGTGAACGACGCACTGTACCCATTGTCCGGCTTCAATATTTTTCGCCTGCTTCTTCCGGCGGAAGCGGCAGGACGATATCTGAATTATGATCTGCTGGGGTTCCCCGTGAGGGAGCGGACACTATTGCTCGCTGTTTCGGCGGTGTTGATCTTCGCCTGCGCGGCTGTGGCATTGATCTCCGCCCATTTCTCACGCGGAACGCGGCAGAACGGCGCAGTGTTCAAAGTCCTTCCGAGACGAGGACGGAGCAAAAGGGCATATCTGTCTCGTCACCCCAAGTCAGTGTTGGTGTACGAGTGGCAAAAGCTCCTGCTGTATTGTGGCGGGGTACTGTTTTTGGGGGTATGCGGCGTACTCCTTATGTCGCAGACACCACCTCCCGCAGCAAGCAATATGCAGCAAGTCCAGTTAGCTCAGTATATCAGCACTTACACCGGCCCTGTGGACGAGGCTGTGCTGGTACAGATCCGGTCTGTCAGACAGGAGGAAAAGCAGATCTATGCTGAATCGCTGGAGGATGACAGCAAGGCAGCCTTTTGGGAATACTATGCCGCGCGTTGCTGGGCGCTGGATGAACTGTGTGCACGGTATGAGGAGCTGCTGGATATGCAGGCAGCGGGGCACGATGATCTGCAGCTATTGGACGACCAGCCCTTTGAGCGGATCTATGGCGGATCTGGCACTGACTTTCGGCTGGTATCGGCTTGCGTCTCCTTGCTGGCGCTGTGTCTGACGATCCCCGGTGTTTTCTGGTTCGAGAGAAATCACGGGATGGAACTGCTGTTACACAGCACCGTAGCGGGGCGAACCAGACTCTGGCGGTGGAAAGCCGTGCTTGCACTATGCGTGTCCATTGGTATTTGGCTTATTTGGAGTGGATACGAACTCTTTCAGTTTCGAAGTCTCGGTGGTTCGTGGGACGCCTGCCCTGCCAACGCCGACAGTTTGTTCTACTGGGACAGCCATCTGGGCAGCACGCCGCTGCTTGTATACCTGATCGGGTTTTATGCGTTCCGTTTGGTAGGGCTTTTATCTGCTGCCAGTGTGACGCTCTGGATATCCTCCAGACTGCCCGCCATGCTTCCAGCGGCTGGGATAAGCGCTCTCGTCCTGCTGGTGCCCGTTCTGTTAACGCAGTTGGGCGCACCCTCACTTGAATATGTATCTTGGGCAGCAAAACTTGCTGGGGATGGCTTGGCCTTGGCAGTGCGCTGGGCAGATGTACTTTGCTTCGGAGTGTGGACTGTTCTAGGGATAACTGCACTGGTGGCCTCGCGGCATCAGTGGCTGAGGTATCGAGGATGAAATTAACAATCAAAGGATTGACAAAAAGCTATGGGAGCATCCGGGCACTATCCCAGTTCAGCTATGAGTTCGGTCCGGGTATCTATGGTATTCTGGGTGCAAATGGGGCCGGAAAGAGTACCTTGTTTGAACTGTTGACCGACACTCTGCGGCGCGACTGCGGTGAAATCCTGTGGAATGGTGTTGACATCCTAAAGTTGGGTGGGCGATACCGAGCCAAGGTAGGCTATATGCCGCAGGCCCAAGGCTATTACCCGCAGATGACAGCCAGAGAATTCCTCTATTACATGGGCAGACTGAAAAACATTCCCCGCAAAGAGTTGGTTCAGGGGACAGAGCGGCTGCTGACGGAGGTGGGGCTGTCCGCCGCCGCAGATCGGAAGCTTGGTCAGTTTTCCGGCGGTATGCGTCAGCGGGCATTGCTGGCACAGGCTATGCTTGGAGATCCGCCGCTCCTGATTTTGGATGAACCTACATCGGGAGTAGATCCGCAGGAACGTATCCGGATCCGCGGGCTAATCGCCCGGGCTACCCAGAATCATATTGTCTTGCTGGCAACCCATGTTGTCAGTGATGTGGAGTGTATTGCGAATCAGGTGCTGCTGATGAACAGTGGAACGCTGTTGAAATCGGGCACACCAGAGGAATTGATCGCTTCGATTGAAACAAAAGTGGCCCAACGGTTCTGCACACCGGAGGAAATTGAGTTGTATCAGCATCAGCATAGCGTGAGCCTGCTGTTCCAACGACAAGGCGGGCAGCTGCTGCGCCTGGTAGGCGATGACCTCCCGGCAGAGTTTGAACCGGCAGCTGGTATTGGTCTGGAAGAGGTTTACCTCTACTACTGTGCAGGCAACAAGGCAATCAATACTTAAATTGGAAAGCCCTGCCGAAGCCTTTACAGGAAGTGTAAAGGTACTCTTTGATTACAGCGTGGTCATTTTTGAGCCGCCATACGGCCTGACCCAAACCGTGACCCAAACGCGGAAAAAAGCAGGTGGATACAAGCGGACACAGTGGATCGCCCACTGAGCCGAAAGTACGCAAAAGCGCCGGAAAGCGCTGGACAGCAACGCTTTTCGCCCCTCATCGTATCTTCACACGCAGGAGGTCACTGGTTCGAGTCCAGCAGTCTCCACCAAAAAGTTCCTGATTTCGCTAGAAATCAGGAACTTTTTTGCATATTTGGCTTGAAATAGTGACGCGGTATTTTCGCGTTTTATCTTTGACCCAAACCGTGACCCAAAAGCCGAAATGACGGGAGAGGAGCGGATAGCATCATCCGCCCCTCTCCCGTTATTTTTTGTGTTTACATCGCCTGACTGATAACATTCCCGATGGTGTCGGCGGCGGAGCGCTTCATCCCCTCCGTGGCGTGGGTGTCGGCTCACGGTGGTCATAGGCAATTTCCCGGCAGGCTTGCAGATAATCCGCGCCGCCCAGCCGGAAGTACAGTTCCATATTCTCGCGCCTCAGCGTCTGGTCGAACAGCTTGCTGTCCCGGCAGCGGATGTTCTCCGGGGTGGTGTAGGTGATGTATTTCTGATTCGGCTCCCATTTCACATCGTAGCCGTAGGCATTCATATACGCAACGAACTCCTGCTGCGTGCAGCTCTGCTCCATAGCCTCTTTGATATGATCCGTCAGCCGCCTCTTCCATGTCGGGATGCGGAACGGGTCGGCCTTGGACTCCGTGACGGACAAGCCATACTCCCGACATAGTTGGCTGCAGTAGTCTTTGACCTGCTGCATCTCCCTTGCGGACTGATGGAACTTCATGCCTGTCTCGAATGCTCATGTACGGTAGAGAAGCACAAAGCAAAACAAAGACAGCCAGCCCTGCCACTATTCCGAAGTCAGGGGAACGCAATAGAAAAATTCATAGCTGTATGCTATACTTAATTAGCATTTGAACATATCAAGCTGACACAGCAATCTCTTTACTTGCCGTTAATGCGCGTCTACCAATAGTCCGCACAAAGCAAGAGTAGCGTAAAGGTATAAAAATTTCAAACTTCTTTGTAACGAAATTCCGATTTCTCCGTCTAACCTATGAAGCTGAAGGAGGTGATGACAAGTATGGACTATGAAAAGCTCTATAAAGCCT
>OIWM01003714.1_pt1 | contig 10756 bp, 10 predicted proteins | sample 1587451 | NCBI WGS metagenome assembly OIWM01 (sample SAMEA3888907, study PRJEB22519) | human gut metagenome | biome: human gut; feature: human-associated habitat; material: faeces | place: Denmark | collected 2011
CGTTGTTCGCGTAAATAAAAAAGTGGAAGTCTGTCAATGTTTTCAGTCCTTCCACTCATTTTCATTCATTTATCTTATTAATTCTCTCCGGGTTTATTTTACAATACCAACCATATCTTTTACATTCTCAAAGCCATTCTTCTTCATATAAGCTTCGATTCCGTCGATCACTTCCAGTGTCACTGCCGGATTGTGGAAGTTTGCTGTTCCTACAGACACTGCACTTGCACCTGCAAGAAGGAATTCGATTGCATCTTCTGCACAGGAAATTCCACCCATTCCGATGATCGGAATGTTAACAGCCTGTGCCACCTGATAAACCATGCGAACTGCAACTGGTTTCACGATCGGTCCGGATACTCCTCCGGTCTTATTCGCTACCGCAAATGTCTTTCTGTTGATATCAATCTTCATTCCTGTCAGTGTATTGATCAGAGACACAGCATCTGCTCCACCGGCTTCTGCTGCCCTTGCGATCTCTGTGATATCTGTTACATTCGGTGTCAGTTTCATAATGATCGGCTGCTTTGCGATCTTCTTAATCTGCGCTGTCAGCTTTTCCACATTATGTGCATCCTGTCCAAATGCAAGAAATCCTGCATTAACATTCGGACAGGAAATATTAATCTCCATCATATCAATCGGTTCGTCTGCAAGACGCTCTACAACTGCAAGATACTCTTCCGGAGCGTGTCCGCATACATTTACGATGATTTTTGTATCAAAATTCTTCAGATATGGAATATCTCTCTCGCAGAACAGATCGATTCCAGGATTCTGAAGTCCGATGGCGTTCATCATACCGCCATAAACTTCAGCTACACGCGGGGTCGGGTTTCCTGCCCACGGTACGTTCGCCACACCTTTCGTTGTCACTGCTCCAAGACGGTTCAGGTCTACAAATTCTGAAAATTCTTCTCCAGAACCAAATGTTCCGGATGCAACTGTTACCGGGTTTTTCCATTCTACACCGGCAATATTTACGCTCATGTTCATTAGATTTCCACCTCCGTAGACAAGAATACAGGGCCATCCTTACAGATACGCTTGTTGTTTACATTGCTATGTGCATCCTTTTCTTTCGATTTACATACACATGCCAGACAGGCACCGATTCCGCATGCCATTCTCTCTTCCAGTGAGATATAACACTCGATTCCGTTCTCTTCTGCGTACTGTTTGATCGCACGGAGCATCGGAGTCGGTCCACAGGCATAGATCATATCTGCTTCCAGAGCATTTTCACGGATTGCGTCCATAACATTTCCCTTTGTTCCGACACTTCCATCTTCTGTGGAAATATAAAGTTCTCCGTTCTGCTCGAACTCTTCCTTAAGGAATGTCTGTGCGTCGCGGTATCCTACTACGATCTGTTTCTTCTCGCAGTCCATCTGCTTCGCCAGTTCAAGGATTGGCGGTACACCAATTCCTCCGCCCATCAGAAATACTTTCTTTCCTTCAGCCTTCTCGTATGGGAATCCATTTCCAAGAGGTCCGATCACCGGAATGATATCTCCTGCTTTCAGCTTAGAAAATTCTTCTGTTCCTGTCTTTGGTCCTGTCACACGGTAAACAACACGGAGTCTTCCGTTCTCTTTATCAATCTCACAGATACTGATCGGACGTGGAAGTAATTTACTTCCATCTGTTGTATACATAGAAATAAACTGTCCCGGCTTTGCGTCCTTTGCTGCCTCTGTATTGATCCACATGCTGTAGATTCCATCCGCCAGCTGTTCCTGAGAATGTACTACTGCATTTTCTTTCTGCTTTGCCATAAACTTATGCAATTCCTTTCTTGAAATTATTTTGCTGCTGCAAGTGCTCCGCTGATATCAGCTACCATTGCTTCAACTGCTGCTCTTGATGCATCACCGAAATTCTCCGGTCCGAACTTCGCATAAGCTTCCTGCTTGTAAGCTGCAATAATTCCACGGGAAGAGTTTACGATCGCACCAAGTCCGTCTTCGTTAAAGAAATGAACAAGGTCTTTTCCCTGTCCGCCCTGTGCACCGTATCCTGGTACAAGGATGTAAGACTTCGGCATGATCTTTCTTAATACTTTACCCATCTCCGGATAAGTAGCTCCTACAACCGCTCCGATGTAGCTGTACTCATCTCCCATGCAGTCAGCTCCCCACTCGGCAACCTTCTCACCTACCCACTCATAAAGCGGTCTTCCATCAATGATTCTGTCCTGGAACTCTCCACTGGACGGATTGGATGTCTTAACAAGGATGAACAGACCTTTCTTCTCTTCCTTGCATACGTCAACAAATGGATTCACTCCGTCAGATCCAAGGTACGGATTCACTGTTGCAAAGTCCTCTCCGAATGGTGTATATTCCTTGCTTCCAACCTTAATCTTTCCAAGATGTGCTGTTGCATAAGCAGCAGATGTAGAACCGATATCTCCACGCTTTACATCTCCGATGATCACAAGATCTTTAGACTTACAGTAATCTACTGTCTTCTTAAATGCCATCAGTCCAGGAATTCCGAACTGCTCGTACATTGCGATCTGTGGTTTTACTGCCGGAATCAGATCATAAGTCTTGTCAACGATCTCCTTATTGAACTGCCATACTGCCTCTGCTGCTCCTTCCAGAGTCTCACCATACTCTGCATAAGCCTTATCAAGTACGTGCTGTGGGATGTAGTTCAGCATTGGATCGAGTCCAACTACGATCGGTGCACCTGTCTTTTTGATCTTCTCTACCAGTTTATTAATCATTCTTCATTCCTCCATATCCTGTTACTTTTCATCGGATCACCGATGAATGATACCTTCGGTCTTTCCTTCAGGTTGACGCGTTACTTTTCTTTACGCACAATATATCATTTTTCATAATACCATATTCTTGAGAATTTTCCTAGTCATGCTTTTTAATAAATCAAAAAATGAAAAACGAAAAACGAAGTTTTTTCTCTGTCACTCATTTAAACAGAATCTGAAAGAACTTCGTTTCTCTGATTTTATTTTTTAATATCCCGCCGGCACAAGCAATGTAAATGGATAAATCGGAATATTTCTCACGATTCCGAACCCCACCACTATAACTAATACCACATATAGGACTTTCTGATTAATCTTCTGATCCACATGATTACCACCGGTCAAAATCCAGTCAATCAATCGTGCTACAATATACATCCCAAGAAACGGGAGTAATATCACATACATCGGATTATACCGGAATGCCGTATAAAATCTTCCATGTAAAATAGAATAGCTTGCCCGCCCGGCACCGCACCCCGGACAATACAGTCCGGTAATAATATGAAAGAGGCAGGGCAGCGGATACTGGTGCGGATTATGAAAAAAGAGATAACCCGCAGCGGCCACTGCAATCACTGCCCCCGTCAGAACTGCGATGATCCTGGCTGACCTTTTTGTTTGAAATGCTTCACGCATCTTTCTCTTCCAAATCATCATCCGCTCACTTTTTAATAATAGTAATAAGCCGAACCGGAAACTGCCCCTGTCACGATCAGAACCATGTAGATCAACCATGTAAGAAGACCAATTGCAAAGGATACGATAATCCAGATTCTTGCCATCTTCGCATTATTCTGTGCTTCTTCAAGATTTCCTGCCAGCATAGCACTATTGATCTTCGCCGAGAACACGATTCCCACTACACCAAATGGAAGGCAGCAACATAACGTTGAAATAATCGATAATATAAGATACGGAACCCAGTTCACTGGCTTCTGTGGCATTCCATTGAAATTATTCTGCTGATAATATCCCTGGTTCTGCTGACCATAGTTTTGAGCTTGCTGAGTATAATTCTGATTCTGCTGGTTATAATTCTGATTTTGCTGACCATACCCCTGTCCATACTCATAGTTGTTTGGTTCACCATAGGAAGTATTCTGCTCCTGATTCACACTTTTGTATGGATCGTTCTGATATGAACCTTCCACATCCTCTGGCTGTGTTGGTTCTGTCGGCAGCACATCTTCTTCTGGCTGCACTTTTTCTTCCGGCAGCACATCTTCTTCTGACTGCACTTTTTCTGTCGGCTGCTGTACCTCTGCTGTATCTTCTGTTATGTTATCTGTTTTCTCTTCCTTCACCTGTGATACAGGTTCCATCTTCTGTACCGGCTGCTTCGCCCCGCAATTCGGGCAGAACTTACAACTATCCGGTATCTCCTGATAACAGTTCATACATCTCATTTTCTCTACCTCGCTTTCGTAAGTCACAATTTTCACTTTCCCAGAGCACTGACCAATTTGCTCACTTGTTCGTTTTGCGACTTTATTTCTTATATCATAACATTAATATCACCAAAAAACTTGTATCTTCATTAAAAATTAACACTTTTCTTTTCCCAAACGGATTTCTTCCATCTGTTTTGCAGTTTCCTCATCAAGATAATCCAGAAGATAATTTTTCAGATTTACCTGCCTGCCCAGATGCTCTCCTCTGAGTTCTTTTAATGCCAACTCAACCTCTTCTTTCAGACCTGGCGCAGACATTCTGTGAGCCCCCTGTCCCATGATGATCACCTGTTCAAGTCCATCTGATGTGGCTACTGTTACATCTGCATTCTTCGCAATCCTGCGGACTGTCTTCTCAATATATTGATCTGCTGTTTCTGCTTCTTTCGTATAGACAATATAAATGTTATGATATTTCAGCACTTCACCCGGATTCCCCTCTACTTTATAAGCATCATACACAAGGATCAGGGTACATTTGCGGAATCCCTGATAGTTACTTAGAATATCTGCAAGCTTTCCTCTTGCTGCACCAATATCTCTTTCTGAAAGTTCTTTCAGTTCTTCCCATGAAAAAATTATATTATAACCATCTACCAGAAGGTATTCTTCTGTTCCGGCTTTCGCTCTCCGGCGCGCTTCCCACTTCGGATCCTGGTAAGCGCTTCCCGGCTCTCTTGTCTTTTCCTTTGCCCGGACAGTTACAGGACCTGTAGAACGATTCTTCTTTGGATCCGGTGTACGGACATAGATCGCATCCAACTCTTCCTGTGTCAGTTCAATACTGGAGTGCCTGCGTTTTGGAAGTGTCACCTCCATTACATCCATTTCATCATCATTTCCTGATTCCAATGTATGTTCCATATGCATATATTCTTCAACTTCATCCCAATCTACAACAAATCCTGCTCCATGTGCACAGAACACAGAACCTGTCGGATTCGCCAGATCTGCCTCCGAATCATAGGTTGACGCTGCCAGAACTTCTTCCTGATTATGACAAATATCATAACCTTTCAACGAAACTGCCATTCTTCCACGTCCACCTGTATAGGCAGTGAATTCTTTCTGATATCCACGCATCAGGGACACCGGTGCACTTCCTGTCAGCACGGTTGTCTCTTCTTCTATCATCGGTGTTCCGAATTTGCCGGACATATTTTGGATATCTGTCATAGCTCGTCCTACATTTTCTGATGGAAGTTCCATTCGAAATTCATAATATGGCTCCAGAAGAATACTGTCTGCTTTCTTTAATCCCTGACGCACTGCACGATAAGTTGCCTGACGAAAATCTCCGCCTTCCGTATGCTTCTGGTGTGCACGGCCGGAAGTCAATATAATCTTCATATCCGTGATCGGTGAACCTGTCAGCACACCTTTGTGTTCCTTCTCTTCCAGATGTGTCAGAACAAGCCTCTGCCAGTTCCTGTCCAGAATATCTTCACTGCACTCTGCTGCAAACTGCATTCCGGATCCCCGTTCTCCAGGTTCCAGACGCAGATGCACTTCTGCATAATGACGTAATGGTTCAAAGTGTCCCACACCTTCTACCGGTGCTGTGATCGTCTCTTTGTAAACAATACTTCCTTCACCGAATTCTACCAGCACACCAAAACGTTCCTTTATCATCCGCTGTAAAATCTCAATCTGCACATCTCCCATCAGCTGCACATGAATCTCAGAAGTCTGCTCTTCCCATACAATATGAAGTTCTGGTTCTTCTTCCTCTAAAATCTTTAGGTTCAAAAGCATCTTATGTACATCACAGTCATCCGGAAGAAGGATCTGGTATGTCAACACCGGCTCTAATACCGGTAAATCTGACTCTTCTTCTGCTCCGATTCCCTGCCCGGGTCTTGTATTTTCCAATCCTGTCACTGCACATACTCTTCCGGCTTCTACTTCCTGGACAGCCTCAAATTTCTCACCGGAGTAGATCCGGATCTGATTGATCTTTTCATTCAGTCCTTCCACTACATCTTTTACTTTCAGTCTTCCACCTGTCACTTTCAGATAGGTCAGACGGTTTCCTTGATTATCCCTTGCAATCTTATAAACCTTTGCCCCAAACTCTGCCGGATAAGTCTTATCTTTTATATATAGATCAAGTCCATCCAAAAGTTCTTCCACGCCTTGAGAATGTAGTGCCGAACCAAAATAACATGGAAACACCTGACGGTCTGCAACTGCTTTTTGTACTTTATCCAGAGAGATTCTTCCCTCTTCCAGATATTCTTCCATCATATCCTCTTCACAGACAGCCAGCTCTTCCAGCACCTCTTCCACTGCGCCCTCTTTCGTATGTAAATATACTTTTCCACCCGGGCAGTCGGATTCTGTCATGATATCCACAAATGGAACGACATTTTCCCCAAAACGCTTGCGGAGTTCTTTCAGAAGTTTTTCACCATCCGTTCCTTCCTGATCCATTTTATTCACAAAAAGAAATGTCGGAATGTGATATCTTTTTAATAACTTCCATAATGTCTGTGTATGTCCTTGCACACCATCTGCTCCACTGACAACAAGCACCGCGCAATCCAGAACCTGCAGAACGCGTTCCATCTCCGCAGAAAAGTCCACATGTCCCGGTGTATCAAGAAGTGTGATCGTGCGATCCTTCCACTGGAATACTGCCTGCTTGGAAAAAATAGTGATCCCACGTTCTCTTTCCATCTGATCTGTATCTAGAAACGCATCTTTATGATCCACTCTGCCAAGCTTCCTGATTGCTCCGGCATGATAGAGCATGCTTTCTGACAATGTCGTCTTTCCGGCATCCACATGAGCCAGGATCCCGAGTGCGATCTGTTTTTCTTCTTTATATTTTGAGGTATCTCCCATTGAAAATGCCCCTTTCTGTAGTGTAATAATCTGACTGTTATCATACCACAGAACGGGGCTTTCGTAAAATGCTGTATTATTTTTCCTTTTTATACTGTTCCAGTGCTTTCACCACCCGGTATCCGCCATATCCTGCCAGGATGCCCACAAGCACACCGCCGAGCACATCGGTCGGATAGTGTACATACAGATATAACCTCGATATTGCGATCAGACATGCCAGCACAAGCGCAAATTTCCAAAGCTTCTTTTCACCTGCCAGGTACAAAGTTGTTACCGAAGCAAACGAAGCTGCCGTATGTCCGGACGGAAAAGAATAATCATGAAGCTTTGCTACCAGAAGGTGTACACCTGTATTCACATCATATGGTCTTGTCCGTGCTACAAGATTTTTCAAGACAATATTGCAAAGTAATACATCTACTACTAAAGCAGCCACCATAACCGCACCGCTTTTTCTCGTTTTAGGAATCAGAAGCAATACTATGCTCAACACAATCCATATAATTCCTACATCCCCAAGTCTTGTAATAAATACCATGATTTTATCCAGAAAAGGCGTATGCAACGTCTGGATCCAATCCAAAATACTTAACTCAATGTTCATAAATTTCCTCCTGCTTTCTTCATCAGTATTTTTACTTTTCTATAGAATAACATAGATTACAGTTTATATGAATTTTTAGAATTATAAATTTTTTACAAACAATCTTTTGAAAAATGACGGTTACACAGGGCGTAACTTCAACCGTCCCGGATTTCAGGCAATGCTTGCAGAAGCCGAAGCCGGGAAAATCGGTACGATTATCGTCAAGGATATGAGCCGTTTCTGCAGAAACTATCTTGAGGTCGGCTTTTATACCGAGATTCTGTTCCCCAAGAAGCAGATACGCTTTGTCGCAATCAATAACAGCGTGGACAGCGACAAACCACAGGATAACGACTTTACCCCGTTCCTCAACATAATGAACGAGTGGTATGCCAAGGACACCAGCAACAAGATAAAGTCCATCTTTCTGTCCCGTATGAATGATGGCAAACGCTGCTCCGGCAGCATTCCCTACGGCTACAATCGACTGCCCGAAGATAAACAGACCTTAGTGGTCGATCCTGTTGCTTCTCAGGTGGTAAAACACATCTTTGAGCTTGCGGCAGAGGGCTTGACACCTCCGGCAATCGCAAGACAGCTAACGGAGGAAAAGGTGCTTATCCCATCGGCGTACACCCTCCAATATCACCCCGAACAATGCAACCGAAAAGCGGAGTACGGCTGCACAAACTGGAACGCAAACACGGTAAGAGAGATTTTAAGCCGACAGGAATATCTCGGTCATACTGTGCTGAGAAAGACCATCGGAACGAACTTTAAGACCGATGAACGCCGTTTTGCCACCGATGAGGAACGTCTTGTGTTTGAGGACACCCACGAGCCTATCGTTGACAGCGAGCTTTGGGAGCAGGCGCACAGAAGATTGAAACACGCCACACGCCGTATAAAGGAAGGGACGCACCAAGAGGAATGCTTACTGCCCGGTCTTGTGTATTGCGCTGATTGCGGCAGTAAGATGTCCTATCAGACGAATTACTACAAAAGCGGAGAACCCTATCATTCGTTCCGATGCAGCAGCTACGGAAACAGAACCGTGAACTGCACCATCCATCATATCAGCGACAAAGTCCTCTATCAGCTGGTACTGCGCTCTATCCAACGCCTTTCAAGCCACATTATCGCAGATGAGCGTGGCTTTGCGGAAGAACTGAAAAGCAAATGGGAAGCACAGGCGAACGGCAAACCGCAAAAGCAGAAGGATGAACTTCAGATAATCAATCGCAGACTGAACGAGCTTGACCGCCTGATTGGAAGCCTTTATGAGAATTTCATTTCAGGCCTGCTGCCCGAAAAGCAGTACAAGTCCCTGATGAAGAAATACTCTGCTGAACAGGACAGCCTCGAGAGCCAAGTATCAGAAATTCAGAAGAAGTTGGAGCAGACAAAAGCGTCCTATGCCCATATCGGGCGGTTTATCAGGCTCATCAAGAAGTATAAGCAGCCCGCAGAGCTGACAAAAGAGATGGCGTGTGAACTGATTGATAAAATCGTTGTTCACGAAGCCGTGGGCAAGAAGCCGAACCGACAGCAGCAGGTGGACATCTACTATAACTTCATCGGGCAGTTTGACCTCCCGCTTTCCGAAAAGGAAATTGCCGAAGCAAGACAAAAAGCCGAGCAAGAAGCGGCGGAAAAAGCCAAGCGCAAGAAGAACCGGCAGCGTGAGAGCAATGTTGCACATCAAGCCAAAGCAAAGGCGGAACGCTGGGCAGCGAATGACGGTCATAAGTATCCGAAGCGTGTGTGCGAACAATGCGGCAAAGAGTTTTATCCAAGCAGCACAAGGCAGAGGTTTTGTAACACCGACTGCACGAAAGCCCATCAGCAAGCCGAAAAAGAAAAGAAACGCTATGCCGAAAAGGGAGAGCACACCTTCCGTCAAAAGGTCTGCAAGATATGCGGCAAGCCTTTCTGGCCGTCCAACGGTCAGGAGGTGCTGTGCTCCGAGGAATGCAAAACCATCAATCGCAACCAAAGACAGCTTGCCTATTATCACCGTAAGCAATCCGGGCAGAAAGCCGGAGAAGCAATATAATTCAAGGAGGACGACACAATGGAAAAATTCATCACAGACGAAAGGACAGGCTTGCGCTATGAGCTTGTCGGGGACTACTATCTGATTGCCGGAGAGGACAAGCCGGAGGGCAGACCCATCGGCGTTTGGGGACAGCGACACCTGCGGTATATCCGCAAGCACAAGGTCAGCTTGTATGCCGAGCTGCTGACCACCGGCAAGCTGAACGATTACCTTGCAGACCTCAATGAGCAGGCGGAAGCAATGTTTTCTCGGCTGGTAAAACAGTTTTCCGAAAAAGAGGGCGTAACGGAAGCCCTCAAAGCGGAAAATCAAATGCTGTGGGTGCAGAGAATGAACAACATCCGCAGTGCTGCTATGGAAAGCGTTGCAAACGATTTGATTTACTGTTAGGAGGACGGCTATGAAGGTCAAGCTGGACGATTATGAGGTGCGAGTGCTGATAAACGGCTTGATGCAGCAGCACAGGAGCTATGACGCAGAAACCAACGGTCAGATTGACGCCCTCGCCCTTCGCCTGTGTGACATTGCTGAAGCGATGAAGTCGGGGCGAAAGAAGAAAATCTCCTTTGAGCCGGTAGAAATCAGAGTAATTTGTCAGTGCCTTATGGAGTGGCGAAATCGAGAGATACAGGCGAAAAGACACGGCGCAGTGGATGCTATAAATGAACTGCTGATACGGTTTACCCGCTAAAGAGAAAAGTCGCTGTCACAGACGGCGGCTTTCCCTTTTCGGGAAGTATCCAAGAAGTCATAAAGTTTCGTGAGTAATGGAAGAAGGCAATGCTTTGAGAAAAAGATGAGAGCAACATTCTGAGAACTACTTGAGATTTTGGGAAAAATCTGCTAAAATACTTTTGTATATCTATGGGGTAGGGGAATTCATATCCTTTTGCCTTAGAAATTATGGAAGGAGGACTTGACTATGGCAAACGGAAATGCGACAATTATTGTCGGCTCGGCTCGGCTCGGCTCGGCAGGAGCATAGCGCCGTTTTTTCAGCGTGTCAAGTCTTATTTCATACAATTTATAAC
>OIWM01003738.1_pt1 | contig 10695 bp, 23 predicted proteins | sample 1587451 | NCBI WGS metagenome assembly OIWM01 (sample SAMEA3888907, study PRJEB22519) | human gut metagenome | biome: human gut; feature: human-associated habitat; material: faeces | place: Denmark | collected 2011
CTGCGGCGAAGATAGCTGCCCAGGCTACGAGCTGCTTGTCAAGGAAGCAAAGATTGCTTCGCAAGCTCGCAGCCGAACTCAATCACAAACTGGCGAATACTGTCAGCGGTAAGCTTGCCGACAGAGCGCAGAACTTTGCCATAACGAAGAACTGCAAGATTTGTAGCCGGTGTTTCGGCCGTGATGTCAGGGAGCGATTCAACCAACTTCTCCGCAAGCTCTTGGCTGAGAGTTTCGTCTTCGTAAATGCAAGCCGCCGTAGAGTTGATAGCCTTCTCTGTCCAAGGATAAGGCTTTCCACATTTGTAGCAATATGCGTCCGGGGCATACGGAGGATAAAAGAGAATCCCCTCTTCGTGATGATCTCCGTGGATAGGGGCATCGCAATGCTGACATTTACAAATCGTAGGCGAACCGCACTCAGAACAAAAATCTTGCGCAAATTCAGAACTAGCATCGCCCGTGATCGCATGACCGTTAAGACAGACTTGGCCAACGCTATAATAGCCCATAGCAAACGCCTCCTTTCTGAAATACTTGGCCACTTGCGGATGGCCTGTAAGTAGATTATATCGCAGAGGAGAGAAAAACACAAAAGAAAAGATATTTTAGAGAGAAGCAAAGAGAACGATGCTTTAAAGCGGTTTGAAGAGGTGAACAACATGTGGAGATGGTTAAAAAGGAATCACCCCGTCGCATACGAGGTGATACAGTGGTCAATCTTAGCACTGGCAACGGCAGCTTTGATTAAATCATTCTTTCAGTAGAAGAAGGAATAAAAAGACAACAAAACATTGAACAAGCAGTTTGAAGAGGTGAGAGGAGAACTGATGGCAATAGGAATCATATGGAGCGCAGCAATGGCAGGCATTGTAATCATGAAAAAAATTGAGCCGCATAACCGGGCGTATCCGGTGTATGCGGTCATAGTGGCGTTGTTATTTACACTTTCAACATTTTTTTCATGAGAGGAGCAAGCCAGATAGAGAATTCTTCCAACTGCGTGTTTGCGTCTTCCCAATCGCGGTTACGAATCGAAGCGTTGATGCTCTCGAGTCTTTCGTAAGACGCAGGAGGGAAGTAGATGAAAGAGATAGAGTAACACTCACCGTAGAGTTTGATATTCTCAGCACTTTGGATTGCGATGCAACGGCTCGCGCTTTTGAGGTAATTCTCATAAATTGAATGAAGATATTTCAAATTTTCGCTTTCACGTTTGTCCTGAAGATCCAGTTCTCTCATTTTCTCTTGATGCGAATAAGAGAGAGCCTCCATCTTAGCGTGATGAACGTTGTTGATGATCGCGACAAATATTGGCGAAATGATTGCGGCCAAAGCAATCACGATAGTTACTGTACCGGAATTGATATTCATTGTTAAATCACCGTCCTTTCAAAGCGATTATACCGCAGGAAGACGGGGCGGGCAAGAAAAAATCAAAACCAGGAGTTTAAATAGAGAGGAAACGATGAAAAAAGGAACGGAAATATGGTCCGACCATGATGCCGACGGAACTTGGTGTCTAAGGTTAAAGAAAGCTAAAGGGAAGTTCAGTCTTGATGAAATTATCGAAGCCGCAATGGAATGGGAGCAGGACTTTTATGCAGTCATAATCAAAGCTGTTGATGACGACCAGATCCAATACTTTGATGATGTCGAACAGGGAGATTACATAACCCTGTACAGAGCAACGGATTTTTTTAGAAGGGAATGAACCAAAAGGAGGAAGTTATGGATAAGCAGGATATGATCCGAAGAATGTCCGGATTTGTCAGAGACACCATGAAAGAAAGCGGCGAGACGGTCTTCGGAGCGCCGCAGTTTGTCACAAGGAAGCAGGTGGCAACATTCATGGGCAAAAAGGATCCGCACCAGATCGACTGGGCGCTGTCGGGCCTAGAACGGACCGCAGACGGAAAGATGTACTACATACCGGATGTGGTAGACGCGATCAAACGCGGATGCGTGGTCAGATGATGTACTACATGAGACCGGGAGAAGAGGAAGAGCGCGAGAACATGCGCCGGCAGGCGAAGAAGATCAGTAAAGCCCTCACCGGAAAGAAAACGCCGCCGACATCGGCAGTTATCAAGAAGTTAAAGGACAAAGCGATGGGATATTATGATTCCTGCGCGTTTCCAAAGCCGCAGGACAAGAAGAAAAAGAAAAAGGTAAACGGCTACAAAGGCAAGGCTGATCGCATCTGCGCCTATACCGGGCGGCCGTTTGCAGAACGTCATGAGATCTTCTGCGGCAGGAACCGGAAAATTAGCATCGACAATGGCTTTCAGATAGACGTCTGTCCGGAGATCCACGCGGAGCTGCAGGAGAACATCACCGAATGGGCGCAGGCTGAAAACCTGCGCCTGCGGCAAAAGTGCCAGTCAGAGTACGAAGGCGCGCTGATTGATGCCGGCATCACGCCGGACGAGGCGCGAGCATTGTGGCTGAATCTGATAGGAAGGAGTTATTTATGAAACCGGAACTGTTCAAGGAAAGGAATGAATTCATCGCCACGCTGAAGCTAGCCCTCTTGCGCGACAATCGAAGCGGCGTCGAGGACATCGCGTACATTTACAAGCCGGAATACGATGACGAATATATCACTGTATTCTTCCGAGGCGGCGCGACAAAATGCATTCTGGCAACCGGAAACTCAAACGGTCAGAACGCCAAAGCGATTATCAAGGCGGTATACGGAAAATAGGAGGAAGAGATGAGAAAGAACCTAAAAGAAGCCCGGCAGGCTGCAGGGCTGACACAAAAACAAGTCGCTGAGTATTTAGGAATCAGCGACAAGTACTATCAGAATATTGAATATGGAAAGCGTACCGGGGATTTCGAAATCTGGGACGCTCTCGAAGATCTGTTTGGAATCCATCAAAGAAAACTAAGAGAGATTTTTGAGTAACAAGTCATCGATAGAAACTTCCAGTATTTCAGCAATCTGGATCAAAACGTCCAATTTCGGTTCACGCTTGCCGTATTCGTAATTCTGATAGGCATTCTCGGTCATACCAAGCCGTTCAGCCATTTGCTTCTGGGTAGAACCGAGCATTGCTCGATAATGTTTGAGATTAGTTGCAAAATTATTCATACTACCTCCATGAAAACATGTTGACACCATCAAAATGATGGTGTAATATAAAAAATAGCAAAGAACCATCAAAATGATGGTGTCTGAATAAAGCCAATCATGAAATTGATTAACATCTATTTTAACACATGACAGGAGGAAAAATCAAATGTTATCAAGAGAAGTAAGCGCACTGGAAGCGGAAAACGCAAGATTGAAACGAGTTATTGAGGATTTAAGCGGAAAATTCGAGGAAGAGGACAAACCGAAAGCATGTAAACACTGCAAATTTTTTGTTCGTCATTACATAGAGTGGTTCGGAAAATACAGCATGACGGAAATAGGACACTGCGTTCATGGCTGCAGAACGAAAGGAAAACGAAGCGGCGACAGCTGCGACTTCTTCGAGCTCGGGACGCGAAGATAGGAGGAAAAACATGATCTGTCCGATCTGCGGTCCGAAGGGCTGCAAAGAGTGGCACATCTGCGCACTACATGACAGTAAACCCGTTTGCGAGGACTGCTGCAGCGCCTGCCGGCACCGCAAGGGCTACCGCTGCGGGTACCGCAGAGAAGAAATCGACCACACAGAAGAAATCTACAAACTAAGCCGAAAAATCACAGCACTAGAAGAAAAAGCAGATTACTACTACCGGCGCGGTTGGGTGCGTTCGGCGGACAAGCTGATCACGGAAGCCGGCAGGCTAAAAGCACAAAGGAGAGAATATGAAAAGATACAGAAAGACCGGCAGGGGACTGCTGGGGCTAATTGACCGGACAAAGAAGCCCATCGGCGGCGTGCTGGCAGTGGCGTTCATCATCACCACCTACAGCCTGGCATCCGCCGACGACTACCAGGAGGCGAAGCGCCGCGCAGAGCCTGCCGCCGTAACGCAGGCAGAAGAACCGTCACAACAACCAAAAACAGAAGAGCCGGAGCGTACGTACTACGACGTGCCGCTGACCGAGGACCTACAGGACATCATCATTGACGTTTCGGAGGAACGCGGCGTGGCTCCGGAATTGATTATTGCGGTGATCGAAAAAGAATCCGGATACAACCCGGACGCATCCGGTGACAACGGAAGAAGCCAAGGCCTGATGCAGATATGGAGATCCTTTCACGAAAAGCGAATGGAAAAGCTAGGCGCCGTGAACCTCTACGATCCGAAAGACAACGTTTTGGTCGGGATTGACATTCTGGCCGAGAAGTTGGACAAGTACGAAGACGCAGAAAAAGCCTTAATCGCCTATAACGCCGGCGACGCCGGCGCGAAGAAGCACTACTTCTCAAAAGGTGTCTATTCAAACGGCTATTCTCGGGCGGTTCTGAAAATCGCCGAAGAGATCCGGACAAAATGAAAGACCGCCCGGAGGCGGCCAATCGAGTGATTTAACACCTATAGTATAACACATACGGAGAAAAAAGACAATGAAAAACGTTATAAAACGCATTGACGGTCTGATCCGCATCGCCCGGAGGCGGCAGGAAAATGGTAGCGATTTAGACAAGACCATCGGCAGACAGCTGGAACGGAACCTACGCATGACCAAGAGAATTATTTACGAAGAGATTACGACCTGCCAGGACTGCAAATATGGCGTAGAGTTCCCACAGGCCATTGACGAGAACATCGTGTCGTTCCTAAAGGCGAACGAGATGTACTGCGCAGGCGCGGACCGCTTGTGCAGCCTGCTGGTGATCGGAACCCAAAACGATGGCTATTGCAGCCGCGGAGAAAAATGAAAGGAGAAAAACAAATGAGTGATTTAACAGACCGCGCGATTGCGCGCATCACAGAGGAATGCCAGAAAAAGGACTATCTGATTCCGTTTGAGGAATACCTGACGTCGATCATGACCGATAAGGTTGCAAAGAAAGTATTGGACGAAACGAAGAGCCTGCAAGGGTGCTTTGACAAAATGAAAGAGACCGCGGAAAAGCACATGATCCGAAACGGAAACGTCGGCACCGCGTACATCCCGCCAGAGGAAGGCTTCTCAATAATTCGGGACTATTACGGCATCGACCTCGCAGAAAAATCCAGGCCGGCTGCGGGCGTAATCGACATCACAGATTTTCTGTAGGGGGCTGCCATGGAAAGACCGTATAAGATTAAACCGCCAAAAGACCTGGCGGACTACATAACCAGAGATGTTGCGGATCGCACATATCTGATTTTTGACCGCAAAGCGGACCGCTGCCGCTGCACCCGCTGCGGAGCAGAAAACAAGATTTCAGAAATGTATGACGGAGAAACCCTGAAGCACAACGTGAAGCACTACTGCTATGATTGCTGCAAAGACGCAATCGTCAAAGAATTCCGCTACGGCAGAAAAAACATCACCGAGTACGGCAGGATCCTATGGTTTCGAAAGCACGGTCGAACCACGTTCGCGGAATTAGATGAATATCAGATCAACTACGCAGACTGGGAGCCGAAAGTTTCCTTTTGGCCGTCCGCGCAGTACCGGTTCACAAAAGAATCGCAGGAATATTATAAACACACCCCGGAAGGATACTGGACGCCGGACCGGTGGGAACGGCGAAAAGACGTCAAACTGCCCTACGCGACCGGAGGCATGTGGAACTATTACTGCATTCCGAGGTATCAAAAAACCGTCACACACCCGTCCTTCCTGCGAGAGCGGGGAAGCGACCTAAAGTATGCGAATTTAGACATGCTGAGGCTGGGATTCAACACGCCGGATAACCCGTATGCATTGATCAGCTATATATAACTTTTTGAAGTATCCGAGCATCGAGATTTTGGAAAAGGCAGGATTTGAGAGAATTGTCGGCGAACGCGCGAACGAAGAAAAAAGCCGCGCCGTCAACTGGCGCGCAAAGGATCTCCGGAAGATCCTCGGGCTGAAACCGGCAGAAGTCAGAGAATTTCGTGCACTAGGAAAGTACGCCAATCTGCGCGAACTGGAATGTTACAAAAACATTCGAAGCTTGGGGTACCGCGTACCATTCCAGCAATTAGACATTTTGAGCTATTACGCATACAAAAAACAACTCTATGAGATTGAAAAATATATGGATTTCGAAAAAGCACGGAAGTACATCGTGACGCAAAAAAGCGACTGCGGAATTTACCTAGACTATCTTAATGAATGCAAAAAACTGGGGCTTGACCTCGAAGATAAGAAAGTCCTGTTCCCGGAGAACCTACAGGCCGCACACGAAGAAACAACGGAAAAAATCAGAATTCAGGCGGATAGCAAGAAAAAGGTAGCGTTCAAGGAATCTACGGACAAAATCTACGGAAGACCGGCGTACCGGGAAGAGAAACTATTGATCCGGGCAGCGCAAAGTCCGGAGGAATTAAGCAAGGAGTCTGCCGCGCTGCACCACTGTGTCAGAACCTATGTAGACCGTGTGGCGCGAGGAGAATGTGTGATCCTGTTTGTGCGAAAAACGGCATCACCGGATGAGCCATATTTCACACTGGAATTATCGCCAAAGGGAGAAATCATCCAGTGTAGGGGCGACCATAACTGCGCATACCCGGAGGATGTTAAGGAGTTCCTGGAGCGCTGGAAGAAGTGGATGAAAACAAAGAAGAAAAAGGAGGCAGCATGATGGAAATAGTAAATGCGGAATACCGCGAGATTGAAAACCTAGACAGCAAGTCCACGGAGGAACTGACAGTCAAAACCAATACCCTGTACCAACAGATGCAGATGATCGGCGCAATGGGCATTCAGGTGGCCGCAGAAGCCGGCAGGTGCTTGACGGTAATCAAAGAACGTGTCGGTCACGGAAACTGGGAAGACTGGTGCAAAATGAACCTGCAGTTTTCAGAACGAAAAGCTCGCAGAATGATGAAACTGGCGTCAGAAATGGAAAATCCGGAGAGCGTTTTTGCAAATCGGACAACGTTGTCCGATATTGAAATTTCAAAGATTTACGCACTTTTAGCTGCCCCGGAAGAGGTGCAAAAAGCCGTTTTGGACGATCCAAAAATGGAAGAAGCAAGCGTCCGGGAATTTCAGGACGAGATCAAAAGGTTAAAAGCAGAACTCGCCGCCGAGCGGGCAAAAGAGCAGGCGGATAATTCGACAGAGGAACTGGAGGCGGCAGAGCGAAAAATCGAAGAACTGTCCGCACAGGTCAAAATCCTGCAGGAGGGCAAGTCCAAAGAAGAGTGGGAGCAAGAGGTCGAGGACCTGCAGAAGAAAATCGAGACCGAAGCCCAGAAAGCGAAAGAAGCTGCGAGGAAACTGAAAGAGGCAAAAGCTGCAGCTGCCGCCGAAGCAGAAAAGGCCGCAGAGGTCGCCGCCGAAAAGGCGAAAGAGGACGCGAGAGCCGAAGCCAAAGCAGAAGTCGAAAAAGAGACCGCAAAGCTCGCCGGCGAAGTCTCAGCAGCACGTGCTGAAATTGAAAAGCTGAATAAGAAACTGGAAAACAGCACAGCCGCCGAGATTGTGGAGTTCAAAGTAAAAGCAGATCAGCTGCAGAAAGACTTCCAAGGATGCATGAAGTGCATAGAGGACATGTACGGAAAAGATCTTGGGCAGGCATCCAAGATGGCGGCCGCTCTCAAACGAGTCATGCAGGAAATGATCAAGGAGGCCGAAGATGCAGAAAGTTAAAACCTGCCCGGTCTGCGGCGGGCAGTTTGTCACAAACAGAAACACGACCGTCTACTGCAGCAAAGTCTGCTATGGTGCAGACAGCAGCAGGAAAAAGATGAGAAGAGCAAACGTAGACGTCGGCTATAGGGAACTGGTCGCGCCGCCAAGGGATGAGTTCGACCTGGAAGTGGGTGACCTGATAACCGGACCGGACAAGCAATTAGACGGAGACAAAAACAAACGCCACAAGTTCCGTGTAACGAAGATCTACAAACATTTCTTCGAAGCCGTTCGCCTCGATAAAGGCTGGACCAGAAGCTTCACGAAGGCCGACTACATAACAGGAGAAGTCAGGAGAGTGAAAAATGAGCAAAACCATCGTTGAGAAGAACGGAGAATGGAACGTAGTGGCCGACGACCGCGGCGGCTGCAGATACCTATTTGAGGACACCTGTATGAACAGCTTCTGCCCGGCGCACACAAACGAAGTTCGGATGTCAAAAGAATGCAGAATCTGTAGGTTCTACCGCCCGGAAGACGAGAGCGAATCGCCGGACCTGATCGACCGGAACGAGCTGATTGCACTTTTTGAGCATATCAAGGAAGAACTGCGTTCCGAAAAAGACTGGATATACCCGCTCGAAATACCGGTCCTTACAGACCTTGTCACGAACATGCCATCGGCATACCGATTAGACGAAACCATCAAGCGCCTGGAAGCGCTGGCCGAAGAGCATCCATATAAAGTACCGGGGAATCTGGATACCTATAACCAGTATAACGAAGCCTGGCAGGACTGCATCGGCAGAGCAATCGATATCGTGAAAGGCGGTGGAGCAAAATGAATTGTCATGGATGTAAATGGCTAGACAGGTACAAGATGGACGGCAACGGCTATTGCTGCCATGTAGTGATGAGCAAAACATATTCTCTAATCAAATCTGCGAAAGTTCGGAGGCCGGACATGGAACGTTGCGAACTATACGAAGCAGGAGATTGGGCGAAAAGATGGAGCGTGAGCAGGAATGATTATTGATTACACAGTCGCAAAAGAATGTAAAAATCCTGAAACATGGTATACATGCTACAAATGTGAGAAGTGCGGCAGGAAATTTGAAAATGGATTTATGGTGGACGATGGCGGCACAACGATTGAGGAAGAAGGTGAGTAGGAATGAATCGTAAGACCATCGCCAAAGCAGTGAGGAAAAAGGTACACCAAAAGTACGGCGGTCGCTGTGCATATTGCGGAAAAGAAATTGATTACAAAGATATGCAAGTTGACCATTTAGTTCCTATAAACGGTTGGAATGAAAAGGGAACAGATGTTTTTGATAATCTGATGCCGTCCTGCCGCAGATGTAATCATTATAAGCGAGCAAATAGTCTTGAAGGCTGGCGAAAGATGATTGAACAAATACCACAGAAACTGGAACGTGACATTTATATCTACAGGGTGGCACTGGATTATAAGTTAATTGAACCGAAACCGCACAAGGTATGCTTTTATTTTGAGAAAGAGTGAGGAATAATGAGCGAATTAGACTTGATTCTATTCATCATTGCGAACACCGCATGGGCAATCATCGCCATAGTGCAGGCGCAAATTATCAAGAACCAAAAGGAAATGGAATCCCTAAACGACGACCTGATCAAAGCGCAGCGAAAAGCAATCAAAGCGTACAAAAAGTCGGTAAGCGTAAAGGACGAGTACATCGAGCTACTAGAAAAAGCATTGGAGGAAAAGAATGAACGACATCACATACAAGATCACACGCAGGATCGCCGTCATCAAAGAAGAAAGCGGCGGCTGGGCAACTGAACTGAACGAAGTCAGCTGGAACGGCGCGGAGCCAAAGTACGACATCCGGCGCTGGAACGCAGACCACACGAAGATGGGGAAGGGCATCACGCTCACGCGGCCGGAAGCCACGAGCCTGATGCAAGCACTGAAGGAGGAATTAAGATGAAAAAGAACCCAGGAAGAAAAGCACTCAGAGACCGCCAGCGGAAAGAAAGAAAAGAAACCGGCCGCAAAAAAATGAAGCTGCACAACGCGATGCAGCAGGAACATAAGCTACATTTATTATAACACACCGCCGCGGACAAGCTCCGCGGCATAGCTATCGGCGGAAGGGAACATCCCGGTTCAACTCCGGGACCGCCGACCAAAACTTACATTATATATAGAAGGAAACACCATGCGCGCAAGGCGCATTACGGCTCGATTAGAGTATTAACAACGAGAGGAAAGATGAAAGTCAAGAAGTACGTCTGCATGGCAGGGAAAAGTATCATAACAGAGATCAAGGTCACGTCCGGAGATCACAAAGGGAAAAGAGGGCCAAAAAGGAACATCACGTCCGAGATGGTTCAAAAGAACAACGATCGCCTTGCAGTTTTGAACCTCACAAAAAAGCTCAACGCAAACTTCGGGGATGGAGACATGCACATTACACTGACCTACAAGGAGATCCCGGAGCTTACTGCTGCTAAGAGAGATCGGAAGAATTTCATCGAACGAGTCAAGTATCGATTAAAAAAGCAAGGGAAAGAACTAAAAGCGGTTTGCGTCACAGAGTATGAGAACAAACGGCCGCATCATCACATTGTCATCAACACAAACGACATGGAGCTGATCGCCGATTGTTGGCAAAAAGGATTCGTCCACAGCTCGCCGCTCGACGAAACCGGAAACTACAACAAGCTCGCAGAGTATCTGATCAAAGAAACCTCAAAGACGTTCCGCCGCCCGGATGCTGTCCACAAAAAAAGATACACATGCATCGGGAAGCTAGCAAACCCGGTGACGACTGAACACGATTCCAGCTATGAAGAACTGATCGACGATCCGAAGCCAATCGCGGGCTACTACATTCCGGAAGACTGCGCAAGAAAGTTTGAACATCCAGTCACGGGGCTGGAACACCAGGAGTACATACAGGTTGCAATCAATGAACCGCGCAAATTTAAAAAGTGGCCAAAAGGGAAGATCGTCAGCGCGCGCGAAAAATTTAAACCGGATTACTTTGAAG